>WOYI010236899.1_pt1 | contig 17499 bp, 15 predicted proteins | sample 6423411 | NCBI WGS metagenome assembly WOYI01 (sample SAMN13441803, study PRJNA592873) | oil field metagenome | biome: oil field; feature: oil-well bore; material: oil-contaminated soil; isolation source: oil-contaminated soil from oil-well borehole | place: Germany: Wietze | collected 2016-10-18 ...
CGCATCGAGATCGACTCGATGCCCGAGGAGATCGACCGGCTCGACCGGCAGCTCCGGCAGCTCCAGATCGAGGAGCAGGCGCTCCAGAAGGAGAAGGACGAGGCCTCGCGTGAGCGGCTCGACGCGCTCCGCGGCGAGATGGCCGGCCTCACCGAGCAGCTGTCGGGACTCAAGGCCCGGTGGGAGAGCGAGCGCACGGTGATCACCGACGTGCAGCGCCTCAAGGCCGAGCTCGACGAAGCGCGCCTCGACGGCGAACGTGCCGAGCGTGAGGGCGACCTGCAGCGCGCGGCGGAGATCCGCTACGGTCGTCTGCCGCAGCTCGAGGGGCAGCTGGCCGGGGCGGACCAGCGCCTGAAAGACCTGCAGGCGGGTTCGGCGATGCTCCGCGAGGAGGTCACCGAGGCCGAGATCGCCGAGGTCGTGGGCGCGTGGACCGGCATCCCGGTCTCCAAGCTGCTCGAAGGCGAGCTCGCCAAGCTCGCGCATCTCGAGGAGCTGCTGCACGAGCGCGTGGTCGGTCAGGACGAGGCGGTCACTGCCGTGGCGGGTGCGATCAGGCGCTCGCGTGCGGGCCTCTCTGATCCCGACCGGCCTATCGGATCGTTCATCTTCCTCGGCCCGACCGGCGTGGGGAAGACCGAACTCGCGCGGGCGCTCGCGGCGTACCTCTTCGACGACGAGCGCAACATGGTGCGCATCGACATGAGCGAGTACATGGAGAAGTTCAGCGTGCAGCGCCTGATCGGCGCGCCTCCCGGCTACGTCGGCTACGAGGAGGGCGGCCAGCTCACCGAGGCGGTGCGGCGTCGGCCGTACTCCGTGGTGCTGCTCGACGAGATCGAGAAGGCGCACTCGGACGTGTTCAACGTGCTGCTGCAGGTGCTCGACGACGGGCGGCTTACAGACGGCCAGGGCCGTACCGTGAGCTTCCGCAACACCATCGTGATCATGACCAGTAACGTGGGCAGCCAGTTCATCACCGAGCTCGCGAAGGGTGGCGGCGAGTACGAGCAGATGAAGGCGCTCGTGGAGGAGGCGCTGCGCGCCACGTTCCGGCCGGAGTTCCTGAACCGCGTGGACGACACAGTAGTCTTCCACGCGCTCTCGCTCGACGATGTGGCCGCGATCATGGAGATCCAACTCGGCATCGTGCGCCAGCGCCTGGCCGAGCGGAAGATCTCACTCGAGGTCACGCCGGCGGCGGCCGAGCGCATCTCGATGGACGGGTTCGACCCCGTCTTCGGCGCGAGGCCGCTCAAGCGCGTGATCCAGCGCGAGGTCGTGGACCGTGTGGCCAAGGCGCTCATCGAGGGTGCCGTGACCGAAGGCGATACGGTCACGATCGACATCATCGACGACGAGCTCGGCGTTCGCAGCGTCGGGCACGTCGGCTAGGAGGCGACCCGCAATGACCGTGCTGCAGCCGGGAATGGACGGTCTGGGCTTCCTGCTCAACTACGCCTCGCGGAGCGTCGTCGGGCAGATGCGCGACAAGCTCCGCACGGTGGGGCTCGACCATGACATGTGGACGATGATGCAGGGCATCCGCGTCGCCGGGGAGGCCGGCGCCAATCCCGAGAAGACGGCCGTGATGCTGCGGATGCCCAAGGGAGCGATGATCGACGCGGCAGAGCGACTGGTCCGCGACGGATGGGCCAAGCCGGTCTCGAAGCGATCGGCCGAGACCAGGCTGGTGCTCACTCCGAAGGCGACCAAGGTGATGCACGCCCTGAACTCAGAGGCACGCTTGCTGCTGGGGCATGCGACGAACGGTTTCACGCAGGCCGAGATAGACGAACTCGGTGGTTACCTGAAGCGGGTCATCGACAACATGGCGTGAGCCGGATGGGCTGGCTTCACGCTGTTGGTGAAAGGCGTTCGCGCCGGGGAAGCCATGACCGGACGCGGACCGCGGATACGTGGAGGTGATGATCATGGCGATCGTACGGTGGGACCCATTCGGTGAGGCGCTGCGCATGCAGCGCGACATGGACCGCATCTTCGCGCGGCTCGGCACTCCCGAGCGTGCAGGCGAGGGCGTCGCATGGATGCCGAAGATCGATGTGAAGCGGACCGGTGATGACGTCACCGTGCACGCGGAACTGCCGGGCATCGACCCCGACGAGGTGGAGATCGAGCTCACGGACAACGTGCTCACCATCAGGGGAGAGCGGAAGTCCGAGGAGGAGAAGGAAGGCGAGGGCTGGCTCGTTCGCGAGACCAGCTACGGCTCCTTCGAGCGCTCGCTCACCATTCCCGAGGGAGTGGATCCCTCGGCTATCACGGCGTCGTACAAGGACGGCATCCTCGACGTGCACGTCCCCAAGGCGCTCGAGGCAGCACGGCCGAAGACGACCAAGATCGAGGTCGCGAAGAGCTAGCGCGGCGCGACGCGCGCGAAGCGAGAAGGGCCCCGGCGATGCCGGGGCCCTTCGGCGCGTCCCTGGCGGTGGGTCGCTGATTCAACGAGCACAACCGCCGCTCGCCGACCCGCAGGCCCCGCCCTGCGCGGACGGGCCGTGAAGCGCATTCGCCCCCATACTGCGCGGACGCGGTACTGACGGGTTCGAAATCGGGGGGTCTTGCATGCGCGATCGCACAACGCACGGTTGGCCGGTCACGTTTGCCGGCCTTGGCATCAATCTCGCGCCCGGGCTCTACAACTGAGCGTCATCGCCGAGCGTCACCGGTATCTCGATGAGGTTGATGTCCGAGCCGTCCTGCGCAGACTCCTCGTAGACGACGACTGCTCCCTCGCCTCCCACGGCGAGCGGGTAGGGGACCGTCACGTCGAACGTGCCGCGCGTGCCGGTTCCCGAGGTGGCCATGGCCGGCACCTCGACGATCGTGCTCCCGTCGCGGCCGAGTATGCGCACCATGAACGCGGCCTCGAAGGTGTTCGCGGTCCCCGTGAGGCGCACCGGGTTGCCGACCACTTGCCCGGGCGTCGGGCTCTCCACGAAGATCGCCGGCAGGACGTACTCGAAGTCGTCCCTCGTCTGCGGTTCGTCGAGCATGACCCCCTCGCCGGTGAAGACGTCCACCACCTCGCCATCCATCATGAGGACGACCCGGTCGACCGTGGAGAACTGCGTGAGCGTGTAGACGACCTGCGCAAGGCGCATCATGACCGAGAGCGAGCCGCCGCCCGACTCGAATCCCCCCGTGAGGTCGACGCGCGCGGTCCCGCCGTCGATGGTGAGGCCCAGCAGCCTCGTCCCCGCAGGCACCGTGGTGCCGAAACCCCAGCCCTGCTCGGTGGAGTTGGGCCCCGCGAGCAACTGCTCCATCGCGGCTCGCGCGATCGCCGGCGTCGCGGGGACGGTGCGTGTCACCACTCCGAGGTACTCGCCGCGCGAGAAGTAGACGCGCACGGTCTGTGTGCCGGCCGGCTCGGCCTCCTCCTCGTTCTCGGCCTCCCCGGGCTCCGCCTCCTCGACATCCGGCGCGGCCGTCTCCTCCGTGGACTCGGACGTGGCCGGCTCGTCGTCTTGCTGAGACATCTGTCCCGCGACCACACCGCCACCGACCGCGAGGGCTATCACCAGTACACTCACGACCCAGTACCACCAGGGAATCGACTTCATGGCACTCCTTCCTCCTACGAGCGATTCTACCGCCCAGAGGTGACCGCTAAGCGGGTACCGACGGACGGGGGTGTGCCGTTCGTCGCGGATTCGCGGGTCTCCGTCACCAGCACGCCGCCCGTCAATACCTGTCTGTTGTCGCTGGGTATGTCTGCCGATAGGAACAGGAGAACGACTCTGCTCTTTAGGCGGGAGTGATCGGGGCGACCATGAACGCAAGCGAGACATCTGCCGGGGCGTCGCGCATCTTCCCCGACCCGACCCGCGTCTCCGTCCTGCTCGAGGGTGCCTCGTTTCCGTCCGCTCTGTGGTCCGGATCCGAGCTGAAGTTCACCTGGATGAACAGTGTCTTCCGCGACATGCTCGAGGACGTTCGCCCACAGTGGGACCTGCTCGGGATGCCCGTCCGCGGCTTCCTCTCGGATTCGCGCAGCGCCTCGCGCTTCATCGACGTCGCCTACACCGGCCAGCCCATCACGGTGCCCGCGTATGAGTTCAAGGCATCGTGGGGCGAGGTCACGTACTGGCAGCTCTCGTATCTGCCCGTGCCGGGGCGCATCGGGCACCCGTTCGACGTCTTGCTGCTCGCAGTCGACGTCTCCGCGGTGATCGCCGAGAACAAGGCCCGAGAGGTTGTCGCCGCCGACATGCGTCGGGCCATCAACCTGATCGACGTGACGGTGCTCTCGTCGCTCGACGCCGAGGACATCCTCCAGAGGGTACTCGTGGAGGCTACCGAGGCACTCGGCGCTGACTGGGGGTGGATCGCCGAGCGAGACGACGGCGGCTGGGTCTTCCGCAACGTGCATGGATGGCCTGCCGAGATGATGGGTCTGCGGTTCAGAGATGACGAGGTGTCGCTCCCATCTCTCGTCGCGCGTACTGGACACGCGATGGCGGTCTCTCAGTCGGACGCGACGCGCCGCGAGCAGTTCGAACTCATGGTGAAGCACGACATAGGGGCGTTCGCCCTGGTGCCGGTGAAGAGCCGCGGCGAAGTGACCGGCGTGATGGGCTTCTGCTGGGACGCGGACCTGCTCTTCGGTGATGCGCACCGGGACCTGCTCCACAAACTCGAGCTCTCGCTGTCGCTCGCACTCGAGAACGCGCGCCAGTACGCAAGCGAACGGCACCTCACCCGGCAGCTTCGCGGGGCGTTCTTCTCCGCACCGGCTGCGCTTCCCGGCTTCGAGATGGGCCACCTGTATCACGCGGCGTCCGGTGTGAGTTTCGTCGGCGGTGACTTCTACGACGTGATCCCGCTCGACGCGGGGCGGCTCGGCGTGCTGATCGGCGATGTGTCCGGACACGGCACCGAGGCTGCGGGTCTGACCGCGCTGGTCAAGAGCGCCATCCGATCCGAGGCACTGCGGCTTCCGTCGCCCCAATCGGTGATGAGTCGCGCCAACGACCTCGTGATGCACGGCGCTGAGCCCCATGAGTTCGTCTCGGCGTTTTACGGTCTGATCGACGGTACGACCGGCCATATGGCGTACAGCCTCGCCGGCCATCCGCCGCCCGTGATAGTCCGTGCGAACGGTGTCCCGGTCCTGCTGCCCGATGACGGTGGCGTGCTCGGTGTGACCGGGGGGATGCGCTACGACAACCACGATGCCCATCTCGACATCGGAGATCTGATCGTGATGTACACTGACGGGCTCGTGGATGCGCGATCGCCGCGCGGCGACACGTGGGGCGTGGACCGGCTCCTGCATGCGTGCGCGAAGATCGCGGACGAGTCGGCCGAGACCGTGCCGGAATCGCTGTTCATGTCGGCGTTCGGTTTCTCGGAGGGCCGCCTGGCCGACGACATCGCCATCGTGGCACTCCGGCGGACCGAGGCGAGCGGCGACTACGACCAGGGCCGCCTGGCGCTCGAACCGGCCGTCGCCTAGGCCGTGCCGTTCGGACAGGCCGTGCCGTTCGGCCTTTGCATTCATGCGCGCAGGGCAATACAGTCATTGCAGCCGCGCCGATATCGCAAGGGGGGCCTACACGATGCAGTGCCCGAACTGTCATGCCGAAGTCCGAGACGGTGCCGCGTTCTGCGGCTCGTGCGGAGCGACCATCGAGCAGCCGCCCGCACCTGCGGCCGTTACCGCGCCGCTCCCGCAGCCGACCACGCCGATGCAGGCGCCGACGGCTCCCGACCAGGCGGCGTACGACCAGGCGGTCTACGCGCAGCAGATGGCCGAATACGAGCGGCAGAAGGCCGCCTACGACCAGGCGCAGTACGCCCAGCAGCCCCCCGCTGCTCCTCCCAAGAAGAAGAAGACCGGGCTCGTGGTGGCGATCGTCATCATCGTAATCCTGCTGCTCGCAGGCTGCGGCGTGGGCGTGTTCTTCGCCTACAATGCGCTCAAGGACAACGCAGACGAGGTGCTGGAGATCACCACGCCCGGCACAGGCGATTCCGGGAGTGACGACGGGAGTGAGAACCTCCTCGACAGCTACGCCACTGCCGAAGAGGCGGTCAGAGCTCAGCTCGAGGCCTCCGGCGTGGGCGACTGGGTCTACCAGGTCTACGACGAAGGTGACGGGTACGCCCTTTACTGGGCCGGACCGCCGAACAGCGAGTTCGTCGATGAGATCTACGTCGAGCAGAACGCGGACGGCACCTGGTCGGTCACCGAGGTCTCCGGCATCGAGTACGGCGGAGACGTCTCCGAGGGCAGCGCCGGCGAAGAGGCCATGTCGGTCGTGGACCAGCATCTCTCGTATGTGATGAGCGACATGGGCCTCGAGGCGCAGTCGCTCACGATCGACCCGTTCCGTTCTGATGCCGCGGCGGCCCAGGTGTCAGGAGGTGGTTTCGACTACTACGAGATCATCGGTTACGAGGGCCAGTCGGACGGCACGTTCTGGGTCCAGACCACTCAGTCGTGGTACGGCGGTCCCGCCGAGGGGTGGAAGTACTACGTGGTTCCCACCGAGGCTGGCTACCGCATCGCGAACATCGAGTATATGGAGTAGCTACCGCGTCTCCAGCACGCGTCGGGCCTGCTTCATCCCGTGGTCGACGGCGTGCTTGAGGCTCTTGGTGTTGCCCCAGTGCTTCACGTCCTGGTAGTACTCGTGCATGCCGGAGACCGCGATCGCAAGGTATGCGCGCTCGAGTGCGGGGAGCGTGTCCGCGAGCTTCTGCATGTGGCAGAGCACGGCCGCCTGTGCGTCCGCGTCTTCGGGGTCCTTGGGGCGGTCGACCTTGACGCGATACGCACCCGGCCCGACCTGCCTGAGTGCTGACGACCAGATCGACCGGGGCTCGCCTTCAGCGTCGTCCACGAGCGTCCATCGGCCGCTGATGCTGACCGGTTCGCCCTCGGGAGCCGCGGCAAGGGCGCGCACGACGTCGTCCATCCAGCCCACGAGCTCCTCACCCGCGTCGCGATAGCCGAGGAAGAGCAGCAGTCGCTCGTAGGACATGAGGAACAGCAGGATGGCGTGATAGCTGCTCTCCTGACGCTCGGCCTCATCGACCCACAGGGTGACGGTCACATGGTCGCCGTCGTGGATCGCAGCCTTCATGGTCGCGACGGGGGTTGTCTCGCGATTGCCGAACAGGCCCATGGCGCACTCCTTCTCTGGGTCGCTCAAGCCTAGCACGTCGGCAGGCGGCGAGCAGATGCGTGTGGCACAATGGGCGGGCGGCGCTGCCGCCACAGTGACGCGATTCGAAGAAGGGACCGGGCGTGAGCACACACGATCGCGGATTCGCCAGCGACAACGCATCCGGAGCGCATCCGGCCGTGCTCGACGCGATGGGCGAGGCCAATCATGGGCACACGCACGCGTACGGCGACGATCCGTGGACGGCGCGCGCCCGTGACCTCATCAGGCAGCATTTCGGCGCCGAGGCGGAGCCGTTCTTCGTGTTCAACGGCACCGGCGCCAACGTCACGTCGCTCCAGGCGCTCAGGCGCACGTTCGAGGGCGTGATCTGCCCGGCCACCGCGCACATCAACACCGACGAGTGCGGCGCGCCCGAGCGCTTCACCGGCAGCAAGCTGCTCGCCGTGCCGACGCCCGATGGGAAGCTCACGCCCGCGCTCATCGCGGGCGCGATCACTGGCGTCGGATTCGAGCACGCGGTGCAGCCAAGGGTCGTGTCCATCACGCAGTCCACCGAGTACGGCACGGTCTACCGGCCCGACGAGCTGGCGGCGATCGCCGCTACCGCGCACGCACACGACCTGCGGGTGCACGTGGACGGAGCACGGCTCGCCAACGCCGCCGCCACGCTCGGGTGCTCGCTCGGCGAGGCGTGCGCCGGGGCGGATGCGGTGTCCTTCGGCGCGACGAAGAACGGTGCGGTGCTCGCCGAATGCGTCGTCTTGCTCGATCCGGCGCTCGCGGCCGACTTCAAGTACCTGCGGAAGCAGAGCGCGCAGCTCGCATCGAAGATGCGTTTCGTGAGCGCGCAGTTCATCGCGCTGCTCGAAGGCGACGTGTGGCGGGAGAACGCGTCGAACGCCAACGCGATGGCGCAGCGGCTCGCTTCGGCGGTGCGTGAGATGCCCGGCGTCCGAATCATCCAGCCGGTCGAGGCGAACGAGATCTTCGCCGCGCTGCCACACGACGCGATCGCGCCGTTGCAGGCGGAGTTCGACTTCTACACCTGGAACGAGCGTGCCGATGAGGTCCGCTGGGTCACCAGTTGGGACACGACCGCCGACGATGTCGACCGGTTCGCGGAAGGAATCGCGCGCGCCTGCGCGGCAGCTGTCCTGCAGCCCTAGACCTTCGCCGCCTTCCTGATCTCGGCGACGACATCGTCCGCGTGGCCCTCGACCTTCACCTTCGGCCAGACGTGCGCGACGCGGCCGTCTGGACCGATGAGGAAGGTCTTGCGCTTGGCCGTGACACCGAGGACCTCGCGCGCACCATACGCGTCGATGATCGACTTGCCGGTGTCCGAGACCATGGGGAAGGTCAGTCCGAACTTGTCGATGAAGCGCTGCTGCACTTCGGGCTTGTCCGCGCTCACGCCCACGACCAGGGCGTTCAAGGACTCCAGCTCGGCGGCGTGCGCCTGGAAGTCCTTGGCCTCATGGGTTCAACCGGGCGTGTTCGCCCGTGGGTAGAAGTAGATCACGATCCACTTCCCGAGCTGTGCGGTGAGACTGAAGGGCGCACCGCCGGTGGCGGTGGCCTCGATCGGCGGTGCACTCTGGCCGACCTTGGGCATGGCGGTATCGGGCATCGTTCCTCCTCGGTTCGCCGGACATCTTGTATGTACCGCAGTGCCGGACTTGCCGGTCACGGTGGATCGGTCGTGCCATGGCTGGCGGCGTTCGGTGTAGCATGACCGCATGCGATATCTGGTGGACGGCTACAACGTGACCAAGCGCGATCCCGCGACGTCGCGGCTCACCCTCGAGCAGCAGCGCGAGGCGTTGATCGCGCGCCTGGCGACCCGCGGCGGGGGGCTGCTGGGCGCGGGGTCGATCACAGTGGTCTTCGATGGTGTGCCCGATGCTGGTGTGGGCACGTTCCGGCGCGGCCCGGTTGAGGTGCGGTTCTCCCGCTTCGAGCCGGCCGACGACATGATCGTCCGATTCGCGGTGGGGGGCGACGCCACCGTGGTCACCTCGGACACTGGTCTTGCGATCCGCGTCGGCGGCGAGGGCGCGCGCGTGCTCGGCGCCGAGGTGTGCTTCGAGGGGCGCGCTTCCAAGCGCGGGGCCCGCTACCCGGCGGGCAGCGTGGGGCTGCCGCCCGGCGCGAACAAGGTGACCGAGGAGCTCAAGAAGCTCTGGCTCGACGGCGAGGAGTGATATGCCCGGCATCGGCGTGATCGTGAACATCGTGGCGGTGCTCATCGGCACGGTCATCGGTCTCGTCTTCGGGCGCCTGATCAGCGAGCGCTTCCGTACGATCGCCTTCTCGGCGATCGGGATGGCGGTGATCGTGATCGGTGCGTCGATCGCGGTCTCGGGGCTCGGCGACCTGGCCGGGACGCGGCTCGGCGACTACTCGGCGCTCGTGCTCGTAGGTGCTCTCGTGGTGGGCTCCCTCATCGGCGAGGCGCTCAGGATCGAGTACCGGCTGGAGCGCTTCGGCATGTGGCTCCAGGACAAGACGTACAAGGCGCCGATGCTCAGCCCCGGCCGGGCGGACCAGCCGGGCGAAAAGGGCCACACGCTGGTGGAGGGGTTCGTCACCGCGAGCCTGCTGTTCTGCGTGGGCGCGATGACCGTGCTCGGCTCGCTGCAAGACGGTCTGGGTGATCCGTCGCTGCTGTTCTTGAAGGCGTTGCTCGATGGTATCGCATCCATCGCCCTTGCGACCACGCTCGGCGCCGGAGTCGGGCTCTCGGTGATCCCGATCCTGATGCTGCAGGGCGGGATCGCGCTGGGCGCAAGCGCCGTCGAGCCTCTCATCACGCCCGGGGTGATCGCGGCGATCGAAGCGGTGGGCGGTGCGCTGATCCTTGCGATAGGCTTCGACCTCGCGCAGATCAAGCGGCTGCCGGTGGGCAACATGCTGCCCGCGGTGTTCCTCGCCGCGGCGCTCGCGCTCCTCTGGGGCTAAGCGCTCTCGCGCCACCCCTTCACCTGGTATGCGCTCGGGCAGAGGTCGGCGAGCGTGCACTGCCCGCAGATCGGCCGCTTCGCGTCGCACACCGCTCGCCCGTGCTCGATGAGCCGGTAGGTGAGCGCGCCCCACTCCTCGCGCGGGAACAGCGCCATCAGGTCGCGCTCCACCCTGGCGGTGTCCTCGTGCTCCGAGTAGCCGAGCCGGTGGGAGAGGCGGAACACGTGCGTGTCGACCGCGATGCCCTCGGCTTTTCCGAACGCGTTGTAGAGCACGATGTTCGCGGTCTTGCGCGCCACGCCGGGAAGCGTGAGGAGGTCGTCCATGGTGTCAGGCACGCGACCGCCATACTCGGCCACGATCCGGGTCGCCGCGCCCATGATGTTCTTCGTCTTGTTCCGGAAGAAGCCGGTGGGGCGCACGATGTCCTCGACTTCGGCCGGGTCGGCGGCAGCGAGCGCCTCGGGCGTGGGGAAGCGGGCGAAGAGCACAGGGGTCACCTTGTTCACGCCCGCATCGGTGGTCTGCGCCGATAGGATGACCGCGATGAGCAGCTGGAAGTCGGAGTCGTACGAGAGCGCGATCGAGGCCGTCGGGTAGAGCCCTTTGAGTCTCGCGTCGATCTCGGCAGCGCGCGCTGTGCCGGTCATGGCTCCTCCTGCCTCCTGGATGCATCAATCCTACCCGAGGCGACCCCTGTTTGACCCCTCCTCCCCTGGGCCATACACTCGCAACCGTTGCTCGCGCCGGGATGCCGGACGCGGGCCCTTCGTGCTGTCATGAGAGAAGGATGTATCGCCCGTGACCGACTTCTTCGCCGCCATCATCCCGCTCATCGCCGCCGACCCGGCGCTCGCCCGTGCGCTCGAACGTCTCGCCGAGGGCGAGGACGTGACGCTCGCCACGCCCGGCCTCGTCAGGCCGGCGCTCACGGGCGTGGTGGTGGAAGCGCGCATCAAGCCGGTGCTCGTGGTGCTGCCCGGAAGCGACGCGGCCGCGCGGTTCGCCCGCCAGCTCGGCACCTACATCGGCCACGAGCGCGTGCTGTACTTCCCCGAGCGTGCCGAGATGCCGTGGGATCGCACCGCACCCGACCTTGAAGCGGTGGGTGCCCGTGCCCGGGCGCTGCACTCGCTCGACAAGGGGCGGCCCGTGGTGGTGGTGGCAGGCGCCCGTTCGCTGCTGCGCGTGCTCCCGCCGCAGGGTTCGCACGTCTTCGACCCGGTACTGCTCGAGGTCGGCGCGACATTGGACCTGACCGAGCTCGCGGCGCGCCTTGCGCGGATGGGTTACGAGCGTGTGGATGCCGCCGAGGACCGCGGGCAGTTCGCGGTGCGCGGGGGCACGCTCGACGTCTTCGGCGCCGATGCGCAGTTCCCCGTACGGGCCGAGTTCTTCGGCGACGAGGTGGAGTCGCTGTGGCGGTACCTGCCATCCACGCAGCAACACATAGCCGACGCTGGTCCCACCGAGGTGTACCCCTGTCGCGAGGTGGCGCCCGGTACGCGCGCGGGTCAGGGCGCGCGGCGCGCGTTCGGCGACGCGGCGCGCGTGAACGACGACCTCGCCCGCGATCTCGAACTCATCGAGCAGGGCGTCACCTTCAACGGCATCGAGCAGTACCTGCCGCACTTCTACCGCGCGCAGGCATCGGTGCTCGACTACGTCGCCCCCGGGGCGCTCATCGTCGTGGCCGAGCCTCGCGCGATCTTCGACGACCTCGTGCGCGGCAGGGGCGAGCTGGAGTCGCGTGCCGATTCGGTGGCACGCACCGTCGACGGGTTCTTCTTCAAGCCCGCCGAGATCGACCTCGGCGGACGTCAACGGCTCACGTTCCTGTCGATGCTGCGCTCGGGCGGCGCCGCCGACGGTGAGGTCGCTGCTCGCAGGCCCGAGGTGAGTGGCCGCGAGGAGGTGTTCGCGGCGGGACTGCGCGCGCTGCTCGACACCGGCTACCGGGTGGTCGCCACCGTGCGCGACCGTCAGGGCCGCGACCGGCTCTCCCGCGCGCTCGTGGATGCGGGCATGTCGGTCGACGCCCTCGAGCCCGGCGCCACGACGCTCGCGCCCGACCTCGTCACGCTCGCGGTCGCCGACGTCCCCGCCGGCTACGTGCTCCCCGCCGCGCACCTGGCCGTCATCTCCATCGATGACGTGTTCCCGCGCGCCGCCGAGCGCCGCAGGCAGGCCGCCGACCCTACCAAGCTCACGTTCGCCTTCGCGCCGGGCGACTACGTCGTCCACGAAGTCCACGGCATCGCGCTGTTCCGCGACATCGTCCGGCAGAGCGCCCTCGGCAGCGAACGTGACTACCTGCTGCTCGAGTATGCGAAGGGCGACAAGCTCTACGTGCCGGTGGAGCAACTCGACCGCGTCACCCGCTACGTGGGTCCCGAGGGGTCTGCGCCGCGAGTCACGCGTCTCAACACGGCCGACTGGTCAAAGGCGACCGGTAAGGCGCGCAAGGCCGCCCGCAAACTCGCGTTCGACCTGGTCGACCTGTATGCGCGCCGCGCCGCGGTGAGCGGTTTCGAGTACGCACCCGACACACCCTGGCAGCGGGAGATGGAGGCGGCGTTCCCCTTCGAGGAGACGCCGGACCAGCTCGCTGCCATCGAGGACGTAAAGGCCGACATGGAGTCGGACCGCCCGATGGACCGGCTGGTGTGCGGCGACGTGGGCTACGGCAAGACCGAGGTGGCCATCCGCGCGGCGTTCAAAGCCACGCAGAGCGGCAAGCAGGTGATGGTCCTCTGCCCCACGACCATTCTGGCCCAGCAGCACTTCACCACGTTCTCCGAGCGCTTCGAATCGTATCCCGTGCGCGTTGAGGTGCTCTCGCGTTTCCGGAGCAGGGCGCAGCAGGCCGAAGCGCTGGAGGGCTTCGCCGCCGGCACGGTGGACATCCTCATCGGCACGCACCGACTGCTGTCCAAAGACGTGCTGCCGAAGGACCTCGGCCTGGTGGTCGTGGACGAGGAACAGCGCTTCGGGGTGGAGCACAAGGAGCACCTCAAGAACCTGCGCGAGCAGGTGGACGTGCTGACGCTCACCGCCACGCCGATCCCGCGCACGCTGCAGATGTCGCTCTCGGGCGTACGCGACTTCTCGGTGATCGACACGCCGCCGGCCGACCGCTTCCCGGTGAAGGTGCACGTGGGCGAGTTCGACGAGGACGTGATCTCCGGCGCGATCCGCCACGAGCTGCAGCGCGGCGGTCAGGTGTACTACATCTCCAACCGCGTTCGCGGCATCGAGCGCGTGGTGGAACGCGTGCAGGCGGCGGTGCCCGAGGCGCGCATCGGCGCCGGTCACGGGCAGATGTCTGAGCACCAGCTCGAGCGGGTGATGGAGAGTTTCGCCGCCGGGAAGATCGATGTGCTCGTGGCCACAACGATCGTGGAGTCGGGCATCGACAACCCGCACACGAACACGCTCATCATCGACGACAGCCACCGTCTCGGCCTGGCGCAGCTCTACCAGCTCAAGGGGCGGGTCGGGCGCAGCCACGTGAAGGCGTATGCGTACTTCCTCTTCCCGCGTGGCCAGGCGCTCACCGACCAGGCGTACGAGCGCCTCACGGCCATCCAGGAGCACGCGGAGCTCGGCAGCGGCATCAAGGTGGCCATGCGCGACCTCGAGATCCGTGGCGCGGGCTCACTTCTCGGCGCCGAGCAGAGCGGCAGCGTGAGCGCGGTGGGCTTCGACCTGTACGCACAGATGCTGCGCGAGGCGGTCTCCGAGGTGCGGGGCGAACCCGTGCCCGCGCATCCCGAGGTGCGCGTGGACCTGCCGGTCGCGGCGTTCCTGCCCGAGGAGTACGTGCCCGAGGTGGACGAACGCGTGCTGATGTACCGCCGGATCGCCGCGGTCTCGAGTCCCGAAGCACTCGAAGCGATCTCGGCCGGCCTGGAGGCCCGCTTCGGTGCGCCACCGCTCCCGGCGCGTGAGTTGCTGGCCATCGCGCGCATCAAAGTGCTCGCGGCCGAACTCGGCATCGGCACCATCTCGCTGGCCCGGCACCGCCTCTCCGTCTCGCCGGTGGCGCTCACCGCCGAGCAGCAGGGGAGGCTCGCGCCGGAGGGTGCCGTGTACGTCTCGCGTACGAGTTCTGTTCATTTCGTGCAATCGGCCGGAGAGGGTCCCACAGCCACGGCTTTGCGCGCGCTCGGTGCTATACTCGGCGGTGTCCGTGACCCGGCGTAGCTCCGGGAGATATCCCCTAGGGAAAGGTTGTTCTTGTGCGTAGATTCCAAGGCGTGGTCGCCTTTGTTCTGGCGTTGGTCCTCATGGGCGCCGTCACCGGCTGCGACAACGTCGCGGCAGTGGCGACCGTGAACGGCGAAGACATCTCCCAGGAGTACTTCGACCGCGTGTATCAGCAGGTGCTCACCCAGATGGGCGGCGAACTGGATGAGGCCACGGCGCTCGAGTACAAGAAGCAGCTGCTCGAGACGCTGATCGAGTCGGAACTGATCACCCAGGAGGCCGAGAAGCTCGGCGCGGACCTCTCGGAGGAGTCGGTCGATGCCAGTATCACGGCGCTCATGGGCGAGATGGACGAGGCGACGCTCGCCTCCACGCTCGAGGCATACGGGATGACCGTCGAAGACCTGCGCATCAGCGTGCGCGACCAGCTCGCGCGCGAGTTCCTCATCGAGAAGGCCGTTGCGGAGTACGAGGTCACGACGATGTCGGAGACCTACTCGCTCCTGTCGCACATCCTCGTCGACACGGAAGAGGTCGCGAATGCCCTGTACGCACAGCTGCAGGGTGGCGCCGACTTCGCCGAGCTCGCTTCGGCGAACTCGACCGACACCGCAAGCGCGGTGGACGGTGGGAGCCTCGGCTGGTCGCCGACCAATGCATACGTGCCGCAGTTCGCGGACGCTGCCAATGTCCTCGGCGTGGGAGAGACCAGCGCTCCGGTGCAGTCCGACTACGGCTGGCACATCATCAAGAAGGTTGACGAGTACGCCGAGGGTCAGTCGATCGCGGACGCACCCGCGGAGCTCCGCAGCGTCCTCGAGGACAGCTCGGCGCAGCTGGCGCTCAACGAGTACGTGCAGAAGCTCCGGGACGAGGCGACGATCAAGTACATCGACGAGACACTCAAGCCCTCCGAGTAAGCGTACGTGAGAGGGGGGCCAGTGGGAACGATCGCGATCGTCGGCCTGGAGCAGGATGCGAGCGGGGCGCTTGACGCCCATGCCGCGCGGCGGCTCCAGGCCGTCGACGTCGTCTTCGTTCCTTCAGCGACCGGCACCGCGGCATCGCTCGTCGCGGCGCTCGGGATCACACCCGTGACGTTCGGCGAGGCCGGTCTCGCTGAAGGCGCTCCGGCCGACCAGGTGGTCGAGGTCCTGCTCGAGCGGTCGCGGGATCGCAACGTGGCGCTCGCGGTATTCGGCTACCCGTTCATCCGCGAGGGCCTCATCTCGGGCATCCTCGCCCGTGCGCAGAGCGGCGTCGACCTGTACCCGGTGGCATCTCCGCTCCAGGTGTTGCTGCTGGCGCTCGACGTGGACGCCACGGCGGATCTCGAGATCATCGACGCCGGCAGCCTTGCGGGTGCCGCGCGCACGCGGGACGCACACCTCATCGTCACGGGAGCGGACAACCAGATCCTGGCCCGCGCCGTGGCGGGGCAGTTGCGTGACCGTTACGCGTCCGATCACACCGTGGTCACCGCCAACTCGCTCGAGGGCGGCGGTTTCGACCTCACGCCGATGACCATCGACGAGCTTGCGAAGGTCGAGACGATCGGCCGGGAGACCGCTATCTACGTGCCCCCGACCCGTATCGCCCCGCCAGGCGGCTTTGCCGAGCTCGTTCGCATCATCTCGGTGCTCCGGGCGCCCGACGGGTGCCCCTGGGATCGCGAGCAGACGCACGCGAGTCTCGCGCCGCACCTCATCGAGGAGGCGTACGAGGGGGCCGCGGCCGCCGAGAGCGGTGATGATGCGGCGCTCGCCGACGAGCTCGGGGACGTGCTGCTGCAGGTGGTGCTCCACGCGCAGATCGGTGCCGAGGACGGCACGTTCACGGTCGACGACGTGATCGCCGGCATCATCACGAAGATCCGCCGCCGGCACCCGCACATCTTCGGTACGGTGAGCGCCGAGACCGCCGAAGAGGTCACGCGCAACTGGGATGCGATCAAGCGCGTCGAGAAGCCGCACGCGGGCGTGCTCGGCGAGGTCCCGGAGGCGCTTCCGTCGCTCATGCGCGCGCAGAAGATCTCGCGCCGCGCAGCGGGCGTCGGCTTCGAGTGGGAGGACATCGACGGTGTGTGGGCGAAAGTCCACGAGGAGATCGACGAGCTCAAGGCCACCGGTCACGGAACACCGGAGGCCGAAGAGGAGCTGGGCGACCTGCTCTTCACCGTCGTGAACGTCGCTCGCAAGATGGGTATCGACGCCGAAGCGGCGCTTCGGCGGACGTGCCTGAAGTTCGCCGGCCGGTTCGAGGACATGGAGACCGCCGCGGCCGCGGCGGGCCATCCGCTCGAAGATCTGCGGCCGGATGAGTGGGAGCAGTTGTGGGCGAGGGCGAAGCAGAATGAATCGGTCGCGGATCGCGGCCTCAGCGGAGTGAAGGAGTCGTTGGAGCGATGAGCTACATCACCGATATCACGGCACGCGAGATCCTCGATTCGCGCGGCAATCCGACGGTCGAGGTCGAGATCGTCCTCGACGACGGCAGCTGGGGACGTGCGGCAGTGCCGAGTGGCGCATCCACCGGCGCATTCGAGGCGGTCGAGCTGCGTGACGGCGACTCGGCGCGGTACCTCGGCAAGGGCGTGCTCACCGCGATCGGCAACATCACCGAGATCATCGCGCCTGAGATCGTGGGCATGGAAGCGACCGATCAGCGCGCGATCGACGAGTTCCTGATCGAGCTTGACGGCACGCCGAACAAGGGCCGCCTGGGCGCCAACGCCATCCTCGGTGTCTCGCTCGCGGTGGCCAAGGCCGCGGCCGAGAGCTGCGAGCTCACGCTCTACAGCTACATCGGCGGCTGCAACGCATCGATGCTGCCCGTTCCGATGATGAACATCATGAACGGCGGCGCGCACGCTGATAACAACGTCGACCTGCAGGAGTTCATGATCATGCCCGTGTCCGCCGGCAGCTTCGCCGAGGGCCTCCGGATGTGCGCCGAGATCTACCACACGCTCAAGGACGTGCTGAAGAAGCGCGGTCTCGGCACGGGCGTGGGCGACGAAGGCGGCTTCGCGCCGGACCTCGGCAGCAACGAGGAGGCGCTGCAGGTCATCTCGGAGGCCGTCAAGGAGGCCGGCTACACGCTCGGCGAGCAGATCATGTTCGCGCTCGATCCCGCCTCCACCGAGTTCTACGACGCCGAGCGC
>WOYI010481328.1_pt1 | contig 17485 bp, 16 predicted proteins | sample 6423411 | NCBI WGS metagenome assembly WOYI01 (sample SAMN13441803, study PRJNA592873) | oil field metagenome | biome: oil field; feature: oil-well bore; material: oil-contaminated soil; isolation source: oil-contaminated soil from oil-well borehole | place: Germany: Wietze | collected 2016-10-18 ...
AACATGGTCACCGGCAACCTCATCCACAGCGAGCGCGACATTGCGATCAAGGGCAGGGGTGGGTTGCCCCTCGTGTTCGAGCGCTGGTACAACTCAAAAGGCGCCCATGACGGTCCCCTCGGCTACGGCTGGACCCACAGCTTTAACCATCAACTGCGCTTTTACGGCGTCGAATCGGGCGTCGCCAAGGTATCGTGGAACGACGGCACCGGCGGCGAACGCTACTTCGCCACCACCAACCACAGCAGCGGCGACATCGCTGTCGGCGCCGTGTTCTCCGGCAGCGCCGGCATCACCGCTACCCTCGAGCGCCTCGCCGGCGGCAGCTGGACGCAAAAAAATCTGCAACGGAAATTTTCGTTTCTCGAAAATAACTCGAGCCTGGCTCTTTGATCTCGTGTCAAAACGGCTGCCAGGCACCATTTTGGTAGACCACATGATCGTCAAGATGAACTGTTTCAGTGATGGCAAATACATCCACATGATGTCTCGCGGTGGCGCGACGAATTTGAGGTTTTTTGTAAAGACCGTGTTTGGCGCCGAGCGACAAATGGATGCCGCACATGCGCTCATAGGTGCCAATATCGCTTACCGTTTTATCCTGAGTGAGTGCGCGGTTCATGCCAAAGCCCAGCTCGCGTACCCAGATTTCACTCTCATCGGCGCGGATATTGGCGAGCACCTGGTCGAACTCCGGTGTGGAGTCGAAGACATCGGTAACGCGCCCCTTGGTGATCGTCAGCGTGATGGGTTTTTCTGGCTTGTTGACAGCGAATGCGGTGTCGCCAAAAATAAAAATACGCACGCGGCCATTGACGGATTCCAAGTCTTGCGACTCTGTAAATACCTCGCCAATGGGGAATTGCCCGCCCACGTTTTTCATCGTCCGGTAATCGCCCACGTTCAGCTTGGCAGATTCAAAAGCCGAGGCAAAGACCAACCGCTCGCCACCACTGTCGAGTACACCGGATTGCGCCCGGTCGATGCGTTCTTTGAGTGCATGGCCAACATTGCGGTAATACGCCAGATCATAGGCCAGTGAGTCGATGTAGTGGATAGCCTCTATTCCCGGCATGCGCGACAAATGCGGGTGTTCAATGACTTTCAGTGAGCGTTTGAAAAGTTCGATGCGAATGCGATAAGCCTCAAGACGAAAGCTGGTCGACTGAATCAACACCACCAAATCCCCAGGCGCAAGCAGATCAATGGCCGCGAGAGTTTCCCCCGGTGAGACTGCATCAAAATCGATGAAACAGGCTGTTGGAAGACAGCTGCGATAAGCCTGAGTCAGTGCAATCGCGAGATCACATTGCGCATCCGCTACTACCAGAGCGGCCTGCGAGTGTTGGTGCTCAATCGCCAGCGAAAGAATATCACGCAGATTTTTTTCAGCAGACTCAACGGCTGCCCGAGGGAGAGATATCGGAGGGGGGGCTAGGTTTGGTTTAATTTGATTCATGATTTACTTCTGCCATCCCGGTGTATGGCCGTTCATTGTTGGTATACCTCAAGGATGATTTTCAAGGGCAGTTCCAAATTTTCTTCGGTAGGCTCTGCGGCATCCTGCCAGCGGCGATTTTTCTTGAAGCTAAACGAGCCGTATTAAATGCATTTATCAATTCTGATCGCTACGGATAGTGCTCATTGTCTTGCGCATGCTACTGCATTTTGCTCATGCAACTTCTCAATTAGCATGAGAATGCTCTTTGAATTTGAATTCGCGAGTTCTTGAGGGATGTATCCCGGTAGCGGATAGATTGATGCAACGCAACATTTTTTATAAAAACCAAATAAACTGTCGACTAACGATCGTGCAGACTGCGGTCGTCAGCTATCTCTGAACGATATGTCGATTTTATCCATCAAGATCGGCTGGATAGGGATAGCTGGACTGGGTGAACCGATTTTTGATTCGATGGTTTATTTTTGAAGGTTTAAACGTGGAGGAAGTAAATTGAAGGTGAAAAATGTAAGAAAAACACTCATTGCCAGTCTGGTTATGAGCTTACTGGGGCTTGCAACGGGAGCCGTCATGGCAGCAACCGATGCCGAAATTGATGCCTTTATGAATCCGTATGCTAAAGGGTTTCCTTCAGTATCGGGGGTCACCGAAGGTTTGATGATCAACAAGAATAATGCTGATCAATTCAAGTCCGTATTGCTTCCCAGGATTTACGATCAGATTAAGGCAGGCAATACATCGATCACTGTTGGTCCGCAAATGACAGCGTCGGCGCCTGCCGTGTTTGTTGCTGCATCCAAGAAATCGGCAACTTCAACGAAGGTGGACTTCGGCAAAGGTACGATTTCTGGTTATCAAGGTGGTTTGCCTTTTCCCTATGAGCCGTCGGCAAGCGACCTGCATGCGGGCGAGAAGCTGGCATGGAATGCGCGTTATGGTCTTGAAATTCCAGACGACATTACTGTCGGTCCTTTCGTTTGGGAGTACCGCGACGGGAATACGGGCAAGATTAACCGGACCGTCGATTTAGATCCATCCCATATCTCCAATACCGGATTTAGGACAATGAACAAACCTCAGCATATGCCTGGGTCTGATGAGTTCTTTAATTTGGATTTGATACTGGTTAAATCCCCCCAGGATTTGAAAGATACGGCTTTGTTGTTTAAGCGTCGCGTGGATAGCTCGCGGGATGATGACGGACAGCTTTATCTCGGATTTCAACGTCGTGCGCGTCGCTTGTCCACATCGGCGACTACGGATCCGTTTTTGGGTTCAAACTTGATGATTGAAGAGTTCCGTGGTTTCAACGGCAAGCTGAGCGACTTCAGTTGGAAGTACATGGGGACAAAAAATCTTCTGGTAGCTTATTACTCTCATAAAGATGCCAAACTGCGAGATGACTATAAAACTGCTGATTGGCGCCCGACAGCGTTTAAAGGCAAAGGCCAATGCTGGGCTGATGTGCCGTGGAGTTTGCGCAAAACTTACATTGTCGAAATGACACCTAAGCGAGCTGACCATCCTGTCTCCAAACGGACTATGTACATTGATGCCGAATCATTCCATGTGGTGGTCAGTGAGGTTTACGATCGCAAAGGCGAGTTATGGAAACTATGGGTGCAGGGTATTGGACATCCTTCCGGCCAGTTACCAGCAGTGGCGAAAAAAGGCGTATGGGTTTGGGATGCCGACTCGATGATTGATCTTCAATCGAACCAGTGCACCACAATGAACTTCCGTGTGAACTCACTGGGGCCCGTCCCGGCAAATTTCTTTACGCTAGAATATATTCGTTCGCGTCAATAAGTCAGCACAGTATGTTTCACCAACCGGGCCACTTGCAATTGTGCAGGTGGCCCGGTTTTTATTTATTTTTGCGGGAAGACAGCCGGAGCGCCTGTCTGAGTATTGGCAGGGCCTGATGAATGGGCGGTTCCAGTTGGGGATGGTTGATAGCACCCTTTTTAAAGGGAAAAAGGCCATGTTCTGATAAGCTTTTGCTTGCCTAGCCGTCTTGCCAGCGCCGACTTTTCTCGCCACTAGCCACTCGTCAATACCCCGCCGCCAGCCCCGTATTCCGGCGCGGATCAATGGCGCCGTAGAAGCGGTTGTTGCCGCGCGGCTTGCCGCCGAGCGCGGGTGCGCCGATCAAAATGCCGGCGGCGTGGTTGGCGGGTTGCGGGTTGCCCAATTGGTGGCCCATGTCGATCAGCAGCTTCTGTGTGTCGGGGCTGAGCGCGAAAGTTTCGACTTCGGTGACATCCGGCAGCCATTGCTGGTGGAAACGCGGGGCATCCACGGCTTCTTGAATGTTCATGCCATAGTCGATGACGTTGATAATCGAATGGACGACCACGCTGATGATGCGGCTGCCGCCGGGCGTGCCGATCACCATGACTGGCTTGCCATCGCGTGAAACAATGGTCGGGCTCATTGAACTCAGTGGGCGTTTGCCAGGTGCGATGGCGTTAGCGCTGCCCTGCACTAGGCCAAACAGGTTGGGGACGCCGGGCTTGATGGTGAAGTCGTCCATTTCGTTGTTGAGCAGGATGCCGGTTTTGTCTGCAGTGACGGCGGCGCCGAACCAGGCGTTGAGCGTGTAGGTGACGGATACGGCATTGCCCGCCGTATCGACAATCGAATAATGCGTAGTGTTTGTACCTTCGTGCGGGATGTCGGACGAAATGTCGTAGTGAATATCGTGTGGCGCTTTGCCGGGTTTGATTTCCAGTGAAACGCCTGCTTTTGAAGGATTGATGGCCGCGCGGATGCTTGCTGCATAGGTTTTGTCAAGCAATGGTTGCAGCGGATTGGATACAAAACTCGGGTCGCCCAGATAGTGGTTGCGGTCGGCATACGCATGGCGCATGGCTTCGATTTGATAATGCACAGCCTGCGCGGAAAGGTAACCTAGTTTTTTTAACGGATAGCCTTCGAGGATGTTGAGAATTTCGCAGACGACTACGCCCCCCGAACTTGGCGGTGGTGCCGAGACGATGTGATAACCACGATAATCGCACTCGATCGGAGCGAGTTCGCGCGCTTGGTAATTTGCAAAATCGGATTTGCTCAAAATTCCATGACCTTTCTGACTCGCGGCAACGATGGCTTGGCTGATAGGGCCGTTGTAAAACGCCTTTAATCCGTCACGACTGATGAGACTCAGCGAGCGGGCCAGATCTTTTTGCACCAGCCGTTCGCCTACAGTCAATGGCTGGCCATGGCGCAGAAAAATAGCAGCGCTGGGCACATCTTGTTGAAAGCGGGCTGTCGCGTGAGCAAGCATATCCACGTCACCTTCATCGAGTACAAAGCCTTTTTTGGCAAGCCCAATGGCCGGGGCGAGAAGTTGGCGACGCGGCAGCGTGCCATAGCGGGTGCGAGCTAATTCCAGCCCGGCGACGGTGCCGGGTACACCTGCGGCAAGATAGCCATGAGTGCTCAGGTTTTTGATGACCTTGCCGCTCGCGTCCAGATACATGGAGGGAGTTGCAGCCAGTGGTGCTTTTTCGCGGAAGTCCAAAAAGGTTTTGCGGCCATCGGCGAGTTGTATGGTCATGAATCCGCCGCCGCCCAGATTACCGGCTGCAGGGTAGACCACGGCGAGGGTATAACCTACGGCGACAGCCGCATCAATGGCATTGCCGCCCTTTTTCAAGACATCTACACCCACTTTAGTTGCCAGGTGTTGCGCCGTGACGACCATGCCGTTTTCTGCGGCCACAGGAAACTGCGAAGCACCAAAGGCTTGGCAGTTTGCTGCAAAGAGCGAGAAGGCCAAGAGCAGGCGGGAGGTGTTGCGCAAAAGTGAGGAGGTCACGGCAAGATCCTGGGGCAAGTGCTCAAAGAGGGATGGGGCTTAGCATGTGCGTCGATCAATTTTCAAGGTTTGCAGCAGGGTCGCGCCAATTTCCTCAATGGATTTAGTGGTTGATTCAAGCCACTCAATTCCTTCGCGGCGCATCATCTTTTGCGCTTGGTCAATTTCCCAGCGACAGTTTTCGAGGGATGCGTAGGTGCTCTCAGGGCGGCGTTCCTGACGGATGGCAGAGAGTCGATCAGGGTTGATGGTTAACCCAAACAGCTTGTGCCGATGCTTGGTGAGCCCATCGGGGAGTTTGTTGCGTTCGAAATCTTCCGGAATCAAAGGATAGTTGGCGACCTTGATACCAAACTGGATTGCCAGATACAGGCTGGTTGGCGTTTTGCCACTGCGCGAGACGCCGACGAGGATGACATCTGATTTATCCAGCTCAGTGCTGGATACACCGTCGTCATGGGCCAGCGTAAAATTGATCGCATCCATACGCGCCACGTATTCTGATGAATTCACCAGGCTATGACTACGCCCGATGGTGTGGCTGGACTTCATGCCAAGCTCGGCTTCTAATGGCGAGATAAAGGCGCCGAAAAAATCGAGAATCAAGGCATTGGCCTGGTGCAGCACCGCCACGGTTTCCGGATTCACCAGAGTTGAAATCACGATGGCTCGATTGCCATCCTTCATTCCTGCGGCATTGATTCTGGCGACACAGTCAGTTGCCTTGGCAACCGAGTCAATAAAGGGCATGCGCACTTGAGCTGTTTGGATGTCTTCAAATTGAGAAAGCAAACTGTGTCCCAGCGTTTCGGCGGTAATACCTGTGCCATCGGAGACAAAAAATACGGTATGCCGGGCAGGCCTGGGCGTGGGAAGGGTCATGAATAATCTCTCAGGAAGGTAGAAGGCAGGTAAATAGCTATAAAATGGCGGCTTTCCCTCCATGTTAACAGAAGGAACTTGTATGTCTTCATCTACACCTTTTACACATCGCTACGCGATTGGTTTTGAACATTTACGCATGACGGATGTGGGAAATGTTGGCGGCAAAAATGCATCACTGGGGGAGATGATCAGTCAACTGGCGGCATCGCAAGTGCGCGTGCCAGGCGGGTTTGCAACCACAGCATTGGCATACCGCGAGTTTCTCGCCCATCAAGGGTTGAATGATCGCATCAATGCCGCGCTGGATGCATTGAACGTGGATGATGTTGAAAAACTTGCAAAAGTGGGGGCGCAGATTCGTCAATGGGTTGTGGATACCCCGTTTCCGCCCAAGCTGGAAGATGAAATTAAACAAGAATACGCGCTTCTCATTGAGTCAAGTGGTGCTGAAGCAAGCTTTGCCGTGCGTTCTTCCGCAACGGCAGAGGATTTGCCGGATGCTTCATTTGCCGGCCAGCAGGAAAGTTTTTTGAATATCCATGGCTATGACAATATTTTGCATGCCATCAAAGAAGTTTTTGCCTCGCTCTACAACGATCGCGCGATTGCTTATCGCGTACATAAGGGTTTTGCGCATGCCGAGGTGGCCTTGTCAGCGGGTGTGCAGCGCATGGTGCGTTCAGACACCGGCGCTTCCGGCGTGATGTTTACGATGGATACGGAATCAGGCTTCGATAAAGTCGTTTTTATCACTTCAAGTTATGGCCTGGGCGAAACCGTGGTGCAAGGGGCGGTAAATCCGGATGAGTTCTATGTCCATAAAGCCACGTTGGCGCTGGGCAAGCCTTCCATCATTCGGCGAAATATGGGCAGCAAGCTGATCAAGATGATTTTTACCGACTCGCGGCAGGCCGGGCGCAGTACGGAAACAATCGATGTGCCGGAAAATGATCGGAATGTTTTCTCGCTAACCGATGCAGATATTCTTGAGTTGGCGCGTTATGCCATGATCATTGAAGCGCACTACCAGATGCCGATGGATATCGAATGGGGCAAGGATGGTCAGGATGGCAAGCTGTATATCCTGCAGGCGCGTCCAGAGACTGTGAAATCGCAAGATGACCATGCTTCGGTGATTGAAAAATACAAGCTCAAGCAGCATGGCAAAGTGCTCGCCAGTGGCCGCGCCATTGGGCAAAAAATCGGTTCTGGCGTGGTGCGTGTGGTCAAGGATCCCACCCAAATGCATTTGGTCCAACCAGGGGATGTGCTGGTAGCGGATATGACAGACCCCAACTGGGAGCCAGTCATGAAGCGGGCTTCAGCGATTGTGACCAATCGTGGCGGACGTACTTGCCATGCGGCGATTATTGCGCGCGAACTGGGCATCCCTGCCATTGTGGGCTGTGGCAGTGCCACTACCGCCTTGACCGAAGGCGAGAGCGTGACCGTATCGTGTGCCGAAGGTGATACGGGTTATGTGTATCGCGATGCGCTTGAGTTTGAAATCACGCGGCAGGATGTGGGTAATTTGCCCAAGTTGCCAGTCAAAATCATGATGAACGTGGGCAACCCCGAACTCGCCTTTGAGTTCGCGCAGATCCCGAATGCCGGGGTTGGCTTGGCTCGGCTTGAGTTTGTTATCAATAACATGATCGGTATTCATCCCAAGGCGATCCTTGAAATTGATCAGGTACCTGCAAGCCTGAAGGAAGAAATTTTGCGCCGTTCGCGCGGCTATTCTTCGCCTGAGACATTTTTTGTCGAGAAGTTGACTGAAGGGGTGGCCACCATTGCGGCGGCGTTTTATCCGCAGCCGGTGATTGTTCGTTTGTCGGATTTCAAATCAAACGAATACCGTAAATTGCTCGGTGGCGAGATTTATGAGCCGGAAGAAGAAAACCCCATGCTGGGGTTCCGTGGCGCTTCACGCTACATCGCGCCGTCTTTCCGCGCTTGCTTTGAACTCGAATGCCGTGCCATGAAGCGCGTACGCAATGACATGGGGCTCACCAATGTGCAAATCATGGTGCCCTTCGTGCGCACGGTGGACGAAGCCCGTACGGTGGTCGAATTACTGGCGGCGCATGGTCTGCGCCGCGGCGAAAACGATCTCAAGCTGATCATGATGTGTGAAATTCCATCCAATGCCTTGTTGGCTGAGCAGTTTCTTGAGCATTTCGATGGTTACTCAATCGGTTCCAATGATCTGACCCAGCTGACACTAGGTCTGGATCGTGATTCTGGTTTGGTAGCGCACTCGTTTGATGAGCGCGATCTGGCTGTTAAAAAATTATTGTCCATGACGATTGCCACGTGTAATCGCTTGGGCAAATATGTTGGCATTTGTGGTCAAGGCCCGTCGGATCACGCTGACTTTGCCGAGTGGCTCATGGATGAAGGTATCCAGACTATCTCGTTGAATCCGGATACCGTGATTGATACGTCGATGCGACTCGCTGGCCACAAAAAATAAACCATGCAAATTCTCTGGTGGCACTGGATGGTATTAGGCATGGGGCTGGCTTTGGCTGAGCTGGCCTTGTTCAGTTTTTTTATCATCTGGTTTGCCATAGGCGCGCTGCTTGTGGGCGTGGCCTTATTGGTGTTCCCGAACCTAAGTTTTACTGCGCAGGTATTGCTATGGACGGCGGCCTCGATTGTTATGACGGTGTTGTGGTTCAGGTTTTTTCGCCATGCGAACAAAACACGTTCGGGCCAAGCAGATGAGGCATTAGGTGAGATTGGGGTGCTCGTGAGTGCAATTGAACCTGTGGGTTCCTCATCAGGTCGCGGTGAAGTGCGTTTTCAAAAGCCCATCATGGGGGCAGAGCGTTGGACTTGCCTGGCCGATGAATCCATTGCGGCTGGCACGCGAGTCAAAGTACTGGCAGTGGATGGCCAGTTTTTAAAAGTGGGTAAAACCTGAGGAGCGCATGATGGGTGAGCTTGGATTTTTTGTGATTGCACTCTTTGTTTTCGCCGCAGTGACCGTGGCCAAGGGCGTGCGCATTGTGGCGCAAGGCGAGGAATGGGTTGTCGAGCGGTTGGGCAAGTACCATAAAACATTGTTGCCTGGGCTGAATATCATTATTCCTTATCTGGATCAGGTGCGTTACAAGCTGGTAACCAAAGACATTATTCTGGATGTGCAAGAGCAGGAAGTCATCACTAAAGACAATGCCGTGATTGTGACCAATGCGATTGCGTTCATCAAGATTACCGATCCGGTCAAGGCGGTGTATGGCGTGACAGATTTTTCTGAAGCGATACGCAACATGATCATGACTACGTTGCGTTCAATTATTGGTGAAATGAATCTGGACGAGGCGTTGTCCAACCGCGATGCAATCAAGGCGCGTTTGCGCGAGAGTATTGCCGACGAAGCCATTGATTGGGGGCTGACTGTCAAATCGGTCGAAATACAAGACATCAAGCCGTCTGAATCAATGCAGCGCGCGATGGAGGCGCAAGCCTCTGCCGAGCGTGAACGCAAAGCCACAGTGACCCGCGCTGAAGGCACTAAGCAATCGACTATTCTGAATGCGGAAGCTCAACTGCAAGCGGCACGCCTGCAAGCCGAAGCGCAAGTGACTTTGGCTACCGCCAGTGCGGAAGCCATCAAGCGCGTCGCCGTGGCGCTAGGGAGTGACGATGCCCCCGTGCGCTATTTGCTGGGTGAGAAATATATCCAGACGCTAGGCAGCCTGGCAACGTCGGAAAACGCCAAGACAGTTGTACTGCCTGCTGATTTGCAAGACGCCTTGCGCGGCATGTTTGGTCGTCCGCGCGTTTAATCAGCAACCGTGCGTTTTCTGGCATTCGAGACGGCGACACGACGCCTATCCGTTGCACTTTGGCAGGATGGCGAGCTCACCGAACGGTTTGCTGATCACCCGAACAGTGGCTCGGAATATCTTTTACCTTGGGCGCATGAACTGCTGGCACTATCCGGCATAACGCTCAAGCAACTCGATGGCATTGCGTTTGGCGCAGGTCCGGGCGGGTTTACCGGTTTGCGCTTGGCGTGCGGTGTGGCGCAGGGCTTGGCGTTTGGTCTGGATGTGCCCGTTGCACCGATCTCAACCCTGGCCGCGTTAGCCCTGGCATCGGGCGAGCGCAATGTCTGGACATGTCTTGATGCACGCATGAATGAAATTTATGCGGCCGCATATACTGTCGAAGGGAATGTGGCGCATGAAGTGATGGCACCGCATTGTGTCGCACCTGCCGTATCACCAGCGCCGACTTTTCAAAGCGCTTGGGGCGTGGGCGATGGATTTAAAACCTATGCTGACTTATTGACTGGCCGTAAGCCAGACCTGGCGGGCACTCATCCTGATATTTTTCCTTCAGCGGCCGCCGTGGCGCGCTTGGCAGTACCCGTGTTGGCCGATGGCCGAGGGGTAGCAGCAGCCGATGCCCAGCCCATTTATGTGCGCGATAAAGTGGCATTTACCACGGCCGAACGCTTGGCGCGCGGCGGATTGAAATGACATTTGACCAAGACCTGCGCGTCACCGCGATGACCTTGGCTGACCTGGATACAGTAGTGGCCGCCGAGGCCACGCTGCATGCTTCACCGTGGACGCGCGGCCAGTTTGCCGATTCGCTCGCTGCAGGCCACGATGCCTTGCTGGCGTATGACAGCAGCAACTCCCTGGTGGGCTATGGCGTGGTGATGATGGCGGTGGACGAGGCTGATTTGCTGAATATCAGCGTGTTACCCGCGTTTCAACGACAAGGGGTTGGCGCAGCCTTTTTGCAGCACCTGATGGCGCGTGCCAGGACGTGGCAGGTGACGCGCATGCTGCTCGAAGTGCGTGCTACGAATCGAGCGGCGCTGGCCTTGTACACACGCCAGGGGTTCACTGAGATTGGTCGGCGACACGGTTATTATCCAGCCCATGAGCAACGGGAAGATGCGATCGTGATGGCACGCGAGTTATAAATAACTGATGAATCCTAGTCGCCAACAAATACTGCACGAAATGGGCTTGGGGCCCGTGTGGAAACTGCGTGCGCCATCCGTCGCTGCTACGGCGACTGAGCTACGGGCCGAGGCGACTCATTCGGCTGCCGAGCGAGCACCGACAGACGATACGGCAGTTACGCGTGTGGCGAACATTGCCATGCCCATGGATTGGGATGAGCTGGCTGCAACTGTTGCGGCGTGTCGCCAGTGCCGACTTTGTGAAGTGCGCAAACAAGCCGTGTTAGGCGTTGGCGACGGCCGAGCCGACTGGCTTTTTGTCGGCGAAGGGCCGGGTGCGGAAGAGGATGAACGCGGCGAGCCATTTGTCGGTCAGGCGGGTCAGCTGCTGGATAATATGCTGACTTCGATTGGTCTGCAGCGCGGACGGGATGTTTATATTGCCAATGCCGTTAAGTGTCGTCCACCGGAAAATCGAACTCCCGACCCCGACGAGCTTGCAGCCTGCCGACCTTATCTTGCACAACAAATTGCCTTGATCCAGCCTAAGCTCATTGTCGCCATGGGCCGCCCCGCTGCGCAGACATTGCTACAAACTGAAGTAAAAATCAGCACTGCACGGACTAAGGTGCATGATTACGAGGGTATTCCGGTGATTGTCACCTACCATCCCGCTTACCTGTTGCGCAGCCCTCTCGATAAGGCGAAAGCCTGGGAAGACCTCTGTTTTATGCGCAGGACGATGCGCCAACTGAAAGCCAATCAATAGGCGTTCGTGAGCTATTCCGATCCCCCCTCACTGGGAACGGATTTTGCGGCACGGCTTATTATGAATATCCATTATCCAAAATCGTTCTTCAAGCTGCTGTCAGCCGGCTTTTTGCTGGCAGTTTTGCCATTGATTATTGGTTTGCTGATTAATACCGTCGCCATACAGCGACTATCGACACAAAGCCAGCGGGCTGTTTATGATGCCGCGCGAGTGACCCATGCCGCAAGAGAATTAAGCGAAACGGCCAATTCATTGGAACGCGTTGCGCAACAGAGTGTCATCTTGAAAGATTCGACTTTATGGAAGAGCTACCTCACTTTGCATCAACGCTTTGTAAATGCCAGCGCACAATTGAGCGAGTTGCCACTTGAAGCCTCCATGCGGCTAGAGCTAACGGCCCTGCAGCAAGAAGAACAGCAACTCAATGCCTATCTCGTAAAAATCGGCATTGATGCGACAGGCGCTGCGGATGCAGCGATTCGGTATGCTGATATTGCCGATACAACGCGGCAGCTATTAACACGTTCGAGCAAGGTGATCGATAAAGAGGCAGAGTCTTTGCGCGTATTGGCCGAGCAAACGGAGATACAGGTTAAAAGGCAGCTTTTCTTGTTGCTGCCCTTGTCGATATTCATCGTCGCTGGGTTTACACATCTTCTCGCTAAGCCGATTGCCCAACTTGAACAGGGTATTCGTGATCTTGGCGAACGTCGGCTTGAGACCAGGATCGAAGTGAATGGCCCTGATGACTTGAAGCAGCTGGGTGATCGGCTGGATTGGTTGCGGTTACGTTTGGTTCACCTAGGGGAACAAAAAAGCCGTTTTTTGCGCCAGATTTCGCATGAGCTAAAAACACCTTTAACAGCATTACGCGAAGGGTCGGATTTATTATCTGAGGAAATTGCAGGGCCGTTAACAGAAAAACAGCGTGAAATTGTCTATATCCTGCGTCAACATAGTCTTGACTTGCAACGCCTGATTGAAGATCTGTTACGTCATGGTGAGTCGGAGTTTCAGCAAACACCGCTTAAATTGCAACCTGTAAAACCCATTGAAATCATTGCGAAGGTAATCGATAAGCAACACCTGGCGATGGCCTCACGACATATTAAATTAGACAGGCAAGTTGATGATTTTGTTTTGCGTACAGATCCTGAGCGATTGCGTATCGTGTTTGACAATCTGCTGTCTAATGCCATTAAGTACTCACCTGCAAATGGCACGATTACCGTGTCGGCAAAAAAAAATGACAATCATGTTTTGTTATCCGTGATTGATGAGGGCCCAGGCGTCGCGGATGAAGAGATGGATAATTTGTTTGACCCGTTTTATCGTGGCCAGGCCGTAGCCGCTGGTGTTGTCAAAGGCTCGGGGTTGGGGTTATCTATTGCCAAAGAACATGTACTCACCTTGGGAGGGGAAATCACCGTTGGCCGAGGAAAAGGGCACTTCACGGTACAACTCCCTTTGAATTTATGACCCGCCATGAAAATTTTTTATAACTATTTATTCCCGGGTTTACTCCTGGCCCTGATCTCAGGCTGTGCAGCCATTAAACCGGCAGAAGTTGTTGCGCCCCCCAGACCGGTGTATTGGAATGCATCAGGTGGTGCGAGCGCATTGCTTACTTATTTTGATCAACTACGCTTGTTGTCGGCACACGAGCTTGCCAAGGAAACCGAGCGCGCACGCACGAATTATGCGAAAGATAAATCGACTTTCTATCAACTTCAGTATGCCATTGCCTTGTCTGTTCCTGGCGGAGATATCCGCCAGGCGCAACAATTGCTTGACCCCTTGGTCAAGGAAACGAGGCGTCGTGATCTTCCACTTCGTGCTTTGGCCGTTATGGTGAGCACCAACCTGGCCGAACGTCAAAGATTGGAGGAAGCATTGCAAACCCAAATTCGCCGTGCAGATGATCTTGATGCCAAGCTTGAAGCGTTAAAGGATATCGAGAAAAAAATGATGCAGCGTGAGGATGTGATTAAAGGAAAACCATGAGCTCGCCAAATGTAAAAAATAGCTCACAAACTCGGCTACAAACGCGATCACAGATTTTATTGGTTGATGATGACCCGGATTTGCTTCGCCTGTTGACCATTCGGCTCGAGGCGGCAGGATATGGCGTCATAACGACAGACAAGGCAGAACACGCACTGGCCATGATTGCGGTTGAACGGCCGCATCTGGTGATTACCGATCTGCGTATGCCGGGTATGGATGGTGCGGCATTGTTTGAGGCGATCAACGCGACGCATCCGGCGCTACCAGTGATCATACTCACGGCGCATGGCACCATTCCGGATGCGATTGCAGCGACAAATCGTGGCGTGTTTGGCTATTTGACCAAGCCTTATGACGCCAAAGTGCTGATTGCTCAAGTGGAGCAGGCATTGCGCTTTTCTGTCAGTGACAATACTGAGGCTACAGGTGAGCAAACATGGCGAGCAGGTATTGTTACCCAAAGTCCCATCATGGAAGGTCTTTTGGCGCAAGCCCGATTGGTTGCTGCTAGCGACGCCAGTGTCATGCTGTATGGAGAATCAGGCACCGGAAAAGAGTTGTTGGCCCAGGCAATTCATTTTGCCAGCGCACGGTCTGAGGCGAATTTTGTCGCTGTAAATTGTGGGGCAATCCCTGAAAACCTTCTGGAATCCGAACTTTTTGGCTATGTGCGCGGGGCATTTACCGGGGCGAATAAAGACTACGCAGGGTTAGTCAGGGAGGCCGATGGTGGCACGCTTTTCCTGGATGAGATTGGCGATATGCCTTTGCCATTACAAGTAAAGTTGCTGCGCATGCTCGAGCAGCGCGAGGTGAGGCCATTAGGTGAGGCTAAATCGCAGCGTGTGGATATTCGTGTCATTAGTGCTACACATCGCGATCTGGACGTGGAAATGGCCGAAGGACGGTTTCGTAGTGATTTGTTTTATCGCCTCAAGGTGGTGGCGCTGGCGATTCCATCATTGGCTGAACGGCGTGACGATATTCCTCTGCTGGCCAGGTATTTCCTACACAAGATCTCGGAAAGCTACCGAAAGGAAGTTAATGGATTTGCGCCGGAGGCAATGGAAATTCTAGTACGGGCCAGTTGGCCCGGTAACGTGCGTCAACTGCTCAATGTCGTAGAACAGGCAGTTGCCTTGTCTACCGGATCCATCGTACCACTTGCACTGGTGCAAAATGCCATTCGGGAACTGGAAGATATTATTCCCTTCGATGAAGCACGGCGTCGCTTTGAAGCCGATTATCTGGCGCGGCTGCTCAAAATGATGGGGGGTAACGTTGCGAGTGCTGCCACTTTGGCGCAGCGAAATCGCACGGATTTTTACAAACTCCTGCAGCGCCATTCCATGGATCCTTCGCTGTTCAAGTAACTGTCGCCACAGTGCGACAGTAAAAATCATTAGGGTTCATCGGGTTGTAAAACCTTTGCAGCGATCTGTCGCCTGATGGCGACAGATCGTCATGCCGTGGAAATCGCCCGAATAGCATAACCTATTGAAATTTATTATAAAAATAATCTGGCATGGTGGTTGCTTTTAACCATGGGTAGTTGAGCATTGCATCAAAGTGCCCAATTCTGTACCTATCGGAAAGAATATTGATACCTCATGTGAACATGAGCTCCTGATCAGCAAAGAGAGAATCGAAAAAAATGCAAACTCGTCCCAAACTACTTTATCCATTAATGGTGATTGCAGCGATTGCCGTTACCGTGTTTAGTTTGCTGGGCATCGCGACTTTAACCGGAACCCTACCGCTGGCTCATTCCGAAGCGGGTACGGCATCATCTATTGCGAAAGCCCCACAGGAAACACTGCCGGAGTCTGGTACCGGTTCCGCCGGGCACGACCGCACAGTGGCTTCTGCCTGCCGCTACTGCGGCGTCGTGGAATCGGTGAACCTGGTCGAAATGAAAGGTCAGGGCAGTGGCGTGGGGGCAATTGCCGGAGGAGTTGCCGGCGCTCTGGTGGGCAATAGTATCGGTCAAGGTAATGGCCGCACTGCGATGACTCTTTTAGGTGGCGCTGGTGGTGCCTACGCTGGTAATGAGATCGAAAAAAATACGCACAAGACTTCGTCGTACCGCATCCGAGTACGTATGGAGAATGGCGCGCTACGTACGCTCTATCAGCGCAATCCGCCAGCGGTGGCAGCTGGCGATCACGTGAAAATTGTTGGTGGTGTGGTTTCACAGCAATCATCGAGTAGTTAAGCGTTCTGAACTTGATTCGTTTTTCCGGCCGTGAGGATCCTGGGTAATCAATAGAGAAGGTGATGCAGGATGAAGAAGCGACGAATAAAACAACGGTTAGCCCTGAGTACTATTTATTTAGAAGCACAAGGCTTAGTAGCACAAGGGCCGGATGATCGTCCGGTTGTTCTGTAGTCATTTCTGAAAAGGAAAATTCATGTTTAAAACTCAAGAGTTAACTGGCAAGTCCGATGGATCGAATAGTGCGCGTGGTCTGTTTGGCCGACCATCGACTCCCATGCCTGCACCGGTACCCAAACCCGTCGCAGCTCAACCGCTACCCATGGCAGACACTAGAAACCCGGTCCCTTCTGATACTTCATCTGCCTCTGCCACACAATTGAAAGACGAGAAAAGTGTTGGCAACCGTCTGCTCGTAGGCCCCGATGTCAAGCTCAAGGGCGCAGAAATTCTTGATTGCGATACGCTGGTTGTTGAGGGCAGGGTCGAAGCGACCATGGATAGCCATATCATCCGCATTGCCGAACAGGGCATATTCTGTGGCACCGTGAGTATCGATACGGCAGAAATACACGGTGTCTTTGAGGGTGAGCTCACTGCCCGAAGCCAGTTGATCATTCATGCGACTGGTCGCGTTACCGGCAAGATTCGTTATGGAAAAATTCTGATTGAAGAAGGCGGGCAGGTATGTGGCGACATTCAGTCAACTGCCGCTGACACAAGTTCCTCGGCAGTCAAGACAGAGCCTCGAACAATGGCAATTGCGGCACGAGCATAATTTTTTTGCCCGCCTATCGGCCATGATCCGGTCATCTGGCTGCACACGTCAGCCAGATGATGCAAAATGAGTCCTTGATTTTAAGGTAGCAAAACTGCATATTGACAAGTGCAAGTATTATTTACTGCAGCTGTCAATTATTTTCGGGAGACTCAAATGAAATTACGCATGGTGGCCTTGTTTTCATTTTTCGCCTTAATGCTTTCTGGTTGTGGCTACAACCAGGTGCAGATAAATGATGAGCAGGTGAAGAGTGCATGGTCTGAGGTACTCAACCAATATCAACGCCGTGCAGACCTCATCCCGAATCTGGTGGCTACCGTGCAAGGCTATGCCGCGCATGAAAAAGACGTATTAACGCGAGTGACAGAGGCCCGAGCCAATGTTGCCGGATTGAAAGCCACGCCTGAACTGATCAACGATGAAGCGGCTTTTGCCAAATTTCAAAAAGCGCAAAGCGAGTTGGGTGGAGCGTTAGCACGACTGCTGGTAGTCGCTGAAAACTATCCCAACCTGAAAGCCGATGCGAGCTTTCGTGACCTGCAAGCGCAGTTAGAAGGCACCGAAAACCGCATTACGGTGGCGCGCAACCGCTATATCCAGGATGTCA
>WOYI010660491.1_pt2 | contig 17483 bp, 17 predicted proteins | sample 6423411 | NCBI WGS metagenome assembly WOYI01 (sample SAMN13441803, study PRJNA592873) | oil field metagenome | biome: oil field; feature: oil-well bore; material: oil-contaminated soil; isolation source: oil-contaminated soil from oil-well borehole | place: Germany: Wietze | collected 2016-10-18 ...
GCGATGAAGTCCAGAAAGTCCCTGGCAATGTCTGCAAAAAGAGGTTCGTGCTGCAACTGCGCGGCGGACAGGCCGTGCACCATGGTGGCTTCCCGGTCGATGGCCCGCTGGGGGTTGATGTAGCGGTGAAAGACCTCGCCGGTGATGCAGCGATCAATGATCGCCACTGCGGCCACCTCGATGAGGCGATGGCCTTCTTCCGGCTTGAGACCTGTGGTTTCGGTGTCCAGGACGATGAGACGCATGCTGTTTACCCGGTGTGAGGGGATGGGGAGGTGGAGAGACGAGCTATGGCATTTCGTGCCAGTTGATCGGCCTTGATGTTGCCGGCGCAGGTATGGTGACCGCGCACCCAGTGCCAGTTGATCCGCTGTCGCAGGGCTTCTGCTTCCAGGGCCTGCCACAGGGCCTGGTTCTTGACGGGCTTGCCGTCGCTGGTGCGCCAGTTGCGGCGTTTCCATTGGGGCAGCCACTGGGTCAACCCTTTGTGGACGTATTGGGAGTCGGTGAACAGCTCCACGCGGCAACCAGGCGGCAGGGCGCGCAATGCCTGGATGACGGCCTCGAGTTCCATGCGGTTGTTGGTGGTGACAGGAGTGCTGCCACTCAGTACGGCTTCCCTGTCAGCGCAGCACAGCACGGCTCCCCAGCCGCCCGGGCCGGGATTGCCGCTGCAGGCACCATCGGTGTACACCGTCACGGTGTCAGTGGCAGGATCGCATCCCAACGCTTCGCGCCAAAGTGCGTTCATGATGATGGAGGAGAAATATACGCCCCCTGGGATGGCAATGCAAGCCTTCCTATCCCGTGAATCTCGTGAACCCCAAGGGCCAAAACAGGGCATAATAGAGCAAGCACGCTATAGGGAGTGCCCATGAACCAATCCTGGTAAAACAGACATAGCAGACATAATAGTCAGGAGGATGAAGATGGCCAAGTCTCCCTCGCTTCAGGATCCCTTTCTCAACACATTGCGCAAGGAACGCATTGCCGTCTCGGTCTTCCTGCGCAATGGCGTCAAGCTCCAGGGCCATATCGAGGCCTTTGACCAGTTCGTGGTGGTGTTGCGCAACAACGTAAACCAGCTGATCTACAAGCATGCCATACTGAGTATTGTGCCGGCGCGCTATGTGGCGATCCCCCAGGTCTTTCCGGACGAAGGACTGGGCGAAGGGCAGGGTGCCGCCATGGCACCTGGCGACCAGCAGGATCCTGAAGAAGTGGACGGAGAAGCGGATGATGAGTAACCATTGAGCCCATATGATCCAAGATGATAGACAACTGAACCGATGATAGACAACAACATGACCCTGCGCAGCGCGGGGAATGGCGTGCAGCAGGAACGGGCGCTGCTGCTGTGCGTGGCATCCCAGGGGTCTGCGGATGGCCAGCCCCAGGAGACCGAGGAAAGCGAGTTTGTGTCCCTTGCCCAGGCCGCGGGGGTCACGGTGGCCGCCGTGGTGCAGGCCCCGTTGCGCAAACCTCATCCGGCATATCTGATTCACAAGGGCAAGCTCGATGAAGTGGCGACCCTGGTCAGCCATACCGCCGCCGATGTGGTGCTGTGCAATCACCCCCTGGCGCCAGGGCAGGAACGGAACCTGGAGCGCGCCTTGGGCGTGCGTGTGGTGGATCGCAACGCCGTCATCCTGGATATCTTTGCCAGCCGGGCGCGCAGTTTCGAGGGCAAGCTCCAGGTGGAATTGGCGCAACTCAAGCATCTGTCCAGCCGACTGGTGGGGACATGGACGCATCTGGAGCGCCAGCAGGGTGGTATCGGCCTGCGGGGACCTGGCGAGAGCCAGCTGGAGACCGACCGGCGCCTTGTGGCGCAGCGCATCCGCCTGCTGCAGCAGCGCCTGGACCATGTGTGCGCCCAACGGCGGCAGATGCGCCAGGGTCGCAGCCGCAGTGCGCTGCCCGTGGTGGCTGTGGTGGGTTATACCAATGCCGGCAAGTCCACGCTGTTCAATCTGCTGACGGGTGCCGAGGTGGTGGTGCGCGACCAGCTGTTCGCCACGCTGGATCCCACTGTGCGCCGGATGGCGCTGGGTGAAGGGGCCGGCGCCCTGCTGGTGGATACGGTGGGGTTTCTGCGGCAGCTGCCCCACCAACTGGTGGCTGCCTTTCAGGCCACGCTGGAAGAGGTGGTCATGGCCGATCTGTTGCTGCATGTCATCGATGCCAGCGATCCTGACCACCGCCAGCATCGTCAAGCGGTGGAACAGGTGCTGCAGGAGATCGGTGCTGGTGATCGCCCCAGGCTTTTGGTCTACAACAAGATAGATCGTCTGGGGAGCGAGCCTGGCCTGGAGCGTGACGCTCGGGGCATGGTGCGTGCCGTGCGGGTAGCCGCGGCAATGGCGCAGGGCGCCACCCTGCTGTGCGAGGCCATGCGCGAGCATTTTTTCGGGGCCCTGGAGTGTCGGGAGATCCATCTGGGGCATGGCCAAGGACAGCTGCGCGCCGCCTTGCACCGTCTGGGTGGTGTGCGTGGCGAGCGTTGCGACGAGACCGGGTGGTGCCTCGAGGTGGCCATGCCCCGCAAATCGTGGGAGCAGCTGGGCGAGATGGGTGTAGGGTAGCGGTGCCTGGCTTCTCAGGACATCTCGAGCCCGGGCGACAGAGCCTGCAGGCTGCCCAGGGGGGGCAGGCGGCGCGCTATCACAAACCACCCGCCACGCTGGATGAGGTGTTGCGGCGCTTGCTGAGCCGGCTGCATGGCCGCAGGAGCGGTGGTCCCGGCAGGCCCAGGCCGCATCGTGCCATGACGCTGGTGCTGGCGGTGGTGGGGTTGGTGATGCTCTGGGGGGCTTTTGGCGTATCCACGGTGGCCCAGGGTGAGCATGGCGTGATCATCATACTGGGGCGGGTCATGGCCACGGTGCGCCCCGGCCTGCATTGGTATCCTCCCTACCCCCTGGGGCGCATGGTGATTGTGGATACCACTGAGCGGCGCCATCAGTTCGATGGCAGTCTGCTTACCGGGGACGGCCAGCTGGTGGATGTGTCGCTTACGGTGGCCTACCGCATCGACAATCCCGCCACCTTTCTGTTTGCCACGACGGCACCGGAGGTTTTTCTTGCCAAAGCTGTCCAGACCGCTGTCTTGCACGTCATGGCGGGCCGGAAACTGGACGACATCCTGCAGGCTCCCCTGCCCGAACTCAAGCAGCAGCTGATTGACCTGCTGCAGCAGCGCAGGGTTCTTGCCGAAACCGGGCTGGATATGCAGCGGGTGGTGGGGTTGCGCCTGGGGGTGCCAGGTGAGGTTGCTGCTGCCTACGACGCGGCCCTCAAGGCGCATGCCACGGCGGATCAGCAGGTGGAGGAAGCCCAATCCAGCTATGTGACCCGGGTCATGAGCCAGGCCACACACAAGGCCAGCGCACTGCTGCATGAAGCCCGGCGCCGGCGGGCCGAACAACTGGCCACGGCACAGCAGCGCCTTGCGCTGTTCGAGGCCCTGCTGCCAGCCTATCAGAAAGAACCACAGGCCCTGTTGCGCTGGCTTGGCGCCGAGAGCATGCGGCAGCCGGCAACCCTTCTTGGGGGGATGGGAGGGGGCGACGCCGGCGACAGGGAGGTGGACGGTAAGGCATCCTTGGACGCTGGTGAGGGCCCTGGGCGTGCTGCGCTACCGCGTGACGCCTCACCTGGGCCTGGCCCGGTCCCGGGTATTCCCATGCCACAGCCATCCGCGCCGTTGGAAAAGAGGGCGCCATGAGAATGGGTCTTTCCCCGTGGTACGTGCTGGTCCTGGTGGCGGCCGCAGCCCTGGTCAGCCGTTCCCTGTTCATAGTGGATCAGGGCAGCCTGGTCCTGGTGCGCCGCTTCCAGCGGATCATTGCCAATCCATTGACCCCGGGCATACATTTCAAGTGGCCGCTCGTGGATCAGGTCATACGCCTCGATGGGCGCCTGAGACCCTACCAGAGCAGCCCGGCGTCCTATCGCATGGCAAATGGCGAGCACGCTCTCCTGGAGGTGACGGTTCTTTGGCGTATCAACGATGCGCGCCGCTTCCATGCCATGGCTGGCGATGCCGAGAATGCCATGCAGAACTGGATAGCGCAGCATGTTTCCATGAGCCTCCTGGAGACCGCGGCTTCCAATACGCTCGCTGGATTGTTGGCCCAGGACCAGCAAGGATTGAAGATGGTTTGGCCCTGGGTGGCCGAGACCGAGGCGCGCCATGGCGTGGCCATCCAGCGGCTATGGCTGTCGCGCCTCGAGCCGGAAGGGAAAAGCCGCCAGTCTCTCCTGGCGCGCATGCGTGAGGCGCAGGAGACCAGGGCGCGTCTGGTGCAGGCACGGGGGGAAGCAGAAGCGCTGCGCTGGAAGGAGCGCGCCGAGGACCAGGCCGAGGCCGTGCTGGTTGAGGCCCGGCGGCGCAGTGCCGCCATGACAGGTGAGGGTATCGTCCAGGCATTGGCTGTGCTGGAGCCAGCGCGCCACAAGGCCCCGGCGCTGGAAGCCATGCTCCAGGCCATGGAGGTGGTCGGCTTGGCCGGGCAGGAGAAGGTGGTGGGGTGCGCCACTCCCGATGACCCCTTCTGTGCACTGCTCTTCGAGGGTTGGCGAGAGGTGCAATGAACATGGCCTGGGGAGATCTGCTCGCCGCTTTGGGTCTGATGCTGGTGTTGGAGGGTATTGTCCCTTTTGTGCGCCCCGCCACCTGGCGACGCATGTTGGCCCTGCTGGCCCAGGCTGATGACCGCCTGGTGCGCATGATGGGGCTGTTCTGCATGTTGCTGGGCCTTGCCTTGATCTATACCGCCCATGGCCGACATGGTTTTTGAAAGGCATGCACCATGGCGGCTCCCGGATGGCATGGAAGCCCTGCTGCCACCCCGGGCCGGCGCGGTGGAGATGCTGCGTTCCGCCTTTTTGCGGCGCTGTGTCCTGTGGGGATATCAACAGGTCATTCCGCCGCTGCTGGAACAGCCCGATGCCCTGTTCATCGGCACGGGCCAGGACTTGAGGCGCCTTGCCTTCCATCTCACCGATCCCCACGATGGCACCCTGCTGGCCATCCGGCCCGACATCACGCCCCAGGTGGCGCGCCTCGATGCCCAGTGGCACGCAGCCGCAGGTGTTGCCCGACTGTGCTATGCGGAACTGGTGGCGCGCACCATCCCCGAAACACCAGGTGGCCCCAGGCTGCTGTATCAGGCTGGTGCCGAACTGTATGGCAACCCGGCGCTGGAAGCCGATGCCGAGGCCGTGCTGCTGGCACTGGAGGTCCTGAGGGTTCTGGGCTGTCCGCAACTCGTTCTGTCCTTAGGTGAGGTCCGCATCTATCGGCTGTTGCTGCAGCTGCATGCCGTGCATGAAGCGCTTCAGCCGCCGCTCTTTGCCGCCTTGCAGGCCAAGGCGGGCTTCGAGGTGCGCGCCATCCTGCAGGGCAGCGGCCTGGATCGGGCCACCGTCGAGCTGTTCGTCGCCCTGACCCGCCTCTATGGCGGCCTGGAGGTGTTGGATCAGGCTCGCGCGCTGTTGCCCTGCCATGAAGGGCTACAGCAGGCCCTGGACAACCTGCAGACCCTGGCAGCCCGAGTACAGGCGGTGCATCCCGCTGTGGAGCTGCATATCGATCTTGCCGAATTGCGGGGTTTTTCCTATCACACAGGATTGGTCTTTGCGGCCTATCATCCCGGCATGGGGGGCGAGCTGGCCCGTGGCGGACGCTACGATCAGACAGCCACGGCGGCAGGGCAGGCGCGATGCGCCACGGGGTTTTCCGTTGATCTGTCCATGCTGCTGCCCTTTGCGGTGAGCCAGGAGGACCAACAGCCCATCCAGGCTCCCCCCTCTGGGGCTGATGTAGGGTTGTACGACGCGGTGACGGCCCTGCGCAACCAGGGTCACCGCGTGATCCATGTCTTGCCCGGTGAAGAGCCTGGCGATGATGCGCCGTGCAGAAGGCTGGTATATTGTCAGCGTCAGGGCGCTTGGCGTGTGGAGTCGTGAGCGTCCCGTTGCAAGGACAGGGCGGAGGAAGGTGCGGTCCAGACGGCGTGGATGGCGTGCTGGTGCTCGAAATAGACGATAAAATCGGGGTACACCCATTGGGTGATGGGCGGCTGGCCTATGGGACCGAGGCGGCGCACAGGCTCCCCGAAATGGCGGCGCACCATGGCCATGTCCCAGCCGCGCTCAGGTCGTGGCCCGGACTCGAGATCAAGCGCGCTGCGCAGATCCGCAGCACCCCGTCCCCAGGATGGTGGCCCAGGTGTAAGCCCCGCCACAACCAGTGCCATGAGCACACAATGTCTTTTCATCCAGATTCTGCTCTCCAGGGCGGGCTTCCTGCCAAGTTGGGTGCCCCTGGGGATATTATGCTGAGAAAGAGAAAATATGTTCAATCCTGTGGAATGCTTCATCGCCCTGCGCTACACGCGCTCCGAGCGACGCAACCGTTTCGTATCCTTTGGCTCGTTGATCTCCATGCTGGGCGTTGGGCTCGGCGTGACCGCACTGATCACCGTGCTGGCGGTGATGAATGGCTTCGAAAATGAACTGCGCGACCGCATTCTCGGTGCCACGGCCCACATCTCCGTGGGGTTCCGGGAGGGGTCCATGACCCAGTGGCAGGCTGTGCGCAAGCAGGTACTCGGGGTGCCCCGGGTGGCAGCGGTGGCCCCCTATGTGTCTGGCGAGGCCATGTTCCGCCATGGGGCGGCCATCAGCGGCGGCATGGTGCGCGGGGTCCTGCCGGAGCTGGAGGCGCGTGTGTCCTCGCTGCGCGAGGAGATGCAGCAGGGTACCACAGACGCCCTGCAGGACGGGCAGTATCGCATTGTATTGGGCCGCTTGCTGGCCCAGAACCTGGGTGTGACCATCGGTGATACCGTGGATGTCCTGGTGCCCCAGGCGCTTTCCAGCCCCCTGGGACTGATGCCGCGCATGCGCCGCTTTGTGGTGGCGGGCCTTTTGTCCACGGGCATGTACGATTTCGATCGTTCCTTGGCCATCAGCCACATGGCCGATGCATCACGGCTCTACAGTCTGGGTGATGGGGTCTCCGGATTGAGGTTGCGCATCAAGAAAAAAAACCTGTTCAATGCGCCGGCCATCGCCCAGGAGGTGCAGGAACGGTTGGGTCCGGCCTATTTTGCCCTGGACTGGACCGCGCAGCACGGCAACTTCTTTCAGGCGCTGCGCACCGAAAAAACGGTCATGTTCGTCATTCTTGCCCTGATCGTGGCGGTGGCGGCCTTCAACATTGTGGCCACCTTGGTGATGGCGGTGGTGGAAAAGCGTGGCGACATCGCCATTCTGCGCACCATTGGCCTGAGTCCCTACAGCATCATGGCCATCTTCATGCTCCAAGGCGCGATCATCGCCTGCGTCGGCGTGTTCCTGGGTGTGGTGGGCGGCATCGTCCTCTCCGATCACATCAATGCCGTGGCCAATTTCCTGGAACATACCTTCCAGCTGCGTCTTGTGCCGGCGGATGTGTATGGTATCGGCAGCCTGCCCTCACAGCTCGAGTTCCGCGATGTGCTGCGCATCGTGGCTTTGGCCCTTGGCCTTGGCCTGCTGGCCACCTTGTACCCGGCATGGCGGGCGGCCATGGGCCAGCCTGCGGAGGCTTTGCGCTATGAATAGCCAGATCATCCAGCACCGGCTTCCAGCCGATGTGCTGCGCTGCAATGCCCTGCACAAGGAATTCATCCAGGGCGGCCAGACCATCGAGGTGCTGCGCGCCATCGACTTTACCCTGGGCGCAGGTGAGCAGGCTGCCATCATCGGCACCTCGGGCTCAGGAAAGAGTACCCTGCTCCATCTGCTGGGTGGCCTGGACCGGCCCACTTCCGGGGAGGTCTACGTGGCCAGCGAGCCCATGCACCGCCTGGGGCCCGTGGCCCAGGGACGGTTGCGCAACAAGGCCCTGGGGTTCATCTACCAGTTTCACCATCTGCTTCCCGAGTTTTCGGCTCTGGAAAACGTGGCCATGCCCCTGCTGGCGCGGCGCCTGCGGACTGCCGAGGCGCACAAGCGGGCTGCCGCCATCCTGGATGAGGTGGGTCTGGCGGCGCGCATGGACCACAAGCCGGCCCAGCTCTCGGGTGGCGAGCGCCAGCGGGTGGCCGTGGCCCGCGCCCTGGTGACGGAACCCGCCTGCGTGCTGGCCGATGAACCCACCGGCAGCCTCGACCCCGGCAATGCGGAACGCGTACTGGCGATGATGCGCACGCTCAATCGCACCCATGGCACCGCCTTGCTGGTGGCCACGCATGATCGGGAAGTGGCCCGCGCCATGGGCACGGTCTATCAACTGCGCATGGGGAGCATACACCGCATCTGAGGGCTGCCTGCGGGCCATGACCGCGCCTTCCTTGTGTCCCTGCTGCCATGACATGGCAGCCATATGCCAAATGGCATGCACAGGCGTAGACCCATAGCCCAACAAGGCCCTTCCAGGGCACCTCACGCCCCGCACTTGTCGCGGAGTGGTTGGCGTCAGCACGAACCTGAGCGATGGACCTGATAGGCATCCCGTTTGTGTGGCACGGCCATGCCCTCCGGCGGCACCTAGAAGGCGGCCGAGACCGTCACCACGCCTGTGGCATCGCAGTAGTTGGTGCCGCCAAAGCACTCGTGCTTGCCAAGATCGGTGTCGGTATACAGGGCGCTGATGGTGAACACCTTGTAACTGTAGCTGATGCCCGTATTCCAGTCGAACCAGGAAGGCGTGCCCCAGGCCAGCTTGTCATCCACCCAGGTGCGCCCGGCGCCACCTGTGAGCGAGAAACCGGCCTGTAGCGGGATGGACCCGGCCAGGGCCAGATGGTATTCGTCACCTGATTGGCCAAAGAACTCCGGGGAATAGGCCCCCTGGACCGTGAGGCTTGCCACCTTGAAGTCATAGCCAAGTTGGGCAACCACCTCGCCGTAGGGATAGTGGTAACCCTTCTCGTGGCCTGGGTAATTGTAGTAGATGCCACCCAGCTTCCAACCCCAGTTGCCCAGGGAGCCCTGGAGACCGCCATAGGTGTCCAACTCGAGGTCGGTGTCGTCACCTTCTGTGCCAAAATCCACGTTGGACCCCCAGGCGCCGGCATAGACAGCGAGACTGTCATTGAGCTTGTAGGCGGCATCGAACCCTCCCTGGATGGCTGGGTCGGTGTTGGTCTGGGACTGGCCGCGCCAGATGTAATCGGAGGTCATGGCCACATTGCCCGAGAGGGTGAGCCGCTCGCTGGAGGCATCCTGGGCCGCGATGGGGCCGGCATGCCAAGCCACGAACAAACCCCCCAGGCCCCAGACAAGCGTTGTGTAGTGACGCATCCTCATCCTCCTTGCCGATCGGTGTAGTCGGGTGCATGCAAGCCCTGGACCAGTTGAACTGGCGAGGCTTTTCCTGACTCGCTGCGGTGTCTGGCCGTTGTTCCACCTGCCATCATCTCAGGGGGCTGTGGAACCGGAACCATGCAGGATGCCGGCCTCATGGCTCACTGTCCTGGGAGCCTTCGTCTGCCATGGCATCCATGGTAGCCGTGGTTGCGCCCTGGGTGGTGACCAATGGATAGAGGCGCGCTGTGATCCCAGGGCCGATGCCCTTGACCTGCACCAGATCGGCGGGCGTGGCGAAAGGACCATGTTTCCTGCGGTAGGCCACGATGGCCTTTGCCTTGGCCGGGCCGATGCCGGGCAGGGCATCCAGCTCTGCGGCACTGGCGGTATTGATATTCAGTAACTGACCTTGGGCCCTGGCGGCAGGAACACTCTGCTGGGCGACCACCTGCATGGGATTGGCCAGCATCAGCAGCCAGCCTATGGCTGGCAGCAGCCCATGGGGCCAGGATAGCCGCACATGCAAACAGCGCTGCGGCCTAGAAACGCTGCGTGAGGCCCAGGTAGAGAAACTGGCCGCGGGGATCATGGGTTTCATAGTCGTAACCTTCCGCATAGGCATAGGTGAAAGGCGGCTTGCGGTTGAAGACGTTCTGGGCGCCCAGGCGCACGGTGGTGTTGACCAAGGGCTGGTAGCGCAGCTCGCCATCGAAGGTGATCATGGCCCCGATAGACCGCTTTGGCAAGCCCGAGACCACGAGGTCGTCGTAACGACTGGTGTAGTGGGCGCTCCAGGTGGCCCCCCAGCTGTCGCGGCTCCAGTCCAGGGCCAGTGTGCCCTTGGTCTTTGGATACGAATAATATAGCAAGCCGCCGCTGGTCATGGTGCCAGCGAGCTCCGTCCAGGGCGCTTCGCTGTTGTTCTTGCGCTTGAAGGAGATGATCCGGGTGAGGCCCAGGGTGGTGGTGAACGATCCATAGCGCCCGGCAGACAGGGTGTAGCGTCCGTCTATATCCACGCCATGGGTCTTCTGGGCGGCGAGGTTCATGTAGCTGTCGTGAATGAACTGGATTTCCCCAGGCAATCCCTGGGCTGCATCGGCTGCCGATGGCGCGCGGCGACTCACCTGGGATGGATCGTCCGGGTAATGGTTCAGCACGTAGGTGGTATCGGCGGCGATCACGTTGTCGATGTGGTAGTGCCAGTAGTCCAGGCCGAAGGAGAGGTTGGTCTGGGGCTCCACCACCACACCCATGGAGTAGGAGCGGGATTCCTCGGGTTTGAGGTTGGGGTTGCCGCCGAAGGCCGTCTGGTACTGGCTGCCGCCGCAGTCCCGGGGGGCGCCTGTGATTGGGCAGCGCAGCGGGTCCGAGAGATAAGGATAAGAAACCGTGTTGCCCAGGTATTCCTCTGTGAGGGAAGGGGCCCTGAAACCCTCGGCATAGGAGCCGCGCAGCATCAGCCATTGTCTGGGACGGAACAGCAGGGCATATTTCGGATTTGTGGAGGTGCCAAAGTCGCTGTAGTCCTCGTGACGCACGGCCAGCTGCGCCTCCAGCATCTCATGGATGGGTATGGAAAGCTCGGCGTATGCGGAGACCTGATGGCGGCCGCCACGGCTGCCCGTGGCGTCGTTGCCGGCGATGAGCATGGCCTGGGAAAGGGCATCGGAACGGTCGCTCAGGCTTTCCTCGCGGTATTCGGCGCCCAGGGCCAGGGAGACAAGGCCCGTGGGCAGGCTGATCAGTCCGCCTGTGGCGGAGAGATCCACGCCATCTGTCTTGTTGACGCCGCGCCGGTCGGTGGTGGCCAGCAGGTTTTGGAACACGGCGGGGTCATTGGAAGCCCCACCCCATGGTTGCAGGGCCCCGGAGTCCAGCGCGTCCTGGAAGAAATCGGAGCGGATGTTTCCCTCCTTGCCGCGTCGATCGGTGCGGGTGCGGCCATAGTTGTAGGCCGCCTCCCAGGTCCAGCCGTTGTCGAAGGGCAGCCAGGAGAAGTCGCCCTGCAGTCCCCCCACCAGGTCCAACAGATGGTTGTCAATGGCCTCGCGCCGGGGTCCGGCACCCAGGGTGCGATAGTAGAGCGCCACATCCTGGCCGAAGGGGTTGGTGGGTGCTGTGGCATGCCAGATGGGCAGATCGCCGCCTGCGAGCGTCATGGGGGTTGCGGCCATCTGCTGGCCTGTGGTGTTGCCCTGGTAGAACACCTGGCCAAAGGCGCTCAGCCACGGGGTGAACTCATGGCTCAGGTTGAGCACGCCGCCCAGGCGATCAGCGGAGGGGATCAGCGTGGAGGCATGATTGAAATCATAGGCGCACTGGGTGCCGTCTCCTGACTGGCGCAGCAGATGGGGCGGGCAGGTGGGGTCGGCCAGCGAGGTCCCATCGGGCAGGACGGCCGTGCCTGGAAAGCCGTAGCTGGAACGGTAATCCAGCCCACGGCCACTGTGGTCGGCCGAACGGGCATAGGGACGGTCGCTGAACATCACCTCGCCACGCTCCATCCAGTCCAAGGCGAAGGTCATGCTGGTGCGGCCGGAAAAGCCCGTGACCAGTGAGGCGTGGTGCTGGTCGGCGCCGGCCATGTGTCCGGTCTGGCCGGAGAGCTCCAGGCCATCATAGGACTGGCGGAGGATGATGTTGATGACACCGGCCATGGCATCGGCGCCATAGATGGCAGATGCACCATCCTTGAGCACCTCGATGCGCTCCACGGCTGCCAGCGGGATGCTGTTGAGATCCACGAAACCCTGGTTGATGTTCAGCGCCAGGCCATATTTTGGAAAGCGCCTGCCATTGACCAACACCAGGGTGCTGTTGAGCCCCAGGCCGCGCAGCGAGGCGCCGGCACCACCTGCGGCCAGATTGTTGGTGAAGGTTTCCGAGTAGGAGCCCGAGGAGAGCTGAGGGAGGTTGCGCATCACGTCGGTCAGCGATACCGCCCCGGAATGGTCGATCTGCGTGCGGTCGATGGTGACCAGCGGCGCGGGCCCTTCCGTGTCCAGTCGCTTGATGCGCGATCCTGTCACCTCCACCGCCTCGAGGGTCTTTGCCCGGGGCGTGTCTGCCTGTGCCGGGCCAGGGCTCTGCATAGCGGCCTCCTGGGCATGGAGTGTTGCTTGCACAAGCAAACACCCCGCACACAGGACGCACCGGATGCACAGACAGCGACGCTTCATGGCTCGATTCTTAGCAAAGTGTATGCCAATGCTGGTTTGCTGATCTGAGCCTGTTGCCTTCTCTCAGAATGTGCTCTGGACTACACTTGATTGGCCATGGAACATGTGGTGATATCTGTGTTGGTTTGCGCGTGTGTTGGGTTGCGTGGGGGCAGCATGGCTAGAGCGTGGTTGGGTATGATGGTCGTCGGCATCTGGCTGGGCGCGTTGCATGGCCCAGTCCATGCAGCCGCCGCGGCTCCGGGCTACTGGCTGGATATCGATCTGGACAGCGCCACGCTGCGCCTGATGCATGGCGAGCGCCAGGTGAAGACCTTCCACACGGCACTGGGCAGAGGCGGGCTCGGCAAGGAGATCCGCGGGGACAAGAAGACCCCCGTGGGCCGCTATCACATCGTGGACATCCGCCCCAGCGCCCGGTTCCGCACCTTCATGCACCTGAGCTACCCCAACCAGGACGACATCAACCAGGCTTATGGCAAGGGGCTGCTCGACTGGAGCGAGTATGAGCGCCTGCTGACTGGCATGGCCCACAATGGGGTAGCACCCCAGAACAGCGTACTGGGTGGGGTCGTGGGGATACATGGCATGGGCACCAGGGACCCCGTGCTGGTGCGCTACCACATGCATAACAACTGGACCAACGGCTGCGTGGCGCTCACCGATCAGGAGATCGACAACCTGGCAGCACTCCTGGACGTGGGCACGGTGGTGGTGATCCATAGCAACCGCATCGCCCCGGATACGCTGCTGGCCCGCACCCGGGTGCCGGTACTGCCTTTCGGTGGCGAGGACATCCTGCTGGGGCTGAGCCGGGGGCCGGGACCAGGTGGTGTGAGCCTGCAGGGCGTCTCATTGGGGTTGTATGGGGATGCCTGGCGCCTGCCCACGGGGATCATGAGCTCCAGCGCCAGTCTGCAGGGCAGCCAACCCCGAACCACATGGCCGGCACGATCTGCCCCGCAGCCCATGCCGCAGGTGGCGACCCTGCCAGCGCCTGGGGCAACACCCGCTGCCACAGCGGCGCGCCGCCCCCTGGCGGATGATGAGCCCCTGTCTGCTGCTGCCGCCTTCAGGTTGTCTGGTAGCCAGAATGGCCAGCAGCCTCCTGCCAGGCGCCCCGCAGACCAGCCCGCTGCACGCTTCCAGCTGCCCCAGGGGCAGCCAAGAAAAGGGTTCAGTCTGGAGCCGCATCCCGGTGGCTGGGGAGGGTCTTCCGGCAAGCCGCTGCTGGGTGGCGTGTACAGCCCCAGCCCCTGAGGCGCTGTCTCTCAGCCGCTGCCCTGTCTTGTCCGCGGGGTGGTGATGTCCGCTGCCAAGCGGGGCGTTGCCATGTCCCGTCCCACCAAGGCGCTGATGGCCTGCGCCGCAGCCTGGGCGCCCCCGCAGGCCCGCAGGTCCCCAGCGAGGCGCTGGGCATTCTGCCGGTAGCGGTCTTGCTGCAGCAGGCGCTCGACGCCTGAGCGAATCTGCTGCGGCGAGGGATTGTGGCGCAGCAGCAGTCCGGCGCCAAGGGAGCGCACCCGTCGTGCGTTGACTTCCTGCTCCATGGTTTGCGGCACCAGCAGCAGTGGCACGCCGAAATAGAGGCTCTCGTTGAGGCTGTTCATGCCGGCATGGCTGATGAACACGCTGCTATGCTGCAGCACCTCCAGCTGTGGCGTGCAGGGAACCAGGCGGATGTGCCCCGGAACGTCCGTCACCCAGGCCGGATCGAACCGCGGCCCTGTGGCCACCAGCGCCCGGCAGGGCAGGGTACGCAACCCCTCCACCACTGTACGGTAGAAATCCGGTTTTTCGTGGTGGATGGTGCCCAGCGACACATAGACCAGGGGCAAGCTGTCATCCCTGAGCCAGGCGCGGTCAAAGGGCATGGTGCGGTTGCGATCCAGCTCGCAGGAGGTGCCCACGAATCGGTAGCGTTTCGAGAGCAACGCAGCACCACGCTGCATGGCCGGCATGGTGAAGACCAGGTTCAAGTCGGCCTCGTTGCGAAAGATGTCGATCAAGGCCGCGATGGGGTTACGGGGCTTGAGTCCCAGCTGGGCGCGGCAGGCGTTGAGTCGCCGGTACAGGCCCCACAGCGTGGGAATACGCGCCAGCGGCAGCAAGTCCAGGATCAACAGCGGGTCCCCCAGGACCATGGGCACGGTGGAGACCAGCGTGCTGGTGGTACAGATCGAGGGGACGCCCAGATGCTGAGCCAGCAGCTTGCCCCAGGGGCAGCAGTTGCCGAAGAGTACGTAATCTGGTTTCGTGGCCGCCAGCTGCTCGAGCAGAGGCATGGCCTGCTCGGTAAGCCTCACCAAGGCGCGGCCCCCTTCCAGCACGTTGGGGCAGCTGGCACTATCGAAGGGCATGGGGTCCGGATAGGCGGCAAAGCGAGCGCCGTGGCTTTCGATGGCCTCGGCTGCCTCGGCGCCGGCATAGTAGGTGATGCGCTCGCCCGCCTCGGCCAGGGCGCGCACCACGGCCAGCGTGGGGTTGATGTGCCCCGGGGTGTTGGGGATGTTCAGAAAGATTCCATATCCCATGTTGACTCACTCCAAGGTCCAGATGGCGCTGTCGGGCTCGGTGGTCCAGGTGGGCACGAGCCGGGCGGTGCGGTTACCGAACAGGCCCCCATCCGACAGGCTCAGCCGGCCACGGCGCACGATCTCATGGCTGCCGGCAATCAGCGGGGCAGGTGGCATGCCCAGAACGTCGATCATGTCCAGCATCCATTGCGTGCCTGCATGGCCCGGCATAAAAACGTCGCCATGCATATCCACCAGGTCCACCACGGAATAGATGCCCTGGCGGCTGCCGTTAGGGCGGCGGTTGAGCACATAGTCATTGGGCACGTTGAGTGTCGGCGCTCCGGGTAGCCGGTTCTGGCCGCCATAGGGACGGGTCTGGGTTTCCAGGTTGACCTGCACGTTGCTGGGCGCCAGATTGGTGAGGCGCAGCCAGCTGCCGTCGCGGCTGGGCCGGGTGGCGGGTATGCACAGGGCATCGAGGCTGATCCTGGCGCTGGCCAGCTTGGCGTGGATATAGCGCCAGGAGTCTGTGTTGCCCATGGCCCGCTCGAAACTGCGGTAGTTGCGTGCCCACTCGAGACAAGCGGTATCGCTGTCGATCAGGTAATCGAAGGTGAGGTCTGGGTTTGCCATGACGGCCAGGTGTGCCCAGACGCCACCCACCGAGGCCCCGATGACGATCAGCCGGGTGGGGTTGAGGTAGCCGGCGATCCACTGGCCACGGGCGGTGTCCAGGTCTCGCAGGGCGTCTTCCAAACCACGCTCATAGCGGTTGGTATAGGCATTGAAACCACCCTGGAACTTGCCGGCGTAGCCTCTGATCTCCACCCTGTAACCGCGCTGTTCCAGATGGTTGGCCATGTTGGTGATGCCAGCGCGCTGGCTCAGGCCATCAAAGTTATCCTGGGCATCGCACAGCGGGCTCCACTGCCCTGGGTTGATGGCCCAGGTGCAGTTCTGGCCATCGAAGACCATGATCAGCACATCCGGTGAGCCCGCCGGGCGTACATGGGGCGGGGCGGCCCGCAGGCTGGGTGCGGCAAACAACAGACATGCCAGCCATGCCCAACTGATCCTGGGGCGACGCCAGGCCCATATGGCGCGGCATGGGCCATGCAGCAGCCGGTTCACGATGGTGCCTGGAGTGGCTGGGGAATGGCCAGGCAGGGCTCAGGGGTGGCCAGCCCCAGCTGCAGGTGGTCGTTGCTGCCCCACACCCAGATCTGCTGCTCATGGTCCAGGGCCAGGTTGTGGTGAAAGCCTGCGGCCATGGTCACGATGGGCGGCAGGCCCGGCACCGGCCGGGGTGTGGCGCGCCACGCCGTGGTGCCGTCGCCCAGCTCGCCGCATGCATTGGCGCCCCAGGCATAGAGCGTGCCATCCCTGGCCAGGGCCAGCGCATGGAAGCCACCGGCGCTGATGGCCTGCAGGGGCGGCAGGCCCTTGACCTGCTCGGGCTCCAGGCGCTGCTGGGTATCACCCAGGCCCAGCTGGCCGGAGTCATTGGCGCCCCAGGCAAACAGCTGGCCTGTGCTGTCCAGTGCCAGGCTGAAGTCCATGCCGGCGGCCAGGGCCGTGACATCGGCGACTCCCAGGTTGCGGATGAGCTGCGGCACGCTATGGCTGTCCATGGTGCCATCACCCAGCTGGCCCTGGTCGTTGAGCCCCCAGGACATGATGACGCCCGTACCCAGCAGGGCCAGGGAATGGGAGCCGCCTGCGGCTACCTTTTTCACGCCGTTGATGTAAGGACTCATCACCGGCGACCAGTAATTGATCTGATTGCTCAGGCCCAGCTGCCCGTCACCGTTCCAGCCCCATACCCACAGCTCACCATTGCTGGTCACTGCCAGGCTGTGGGCGACGCCGGCTGCCAGAGCCACCAGGTGCCCTGGGTCGGGCAGGGCGGCGGGCTGGTCCATCACCCAGCCCCTGGTGGCCGTATAGGGGGCCATGAGGCCCACGCCCAGTTGCCCCACGTCATCGAAGCCCCAGGCCAGCAGTTGGCCGGTGCGCGTCAGCGCCAGGTTGTGGTTCCAGCCGGCGACGGCCATATTCACCAGACGGTGCTGGGCAGGGCGCAGGGGTGAGGCGCTGGCAGCGGCGGTGCCCGGCCCCAGCTGCCCCAACTGACCATTGCCCCAAGCCCACAACCGACCGCGCTTATCCACATACAGACTGTGCGCCAAGCCGGCGGCCAGCATGGCTGGCCGGGCGAAGGCCCTCATGCTCGGAGCGGCCAGCAGCAAACAGCCCGCCAGCAGGGCACAGTGCCTCGACCAGGTGCGGCGGAAGATGCCAGGGCGAGGCCGGCGTCCAGGATTTTGTGTTAGCATTGCCTGCTGACTAGAGTCTGTTTTAATCATGTTCTCTATTCAATCTCGTTCTATGGAATTCCACCGGCTATTATCCCTGAACCTGGGTTTGCATGCCAGTGGTTCGCCACGCCCCCGGCCTTTATTGACCTCGCTGCTCCGGG
>WOYI010341095.1_pt1 | contig 17465 bp, 14 predicted proteins | sample 6423411 | NCBI WGS metagenome assembly WOYI01 (sample SAMN13441803, study PRJNA592873) | oil field metagenome | biome: oil field; feature: oil-well bore; material: oil-contaminated soil; isolation source: oil-contaminated soil from oil-well borehole | place: Germany: Wietze | collected 2016-10-18 ...
TGCGGCGACCGGCTCTCACGGTGTCGCCGGTCGAGTTCTTGGAGGCTGACGGCTACCTGTTGGGCACACCGGCGAACCTCGGCTACGTCTCGGGTGCCCTCAAGCATATTTGTGCAATTAGGTCTCTTACTACTGCGAATGGGTGCTTGTGAGACGCCGCTGGACCTCCGATGCTGAGATCGAAGTGTCGAAGCAGCAGGCGTCAGAAGCCAGTGTCGGAAAGCGTCACCACTACGTTCCGCAGATGTACCTCCGCCGATGGGCGGCGACAGACGGCAAGGTTCGACTGACAAAGATGGCCACCGGCGACGTTTACGACCAACGGCCTGATGAAGTCGCGAATCAAGCCAACCTCTACACGATCGCAGCCGATGATCTAGAGCCTGACTATCCGACCCGCTGGCTTGAGAAGCACATGTCACGCATTGAGAGTGATGCCGCTGGGTGGCTACGAGACCTCGACCAGCTGCCTGCGGGACGAGTTGCTGACCGCGACCTGATCGAGAACCTGGCCGTGTTGGTAGCCCTGCAGGATCAGCGGACACTCAGAAAGCGGAGTCAAGAGCTAAGAATCGAGGACGCGCTCAATCGCTTTGGGCGCGCCGAGGTTCTCAGTCCCTTACTGCCCTTTGTTTGTCGGCTGTACGAGATTCCTTACTCATCGCACGGTCACGACGCGATCTTGCAGCAGTTCCTGACGCAGCCGCTGATAAGCGAAGAACGGAAGCCACGCGCAATCGAAAGCGCGATCGGAGTGTGGCGGAACCAGGCCGTCCCGTATTTTGCGATGCAGCGGTCGTGGTGGCTCATCGACAGTCCTTCCGCCCTGCTGACATGTGACGAGCCCGTGGTCTACCTTGGCGGGGCACTGCGACCACGCTGGCAGCAGGGAAGTTGGCTTTCGTCTCCGATCGGCTTGTTTCCGATCAGCCCGCATCGTCTTATCGTGCTGACAGTGGCCGGCCGGAACCTGCAACGCCCTCATGAGTTGCTCGAATCGGAGACGAAACAGGTGAACTTTGAGGTAGCAGCGGCGTCCAACGAGTTTTGTTTCGAGTCGCCGGATACCAGCATCGCCAACTCGATCGCTGTACCCGCGTGGCCAGACTGGGACGTGGCATCTGGGAGTACGTTCATGGATGCCGTGATGGCGCGGAGTCGATGGAACGTGGGCGAGGGGCCGCCGTGGGCGCTTGCCCGGTGGTTCTAATTCACCAATTGAGGGGGTGACGCTGGTGCCACGCCTGATGATCGTCCATTGTCCTAGACCGCTGTGAGATCGTTACGCGGACTTGGTTGTGCCCACGAGGACTGGGGTAGACTGTCGTGGCGATTCCTGACTTCCAGACACTGATGCGGCCCGTCCTCGCCTACGTGGCTGACGGCCAGGTCTATCGGTCGAGGGACATCACTGACGCGATGTCGGATCAGTTCGGCCTCACCGCCGAGGAACGATCCGAGATGCTGCCGAGCAAGACGGCGAAGAAGATGGCTAACCGCGTCGGGTGGACGCTGACTCATCTCACCCAAGCGGGACTCATCGACAGCGCAGGTCGAGGTCTCAAGGTGATCTCGGCGCAAGGCCGCGCAGCCCTCGACAAGCACCCTGAGCGGATCGACATGAAGGCGCTGGAGGGGTATCCGGCCTACGTCGGGTTCCGTGAGCGAAAGCGCGATAAGACTGCGAGTGAGGACGGCGGCAGCACCGACACACCGCCTATAGCCGAGGACAGCAGGACGCCCAACGACCTCGTCGAAAGCGCGGTCCTGGTCAACCGAGCTGTTGTGGAAAGCGAGGTGCTGTTGGCGGCTCTTAAGCTGACACCGACCGGCTTTGAGGAGTTGGTGCTTCGACTGCTCGACAAAATGGGATATGGCAAAGCAGGTTCGGTCAACCGCACCGCCGCCTCCGGCGACGCCGGGATTGACGGGATCATCAGTCAAGACCCGCTTGGGCTGGACCGCATCTATGTGCAGGCTAAGCGGTTCACCGACACCGCAGTCGACCGGCCGAAGATTCATGAGTTCGCCGGGGCGCTGCAAGGTAAGCAGGGCGACCGTGGCGTGTTCATTACGACCTCACGGTTCACGTCCGGTGCCCGCACGGAGGCGGATCGGATTCCCGCACGGATAGAACTGATCGACGGCGCACGCCTCGCCGAGCTGTTGGTGCAGTACGGCATCGGGGTTCAACCGGAGCAAACGGTAACGCTCTACCGGCTTGACGAGGACTTCTTCGACTCGATCTGAGGAGGTCGCCCGTGCCACGTCTGTTGATCATTCACCACACCCCGTCGCCGCACTGCCAGGAGATGTTTGAGGCGGTGGTGGCCGGTGCGACCGACCCTGAGATCGAGGGTGTTGAGGTTGTCCGGCGACCGGCTCTCACGGTGTCCCCGGTCGAGATGTTGGAGGCCGACGGCTACCTACTGGGGAGCCCAGCCAATCTCGGCTATATCAGCGGTGCGCTCAAGCTTGCGTTCGACCAGTCATATTACCAGCTTCTCGACTCGACGCGGGGCAGGCCGTTCGGGCTCTGGCTGCACGGCAACGAGGGCACCGAGGGAGCCGAGCGCGCTGTCGACGGGATCACCGCCGGGCTGGGATGGGCTAAGGCCGCGGATTACGTTGTGGTGTCAGGCAAGCCGACCAAGGCGGATCTGGAGGCGTGCTGGAACCTCGGCGCGACCGTCGCAGCGTCCCTGATGGCGTAACGCCTATTGGCACGCTGCACGGCGTGCCTCCTGACGTCGGAATTGCTCTTCAATACGGTGTTGGCATGACTGCGGACGGACGTGAGTGGCTCTCGGGTCAGCAGCAGGCGCACCCGCCTACGGTAGCGTCGGTGTGTCCAACTCGACCAAGAGTTCCCATCGCGTTCGGGTGCGGCCCTGGAATTCAACGTTCACTGCCGACCGCGATGAAGTGACAGAGGGGGAATGATGCCGGGAATCGCCGAACTCGCACTGGGAGCAGCGCCGATCGCAGGTGGCGCCATGCTGGGTGTCGTCGCGGGCAGTCTGAAACCGCCCGACGTGCGGGGCATGATCGCCAAGGACCTCGATCTGCTGGAGCGGATTCCGGCCGACCAACCCGACCGGCGTGCACGATTGCAGGCGAGCATCGATCAACGGATCGACGAATTGCTCACCGCCGGCGAACGTAGCCGGGAACTACGGGATGCCGCGCTGTCCTACCGCGGGAACTGGCGCGACATCGTGCTGTTCCTCTGTGCGGTGTTGTTCACGATCATCTGGTGGAACGTCAGCCACGCCCGCACGAACTGGCTGGTGATGTTCGTCGCGATGATCGTGCTGTCGGCGGCCACCGGCATCTATGCGGGCCGCGGCATCGCACGCGCGATACGCACCTATCTGCACCGCGACGACGCGTAGTCAGCTCAACGTGCTGCCGAACACCTCAGACATCGCCTCCCAGTGCTGCCGGGCCGCCGCCTCGTCGTAGGGAATATTGTCCGGTACTGCGAAACCATGTGCAGCTGAATAGAACTCGATGGTGTGCCGGACGCCCGCCTCGGTCAGCGCCGCCTCCAGGATCAACGACTGCTCGACGGTGAACGACGCGTCGTCGCGTGCGCCACCGACGTAGACCGTGGCCTTGATGCGGTCCGCGAGCAGGTGCGGGCTGCCCGGGTCGTCACCGGCCAGTCCGCCGCCGTGAAACGACATCGCCGCCGCGACCCGGTCGGGGACACGGCCCGCGACCACCAGCGAGGTTCGCCCGCCCATGCAGTATCCGGTGGTGCCGAACTTCTCACCGGCCACGTCGGGACGCGCCTGCAGATAGTCGAACAACGCGGCCGCGTCGGCGGCCATGATGTCCGGGGTGACCGTGGAGATCATGCCGAACAGCCGCTTGCGTTCTTCTTCATCGGCGAACACCGTGCCCATGTCGAACGGTGCCCAGCCCTGGTCGCGGTAATACACATCGGGCACCAGCACGACATAGCCGTAGCCGGCCAGCTGGGCGGCCATCTCGTCGAAGGTGGTCCGGATGCCGCCGGCGTCCGGGTACATCACCACCGCGGGCCACGGCCCGTCCCCATCGGGCTTCGCGACGGTGACCCGGCAGGTGCCATCGTCGGTGGTGATGGTGTCGTGCGCGATCGGCATGGCATCCGTTCTACTCCAAGCGGCCCGACGTAAGCTGGCCGCGTGCCCATTGCGACCCCCTATGAGGATCTGCTGCGCCTGGTCATGGCCCATGGGGCACCGAAATCTGATCGCACCGGCACCGGCACCCGCAGCGTGTTCGGGCACCAGTTGCGCTACGATCTGGCCGCCGGTTTCCCGCTGATCACCACCAAGAAGGTGCACACCAAGTCGATCGTCCACGAGCTGCTGTGGTTTCTGCGGGGCGACTCGAACGTGCGCTGGCTGCAGGAGCGCGGCGTCACCATCTGGGACGAGTGGGCTTCTGACACAGGTGATCTGGGTCCGGTGTACGGGGTGCAGTGGCGGTCCTGGCCGACGCCGTCCGGGGAACACATCGACCAGATCACCAACGCGCTGGATCTGCTCAAGCGTGACCCCGACAGCCGCCGCAACATCGTTTCGGCCTGGAATGTGGGTGAGATCCCGCAGATGGCGCTGCCGCCGTGTCATGCGTTCTTCCAGTTCTATGTCGCCGACGAGAAGCTGTCCTGTCAGCTGTACCAGCGCAGCGCGGACCTGTTCCTCGGCGTGCCGTTCAACATCGCCAGCTACGCGCTGCTGACGCACATGATGGCCGCGCAGGCCGGGCTGGAGGTCGGGGAGTTCGTCTGGACCGGCGGCGACTGCCACATCTACGACAATCATGTCGATCAGGTGCAGCTTCAGCTGTCCCGCGACCCGCGGCCGTATCCGGAACTCGTTCTCGCGCCTCGTGATTCGATCTTCGACTACACCTACGAGGACATCGCGATCGTGAATTACGACCCGCACCCGGGGATCAAGGCCCCGGTGGCGGTGTGACCTTCAGGTTGATCTGGGCGCAGTCCACCTCCGGTGTGATCGGCCGAGGCAACGGCATTCCCTGGCAGCTGCCCGAGGACCAGGCCCGGTTCAAGGAGCTGACGCTGGGGCAGACCGTGGTGATGGGCCGGCTGACCTGGGAGTCGCTTCCGGACACGGTGCGGCCGCTGCCGGGACGCCGCAACATTGTGGTGTCACGCGACGCCGGCTATCGGGCCGAGGGTGCCGAGGTGGTCACCGAGCTGCCGCAGGCCGGGGACATGTGGGTGATCGGCGGCGCCCAGCTGTACGGCGTGGCGCTACCGCTGGCCGAGCGGTGCGAGGTCACCGAGATCGATATCGATCTGCCGCGCGATGACGACGACGCAATGGCTCCCGTTCTGGACGGGTCCTGGGTCGGCACCGACGGGGACTGGCTGACGAGCCGTTCGGGACTGCGCTATCGCTTCAACAGCTACGTCAGGACATGACCGAGCCGCGCTGACACACATGTCGGTGTCGTAGGGAACGATGGCGGCGTGCCCACGCTGACCGCCGCACAGGCCCGACGGGTCGCCGTCGCCGCCCAGGGCTTCCACGAGCCCAAGCCCGGCGTGCTGACCCGCGGACACCTGAAACGCCTCATCTCCAGGATTCAGGTGCTGCAACTGGATTCGGTTTCGGTGGCGGTGCGCGCCCACTATGCGCCGGTGTTCAGCCGGTTGGGTCCGTATGACCGCGAGGTCCTGGACCGAGCGGCGTGGACGCACACCGCCAGGGCACCCCGGCTGCTGGTGGAGTATTGGGCGCACGAGGCCGCACTGATGGCCGTGGACGACTGGTCGCTGCTGCGGTGGCGGATGGCCGAGTACGAACACGGCCGCTGGGGCACCGAGATTGTCAAGAAGAACGCCCGACTGGCCGAGGGTATCGTCACCGCGATCGCCGAGCTGGGCCCCTCGACCGCGGGCCAGATCGAGGCGCATCTGGAGGCCGGATCCCGTGGCCGCAAGGGTCCCTGGTGGGACCGCAGCGACACCAAGTGGGTGGCCGAAGCGTTGTGGTCATCGGGTGTGCTCACCACCGCGACGCGGGTCGGGTTCGCCCGCCACTACGACCTCACCGAACGCGTGCTGCCACCGGAGGTGCTGGCGCGCCAGGTCTCCGACGAGGAGGCGGTGCGCGAGCTGATCCTGCGGGCCGCCGGGGCGTTGGGGGTGGGCACCGAACCCGATCTGCGTGACTATTTCCGGCTCAACCCCAAGCAGAGCAGGCCGGCGGTCGCTGTGCTGGTGGCCGAGGGCGAATTGGAGCCGGTCGATGTGGCGGGCTGGAACGCCCCGGCTTACCTGCGTGCCGGGCAGAAGGTGCCCCGCCGCGATCGCGGTACCGCGCTGCTGTGCCCGTTCGATCCGTTGATCTTCTTCCGGCCGCGGATGGAGCGGCTGTTCGGATTTCACTACCGCATCGAGATCTACACGCCGGCGCCCAAGCGCCAATTCGGTTATTACGTCTGGCCTTTCCTGCTCGACGGTGAACTGGTGGGGCGGGTCGATCTCAAACGCGCCGACGGGGCGCTGAACGTGGTGGGTGCGTTCACCGAGGTGGGGCAGGACCGGGCGCGGGTGGCCGCAGCGCTGGCCGGCGAGCTGACGTCGATGGCCGGTTGGCTCGGCGTCGACGACGTCACCGTAGGCGATCGCGGCGATTTGATCCCGCACCTTCGCGCTGCCTTGTCGCGCTGATCTTCCGGTGGAGGAGGGCGGTAGGTGCGCAATCAGGCGACGGCGGTGCCGGACCCGTCGGTCATGTCGGTGTCGGTCTGCGCATCGGCGATAGCGGCCAGTGCCTCCGAAAGCAGCCGATGGATGCCGGAAGTGACTGCAGTGCATCCGGTTTCGATCTTGTCGGCGTTCTTGTGGATGGAGCCGGCGGCCTTCTTGATATCGTCGATCCGATCCAGCTGGGTGACGGCCTCGGAGATCTTCTCCTCGGCGGTCGACAGCTGTTCGGCGCCGCGGCGGGTGGAGGCTGCCAGAGCTGCGGTGCGCAGCAGCATGATGACCGTGCGGACCAGGTCGGGATCATCGGCGGTGGGGTCGAAGGCGAGCACGATGCGCCGCGATCCGATGACGCGAATCGACTGGCCCGCGTTCTGGTCGGGGGTTCGGACGAGGCCGAGCGATGCCGCGGCATGGCGGTTGCGCTCGGCCTCGTCCAGGTACTCGGCCCAACCCCCGCGAGCCGAGTCCGTCATTTCGAGCACCACGCGTGCCGTGCCGCCATCGACGGTGAGCATCCCATCGCCCTTCTTCGAGCGCGGCAGATGCCCGACGTTCGCGCGGGTGTCGGTGTACTCGTCGCCCAGACCTGCAGCAATTGCAGACAGCACGACGTTGACCTGGTTCTCGAACGTGTCGCCCTTGATCGGGGTGATCTTGCTCAGGGTGGTGCGGGCGTCCTGCACCTTCACCGCGGTGCCGATCGCGTCGATCTTCTGCGTGATCGCCTCGTGGTTCTTGCCCATCAGTTCCGTCAGCTGCTGCTGACGGGCTTCCAGGCTCGCGGTGTGCTTGGCCATCGGTGAGGTCGGGTCGGCCGGGTCGAACTGCTTGACCGCCTTGGTGACCACCTCGGTGATGCTCGCGGAACTCTTTGCGTCGAGTTCGGTGCTGAACTTGTCGAGCAGCGGCTGAAGCTTCTCCAACAGCTCCGGGCTGTCACCGGCGAAGATGCGCCGGACCTCAGTGTTCAGCGACGTCTTGGCGGCTGTCACCGATTCTGTGAACTCCTTGCGGCTGGCCCGGTCCGCCTCGACGATCGCCTTCTTGGCATCGTCCGCGGCCTTGGACACCGCCTTGGCGGCGTCCTTGACGGTGCGACCGGTCAGCTCCGCGGCCTGCGCAGACGTTGCCGCAGTCTTGTCTCCGGCCTCCTTGATCATGCGCTCGATGGCCCGGGAGTCCTGGGACTGCGCGGTGGCCGACAGCGCGTGTGCGCCGATCTTGACAGCCTCGTCGATGAAGCCGGATAGGTCGGCGGTGGCGAGGACGTCGGCATCGTCGACAACCTCGCCGCGCTCACCGGTGGTCCAGCGCTGTGCTTCGCGGACGACATCTTTGTCGTGGATGGTCAGCTGGTTGATGACGATCGTGGTGTGGTCGGTGCCCAGGTGGGCGCCTTTCGGGTCGGTCATGGGATCTCCTCGATGGTGAGTGCCGCGGGGTGCGGCGTGTGTCATCGAGAATCGGTCTAGTCAGCTATGTAAGCAATGCTGAACTCTGATAAGCGCGCTTATCAGTACACATTGTTGAGAATTATATCGGCTTGTTCTACTTTGGAGGTCGAGCGAAGGGGGCGGCTGTGCGCGCATTGACATTGCAGGACGTCGCCGACCTCGCCAACGTACAGCGGCCCGTCGTCAGCATGTGGCGCAAGCGCCCGCGTGTCCGCGGTGAGCTGATGCCCTTCCCGAATCCGGTGAGCGACCTCAACGGGGTGGAACGATTCGCGCCCGGCGAGGTCGTCGACTATCTACAGCGCACTCGCCGCGGCAAGAACCGCGAAATCGAATACGACGTGGCGGCGATCGCCGCGCCCGATGACGTGGATCTCGAACAAGTTGTCGTCATGCTTGCGTGGCGGGCCCTCACCGGTGACGAACTCAGCGGCACCAGCCCGGCGGAGCGGATTCGGTTGGCGCAAGAATTCGACCCTGACGACATCTTCATCCTGCGCGAGATCCGGTCGACGCTCCCGTCGGAAACAACCCTGCGCTACGTCGACGAACTGGTCGAAGCATCCTTCGGACTGCCCGATGCGCTGTCGCGTGTTGAACGCGGCCGGCTCAAACGTGAACTGGCCCAGCGTGAACTCACAGTTGATGCCGTCGCAATTCTTGCCCGCGTGGTGACCGAATGCGCGGTGTTCCTCGGTGCGGAAGAACCGACGCTACATGCCGATGGCAGCGCGGCGTCCTTATCGGTGGCAGCGGAATGCGGAATGGCCGTCACCTCCGAGAGCCGTGAAATCCTGCGCCGGGCGCTGATCGCCGGCACCGCCGTCGGCCGGGCGCGCGGCAGCGCAGTGGCTTTTGTATCAGCGGTGGGACTCGACGCCGGAGACACGATCGACCGCGCTGACAATCTGGTTCTCGGGCTGGGCCCGGGTCGGATCGGTGTGCTCGTCGGATCGGCGTCGGCGCTGACCGATACATTGGCGGGGGACCTGCAGCGACGGCGGGCCGACGTGTTGCGGGTAGGCAATGTTGTTGCCGCCGTGCGTCTTCCGCGTGGTCTGTGGCGGGCAGCCCATCGGCAGAACTTGGCGTTGTGGGTGTGCCTCGGTGGCGCCGACGAGCATCAGCCGTGCGTCACCGATCTGGCCGCGGTGTCAGAACCGGACCTCGGCGACTTTGCTGCGGACATCGCCGCCGGGCTCGCGCAGACAGACGTCCGGGCGTTCCGGTATGCCCGCCGCGTCGACCGCGCCGGTGTGTTGGCGGGCGGGGCGTTTGTGCCTCGGGGGACGCGTGCGGTACGGCTCAGTACCGTTGACCGCGGCACGCACGTGGAACGGATTCACGCCGTCACACTGACCACCACGGCGCCGCTACAGCCGATTGACGTCTTGGTCGCACCTTCGCCGGGCCGGCTCAAGCTGCGCCATCGTTCACTGGGGGAGTTGCGCGCCGATGGCAGGCTGACGGTGAAGCGCGGAAACCGCATCGATCTGTCCCATGCTGCGCCAGGTGGCACTGTCCGCGTTCTGCCGGCGGAGGACGACGTCGCGCTGGACCCGCTGGATGCCGAACAGCTCTATCCGCGTTCGGCACGTACGGAGCCTGGCGATGTCGTCTTTGTCGAGAGGCCACAACCACGGGCATGGGTCGACCCGATCGGCGGCGCCATGGTGGCGTCACCCGCACGCATCCTTCGACTGAGCGGCGCCGCGGACTTCGGCCCGCGCACGCTTACGGCCGTCATCAACGAGATCGCCGGCGAAGGAACGGAATGGCCGACGTGGACGGTACCGGTGATGTCGGCAGATGAGGCTGCCCGGCTCGAGGTGACGCTCGCCGATGTGGAGCAGTACGAGGCGGAAGCGCTTCGTCGCGTTGGCGCGGCCCGGGAACTGAAGAGGACGTTGATCGCCGGGGTGGCCGCCGGCGCCCTGACATTGGATGCACAACCGACCACGCCCGGCGTCGCCGCGGTGAACAACTAGGAGAGGGCGTCAATGCCTCCGAGAAAAAAGGCTGAGTCGCAAGCACCTTCGACCATGAAGGAGCTCAGGGACACGCTGTGGAAGGCAGCCGACAAACTGCGCGGATCGTTGTCTGCTAACCAGTACAAGGATGTGATCCTGGGTCTGGTGTTCCTCAAGTACGTATCCGACGCGTACGACGAGCGCAGGGAAGCGATTCGCGCGGAACTCGAGGCCGACGGCTTGGATGCCGATCAGGTCGAAGAATTGATCGAAGACCCTGAGGAATACCAGGGCTATGGTGTGTTCGTCGTTCCGGCAGGTGCGCGGTGGACGTTCCTGGCCGAGAATGCCAAGGGCCTGCCAGCCGCCGCCGGTGAGCCGGCCAAGAACATCGGTCAGCTGATCGACGAGGCGATGGACGCCGTGATGAAGGCCAACCCGACCCTACAAGGCACCTTGCCGCGGCTCTACAACAAGGACAACATCGACCAGCGGCGTCTTGGTGAGTTAGTCGACTTGTTCAACAGCGCCCGGTTCAGCCGCCAGGGTGATGGCAGGGCCCGTGACCTGATGGGGGAGGTCTACGAGTACTTTCTCGGCAATTTCGCTCGCGCGGAAGGGAAGCGGGGTGGCGAGTTCTTCACCCCGCCCAGTGTTGTCAAGGTGATCGTTGAGGTGCTGGAGCCTTCCCGCGGTCGGGTGTATGACCCGTGCTGCGGGTCGGGAGGCATGTTCGTGCAGACCGAGAAGTTCATCTATGAACACAACGGTGATCCCAAGGAGATCGCCGTCTACGGCCAGGAGTCGATCGAGGAGACCTGGCGGATGGCCAAGATGAACCTGGCGATCCATGGCATCGACAACAAAGGTCTGGGTGCGCGGTGGGGGGACACCTTCGCGCGTGACCAGCATCCCGATGTGCAGATGGATTACGTGCTGGCCAATCCGCCGTTCAACATCAAGGATTGGTCACGCAACGAGGAGGACGCGCGCTGGCGATTTGGGGTGCCGCCGACCAACAACGCCAACTACGCCTGGATCCAGCACATTCTGTATAAACTGGCGCCGGGTGGTAAGGCCGGTGTGGTGATGGCCAATGGGTCAATGTCGTCGAACTCCAACGGGGAGGGCGACATTCGTGCCCAAATCGTCGAGGCCGACCTGGTGGCGTGCATGATCGCTTTGCCGACACAGCTCTTCCGAAGCACCGGCATCCCGGTGTGTGTGTGGTTCTTCGCCAAGGACAAGACCGCCGGAAAGCATGGATCGGTGGACCGGTCGGGGCAGGTGCTATTTATCGACGCCCGCGAGATGGGCTACATGGTGGACCGTGCGGAGCGGGCGCTATCCGATGAGGACATCGTGGAGATCGGCGACACTTTTCACGCGTGGCGCGGATCGGCATCGGCGGCAACGAAGGGGGTCACTTACAGAGACGTGCCGGGCTTCTGTAAGTCCGTGACGTTGGCGGAGATCAAAGCGGCAGACTATGCATTGACTCCCGGGCGATACGTCGGTGCGGCTGAGATTGAGGATGACTGTGAGCCGATTGACGAGAAGATCGCCCGGTTGAAGGTCGAACTCCTTGCAGCGTTTGAAGAGTCGGCGCGGTTGGAGAAGGCGGTTCGGGAACAGTTGGAGCTGCTGTCGTGAGCTTCAACGAGCTCATTCTCGGTGATTCGCTTGAGCTGCTGATAGACAACCGAGGCAAGAATCCGCCGTACGCGCTTACCGGTGTGCCGGTTATCTCGGGTATGTCCGTGCGCACAGGTGCACTGGATCTGAGCGATTCGAAGTTTGCGTCCATCGAGACCTGGGAACAGTGGATGCCGCGTCGAACGAAGGTCGATGACGTGATCATGACTAGCGAAGCGCCTCTGGGCCGAGTCGCGATCTTGCGGAACGACGACCCGGTGCTGATTGCTCAGCGAGTCTTCGGCATGCGTGGACGCGCTGGAGTGCTTGACAGTCGATTCCTTTACTACGCATTGCAAACTGCTCCGGTCCAAGCGGATCTTGCGTCGAGAGCGACGGGTTCGACTGTGCTGGGCATTCGGCAACCTGAACTGCGCAAAGTGAAAATTCCGGCACCAGCGTTTTCCGAGCAGCAAGCGATAGCAGATGTTCTACGGTCGCTTGATAACAAGATCGCGGCGAACGAACGCGTCGTAGAAGGAGCAGAGGCACTTTCCCGAACAATCTGGATTGAGACGACGTCTAGCGGACCATCGGTTCCGCTATCGCAACTGTCAGATTTCGTGAATGGGCGGGCATTCACGAAAGGCGCGACCGGCACCGGGCGAGTGGTGGTGCGAATCGCCGAACTCAACTCGGGACTCGGGCCGTCGACCGTATACAACGATATTGAGGTCGCTGACGAACATTTGGTACGGCCTGGCGACTTGCTCTTTGCGTGGTCCGGATCGCTCACCGTCGCCCGGTGGTATCGGCCAGAGGCGATCGTGAATCAACATATCTTCAAAGTGATCCCGAAATCTGGCTATCCGATGTGGTTGGTCAATGAGGCAGTCCGGTCGAAACTTGTTGAGTTCAAGGCCATAGCAAGCGACAAGGCCACGACCATGGGACACATCCAGCGGCGGCATCTAGATGAAGTAGTGGCGGTACCGCCGCAGGAATCGATCGCGCGTTTGGATTCCGCCATGGGTCCATTGTGGTCGGCGGCGCTCGCGGCAGAGATGGAGAATCTTCGACTCACCGGCACTCGTGATGAACTTCTTCCGTTGCTGATGTCCGGCAACATCCACGTGAAGGATGTCGAACCTCGACTGTCGGAGGTGCTCTGACGTGCCTCAGTCGCGGTGCCAATCGTCGGCGGAGGGTTTGGCGTGACCGGCTCGCGTGGCGATTCGAGTTCTGCCGGTAGCGACCCGGTATGGCCGACGAACACAGCGGCGCCCGATTGGTACCCCGCCATGCTGAACGCCATCGCTGAGGCCGTTGACCTCGGCCGCCGTCGCGCAATCACCGCGGCGAATACCGAACTCGTCCTCACCTACTGGGCAGTGGGCGCCGAGATCCTGGCCCGCCAGGACGCCGAGGGCTGGGGCGCCCGGGTGATCGACCGGCTCTCGGCTGATCTGCGGGTGCGTTTCCCGGACGCGAAGGGCTTCTCCGCGCGCAACCTCAAGTACATGCGTGCCTTCGCCGCAGCCTGGCCGGACAGCACAATTGTGCAAGGCAGGCTTGCACAATTGCCCTGGTATCACCACGTCGCCCTGCTGGACAAACTTGACAGCGCTGACCAGCGCGAATGGTATGCCCAGGCAGCCATCGAGCAGGGCTGGAGCCGCGATGTGCTGGTCCACCACATCGAGAACCAGTTCCATCGCCGTGCGGGCAAAGCCATCACCAACTTCGCGCGGACTCTGCCGCCGGCCGACTCCGACATGGCGCAGCAGGCGACACGGGATCCCTACCTGTTCGATTTCGTCGGTAACGCCGACATCCGCCGTGAGCGTGACCTTGAACTCGCCCTGACCGACCACGTCGAGAAATTCCTCATCGAACTCGGTCAAGGCTTCGCGTTCGTCGGCCGCCAGGTGCACCTGGAGATCGGTGACGCCGACTTCTACACCGACCTGCTGTTCTACCACCTGCGGCTGCGCTGCTTCGTCGTCATCGAACTCAAGGTCGGTGATTTCGACCCGAGCTACCTCGGCCAGCTCGGCACCTACATGGCAGCCGCCGACGACCTGCTGCGCCACCCCGACGACAACCCCACCATCGGACTCCTGTTGTGCAAGACCAAGAACAACGTTGTCGCCGAATACGCGTTGCGCGGCTACACCGCACCCATCGGCGTAGCCGAATGGAAGACCGCCATCACCGAAAGCCTGCCCGCCGACATCGAATCCAGCCTGCCGACCATTGCCGAACTCGAGGCTGAACTCGCCGAGGACCCTGGCCCGCAGAGGGGGACACATGACCGACTTCAGTGAAGCCGAATGGGAATCCGTCGCTTTGGAGACGCTGGCTCGCCAGGAGTGGTTGCCGCTCAACGGTTCAGCGGTCGCACCCGGCACCGAAAACGGCCGCACCAGCTGGGATGAGCTGGCGCTCCCAGATCGGTTGCTCGCCAAGATGCGCGAACTCAACCCGGACGTGCCCACCGAATACCTCGACCAGGCGCGTGCGGTGATCCTGCAGCCGTCGTCTCAGGAGGCCATCGCCGAGAACTACCGGCTGCACACGTATCTGGTCGGCGGATTTCGCGGCATCAGCTACGTGGATTCCGATGGCATCGAACAGAATCCGACACTTCGGCTGATCAGCCATCGGCCCGAGGAGAACGAGCTCCTCGCAGTCCAGCAGGTGACCATCCGCTCCGCCGAACACGATCGCCGGTTCGACATCGTCCTTTACGTCAACGGTATGCCGGTCGTGTTCTTCGAACTCAAGCAGGCCGGCTCGAAGTACGCCGACTTGCCCGCCGCGCACGCCCAGTTCGCCACCTATCTGCGCGAATTCCCGATGGCTTTCCGCTTCGCAGTCCTCAACGTCATCAGTGACGGCATCACCGCGCGCTACGGCACACCGTTCACACCGTTGGAGCACTACGCACCGTGGAATGTCGACGACGACGGTAAACCGGTCACGTTCGGGAGCCCGCTCGATGATGTGCACCTCGGCACCGAACTCGAGTACCTGATCGACGGTCTGTTCAACCCTGAACGGTTCCTGCAACTGCTACGCAACTTCACCGCGTTCGATGCCGGCGCCGACGGCTTGGTCAAGCGGATTGCCAAGCCACACCAATACTTTGCCGTCACTAAGGCCGTGGGTTCCACGGTGGCGGCCGCGGAGAGCAACGGTAAGGCGGGTGTCGTCTGGCACACCCAGGGCTCCGGCAAATCCATGGAGATGGAGCTTTACACCCATCTGGTTGCCCAACAGCCCAAACTCAAGAACCCCACCGTCGTCGTCGTCACCGACCGTAAGGATCTCGACGGACAGCTCTACGCCACCTTCGACCGCTCACGGCTCCTGGGTGAATCGCCGATCAAGGTCACCAGCAGGGCCCAGCTGCGCGAAGAACTCGCCAACCGCACCACTGGCGGGATCTACTTCACCACCCTGCAGAAGTTCGGTCTGTCCAAGGCCGAGCGCAGTACCGGTGCTGATCACCCGCTGCTCACCGGCCGACGCAACATCATCGTGGTCGTCGACGAAGCACACCGCAGCCACTACGACGACCTCGATGGCTACGCCCGCCACATCCGCGACGCACTGCCCAATGCGGTGTACATCGCGTTCACCGGGACTCCGATCTCCGAGGCCGACCGTGACACGCGCGACGTGTTCGGCCCCGACATCGACGTCTACGACCTGACCCGCGCCGTCAACGACAAGGCCACGGTCCCGGTGTACTTCGAGCCCCGGCTCATCAAGGTCACCCTCGTCGAGGGCGTCACCGAGGAGGATCTCGACAAGGCCGCCGATGCGGTGACCTCCGGACTCGATGACGTCGAGCGGGATCAGATCGAGAAATCGGTGGCCGTCATCAACGCCGTCTACGGTGCACCCGACCGACTCACGGCACTGGCCCGCGACATCGTCGAGCACTGGGAAGCCCGCTCGGCGGAGATGCGGAAGTTCATCTCTGCGCCGGGTAAGGCATTCATCGTCGGCGCCACCCGGGAGATTTGTGCCCAGCTGTACGAGGAGATCATCAAGCTCAAACCCGAATGGCACGACGATGCCGTCGACAAGGGCGTCATCAAGGTCGTCTACTCCGGCAGCGCCAAGGATCAGGGCCCGGTGGCCAAGCATGTGCGCCGCGATGCGCAGAACAAGACGATCCAGCAGCGGCTACGCGAGCCCGACGACGAACTGCAGATCGTGCTCGTCCAGAACATGTTGTTGACCGGATTCGATGCCCCGCCATTGCACACGCTGTATCTGGACCGCCCGCTCAAGGGCGCGCTGTTGATGCAGACGTTGGCCCGCGTGAACCGCACCTTCCGGGAGAAGCCCAATGGTCTGTTGGTGGCCTACGCACCGCTGGTGGAGAACCTGAACAAGGCTTTGGCCGAGTACACCCAGACCGACCGCAGAGAGAAACCGGTCGGCAAGAACATCGATGAAGCCGTCGCGCTGACCGAGACGTTGATTGCGCAACTGGACGCGCTGAGCGCGGGATACGACTGGCGGTCGAAAGGGGCTCAGCCCCACGGCTGGATGAAGGCCGCTGTCGGGCTGACGAACTACCTGCGTTCACCGGCGACGGCCGGCAACCAGGTCGCTGAAGGTGAAGCGACGCTCGGCGATCGGTTCCGCGCACTGGCCAATCAGTTGTCACGCGCGTGGTCGCTGTGCGCAGGTAGCCAGACCTTGGACACGCTCCGCCCGACTGCCAAGTTCTACGAAGAGGTTCGGGTGTGGATGGCCAAATTCGACGCCAACGAGCGGCAGGCGTCGGGTAAGCCTGTGCCGGAAGCTATCCGACGGATGCTCGAGTCATTGGTCTATGAGTCGACCGCCTCCGACGGCATCGTGGACATCTACGATGCAGCCGGGTTGCCCAAGCCGTCGCTATCGGATCTCAGCCCGGAGTTCGAGACCAAGGCCGCGGCGGCGAGCAATCCGCATCTGGCCATCGAAGCCCTGCGCGCAGTGATCACCGAGGAAGCGGTGCACGTGACGAGAAGCAATGTCGTGCGGCAGCGCGCATTCTCGGAACGGCTCACCAACCTGATGCGGCGCTACACCAATCAGCAGCTCACGTCGGCTGAGGTGATCGCCGAGCTGATCGCGTTGGCCAAGGAGGTCGCCGCCGAAGGCGACCGGGGTGCGCATTTCAGCCCGCCGTTGTCACACGACGAACTCGCGTTCTACGACGCCGTCGCACAGAACGAGTCCGCCGTCGAAGTACAGGGTGAGGATGTGCTGGCACAGATCGCCCGCGAACTCGTCGGGGTGATGCAGCGGGACACCAAGACAGACTGGACTGTGCGCGACGACGTCCGGGCGAAGCTCCGCTCATCGATCAAGCGGTTGTTGGTGAAGTATAAGTACCCGCCGGACAAGCAACTGGCCGCGATCAAGCTGGTGATCGAACAGATGGAGGTGCTGGCGCCGGGCTACGCGGAAGCGGCACGCTCGGCCGGCACCGTCTGACACGGTCCGCCGAGATACCCGAAATGGCTGCTGGAGCGGAGGCAAGTACAGCCATTTCGTGCACCTCACGGCATGACCGTGAATCCTCATGATTAGCTGAGCCATGAACATTCTGCGCACCCCCGACGAGCGCTTCGCCGACCTGCCGGACTTTCCGTTCGC
>WOYI011447538.1_pt2 | contig 17464 bp, 17 predicted proteins | sample 6423411 | NCBI WGS metagenome assembly WOYI01 (sample SAMN13441803, study PRJNA592873) | oil field metagenome | biome: oil field; feature: oil-well bore; material: oil-contaminated soil; isolation source: oil-contaminated soil from oil-well borehole | place: Germany: Wietze | collected 2016-10-18 ...
ACCACGACGGTCGTTGCTACGGCCTCCTCCGTAACCACCGCCACCACGACGGTCGTTGCTACGGCCTCCTCCGTAACCACCGCCACCACGACGGTCGCCACCACCGCCGCCACCGCGGTTGAAGCCACCACCGCCGCCACCGCGGTTAAAATCACGTCTTGGACGCTCCTCCTGAGGATTAGCTTCTTTCACTACAATGTTCTTTCCATCCAGTTCTGATTCATTTAATGCAGCAATAGCCGCATTTGCTTCTTCATCGTTTGGCATTTCAACAAAGCCAAAACCTTTAGAATTTCCGGTTTCTCTGTCAATAATTACTTTGGCTGAGATTACTTCTCCGAAAGCAGAGAAGAGTTCGAGTAGGTTGTCTTCAGTAAGTGAAGAGCTTAACCTTGCAACAAATAACTTCATAAAAATTTGAAAAATAAAATTAAATTTTAAAAATTCGGTGCTTTACAAACACCTTTACTTATTCATGTAAAGAAGAACGATTAGAAAATAAAACAGAAAATCACAATGGATAAGAAAGTGAATAACAGTCGTATTTCTGAATGCAAATTAAGTACTATTTATCAGATTTACACTATGCTAAGGTTGATTTTTGGAATTTATCGCGATTGAAAATAAAAGACCTTCGTAAAGAAGGCCTTTGTAAGGTAAGATTTAAGTTATTTTCTCCAATCGTGGAGATGTATTTTCAAATGTACAAAAAGATAACGATATTAAATCAAGGTGGTTGTATAATCAATTTTTGATCAGTCATCATTGGGAGAAGCAATAATTTTTTTATTTTTCAGAATATTAATCACTGCATCTACGATATAGTCGTCGGCCATCGATGCGTAATTGAATATTACGTCAAAGTCGTTATTCTCCGCTTTTCTTCCAATTATTTTTTCGATAAACGTATCGCGTTTTGTATCCGTGCTTTTTATGTAGCCTTCTGCCTCCGACCATGAAAGGTCGCGCAGTTGCATTACCCGATGTATTCGCCAGTCGGCAGGGGCTTCAAGTCTGATGTTCAGTTTGTTCGGAACATCTTTCAGGATTACGCCGGCAGAGCGTCCAACAATAATGGTGCGTCCCTGGTTGGCCAATCGGCAAATAACCCCCTTCAGTGTTTTAATCAGTTGTTCGTCCGAAATTTCGTAGATCGATTCATCCGAAAAAGCCCGTTCTACCTGTTTTAACGAACGTATGGCTTCGTCGGCATCACTGAACTCGCCGTTTTTTACCTCGTCGATCATCTCATTAACAACTTCTGTAAAATAATCCTTGTCGACATATTTCCATTCAGCATCGGTTTTTGTTTCCGACATGTAACTGTATCCCGTGAGGATTTTCGAAAGTTTAATGGCAATGCGTTGAGCCGAACAACCTGCCTGGCGTGAAATCGTAATAAAAGGACCCGGAAAATCGCCGGTTTCAAGGTTCATGCATTTGTAGCTGTTCAGATAACTATTAATAAATTTTTCCATGATGTAATGGTATGCAATAGGTTTATGTCTCCCGAAGTTACAATCAATTCTTGACCGATAAAACATAATGTGTTTTACAATAGCTCGTTTCAAATATGTTTTGCAACAAGTTTTAGTTCCTTGCAGTAAATTCGCTACTTTTAAAAAATCAAATCAAAATGATTTAAGATGGGTACTCCGATAAAAACAGCTTTGGCTTCATTTGGCATGTCATCGAAGGTATTTCACGGACCTTTGCTAAAAGTTAACAAGGGGTTCAAAGTGGTTTCGGTATTGGAAAGAAGCCGCGAAGAATCGAAAGATCTATTTCCGGAAGCTACTATCGTAAGAGATTTTCAAACACTTTTAGATGATCAGGAAGTAGAATTGGTGGTGGTTAACACTCCTGATGTGCTGCATTACGAAATGACCCGTGCTGCGTTGGAAGCCGGGAAGCACGTGGTTGTTGAAAAGCCGGTAACCCAAAGAAGTGATGATGCTGAAAAGCTGATCAAACTGGCGCGCGAAAGGGGTGTGGTATTAACCGTTTTTCAGAACCGACGCTGGGATGCCGACTTCCGTACCGTGAAAAAAGTGGTAGAAGAAGCAAAGTTTGGACGATTGGTTGAATTTGAATCGCATTTCGATCGGTACCGTACTTACATAGCCCCAAATACATGGAAAGAGGAAGGTGATGAATATATGGGCGTTTTGTATAACCTTGGATCACACATGATCGACCAGGCTTATGTTCTATTTGGCAAGCCAGATTCAGTAACAGCTCATTTGCAGATTGTTCGAACTGGTGGAACGGTGAGCGATTATTACGATATTCGATTACAATATAAAGGATTTGCGGCTTTGTTGAAATGCTCCTACCTGGTAAAAGATCCCGGCCCAAGGTATACAATCCACGGCGAATACGGAACCTTTCAAAAATATGGCACCGACCCGCAAGAGGCGATGTTGAAAGCTGGAAATCTGCCAATCGGAGGCGATTGGGGCGCTGAAGATCCTGACTTTTGGGGAACGCTGGTTTACGAAGAGAATGGGGAAGAGGTAGAAGAACTGGTGGAATCGATAAACGGTAATTATTCTGTTTTTTACGACAATGTTTATGATGTTATCCGAAACAAAGCAAAATTACTGGTAAAACCTGAAGAGACTCTGGAGGTGCTAAAAATAATGGAAGCTTGCTTGTTGAGCAACCGCGAAAAGCGGACGATATTTTTATAGAAAAGCGGACGAATTAAATTCTACCAAACAACATTCTCTTTCCAAGATTACTTAGCGGCAAGGTTTTAAATGCTGGGCAAGCTTCCTTTTCCCCTATCTGCGATCATCTTTTTGAAATGGCCTTCGTAAATTATTCTCTACGTCAAATGAGTGATTAAGCTGTTGGAATTCAGCTGATCTCTGTGGTTACGTGTGTGTCGATAGTCGTACATTGTGATAGTGTTTACATGTTCAAAGGGAGTTCATAACTAACACAACAGGGAAAATGAAAACAAGGGTTAAAGTAACGAATTTAAAGTCAACAAAACCAGGAGTTGGCATAGCTTTCTTCCTGCTTTTAATATGGCTTCCGGCAGTACAATTGTCTGCAAACTACACAAAGCCTCAAAGTACCGGATTAAATAATATGTTCGCTAATCACCATCAAATTGTGTTACAAACTTCGATGTTTGTGGATGAAATAAGTGCAGAGATTTGTGATGCCGCAGATGTTTTGGTTGATGAACAATCGTATACGCCTGATTTTGTTTGGCATCCAATCAGTGATGCATGGAATCCGAAAAATCATGATCAGGGCAGTATTTATATTGATTTGGGGCAGATTTATTCGCTGACAGGGATTGCACTGCATAACCTTGGTGTTACTAATGGCTTAGAAGTTTCGGTTGGAGGCCCTGGCAATTGGGACAAGTTGATAACCCTTGAATCTGAACGGAGCAATGAGTGGGAACAAACTGAAATAAGCACAGTAACACGCTATGTTAAATTAACTGCAAACAACATTGATGTTTCAGTCAACGAATTCGTCCTTTATGGTAATCTTGTTGACGAAACCGTTACAGTAAAGAGTGGTCTGATTCCGGGACTTGAAAATAAAACACCTGAAGATTTTGGAAGGAATAGTAACAATAATATTTCTATTAACCAGGATCTTGTAACAAACCAATTGTGTTTATCTGTCCCAAAGGATTTAAGCCATAATTTTACGATTGAGGTCTACAACCTAAACGGCGTTAAAATGATGCAAAAAGAATTTGTTTACAATATTTCGACAAAAGTATTATTGGATATCACAAATTCTTGCGACAGATGTGGAATTTATATTCTGCGTTATTACAATGATTCAGGAATTCAGCGCACACTCAAATTTCTCAAAAAGAATTAATACGGGTTCAATTAACCTCCAGTTCAATCAAAGTATTTATTGGTAGTATAGATGTTATTTTTGATTTTCTTTTAACATATTATCGAAATAAGCGATAGTTTTTGTAAGGCCTTCTCTTAAAGGAACTTTTGGCTCCCATCCATTTAGTTTTTCCCTGGCAAGCGTAATGTCGGGTTTACGTTGGGTTGGGTCGTCCGGTGGAAGTGGCAGGTGAATCAATTTAGATTTTGACCCCGTGATATCAAGTATCTCGTTGGCAAGTCCGATCATGGTAAATTCTCCCGGATTGCCAATATTAACAGGCCCTGTAAAATCTTCGCCCGTATTCATCATTCTGATCATTCCGTCTACCAGATCGCTAACATATTGAAAACTGCGGGTTTGGGTTCCATCGCCAAAAATAGTGATGTCTTTTCCCTGTAATGCCTGCATAATAAAATTCGAAACAACCCTACCATCGTCTGGTTCCATTTTAGGGCCATAAGTATTAAATATCCGGATAATTTTGATACGTACTTTGTTTTGTTGATGATAGTTTACAAACAGCGATTCGGCGCATCGTTTCCCTTCGTCGTAACACGAACGGATTCCGATGGGATTTACATTTCCCCAATACGATTCGGGTTGCGGGTGGATATCGGGGTCGCCATAAACTTCGCTGGTGGATGCCTGTAGAATTTTTGCTTTTACACGTTTTGCCAGTCCCAGCATATTTACCGCGCCCATCACCGATGTTTTAATGGTTTTGATAGGATTGTACTGGTAGTGTATGGGCGAGGCAGGACAAGCTAAGTTATAAATTTCATCTACTTCGATGTAATAGGGATGGGTTACGTCATGTCTTACCACTTCAAAGTACTGATTATCAAGCAGATGAACAATCTTTCGCTTTTTCCCGGTGAAGTAATTATCCAGGCAAACCACTTCGTTTCCTTCGTCCAGCAATCTTTGGCAAAGATGGGAGCCAACAAAACCGGCTCCTCCTGTTACTAATATTCTTGTCATAAAATTTTTCTTTAATTTGATCTACGTCCGATCGCATAATATTCGAACGATAATTCTGTCATTTCTTCTGGATCGTATATATTTCTTCCATCAAAAATTATTTTATTTTTCAACAGTTTTGCCATCACCCTAAAATTAGGTAACCGGAACTCGGGCCATTCAGTCATAAGAATCAGGGCCTCTGAATCAATCAGTGCATCGTATTCGTCTTTGGCATATTGTATTGAATTACCTAAAATCCGGTGTGCTTCTTCCATGGCTACCGGGTCGTAAGCAACTACTGAGGCACCTGCAGCCAACAAGCGTTCGATTACTACAAGCGAAGGAGCTTCACGCATATCGTCGGTTTTGGGTTTAAAAGCGAGCCCCCAAATGGCAAATTTTTTCCCGTTCAAATCGCCCTTAAACCGAATATTTAATTTATTGTATAACACTTCTTTTTGACGATAATTTACTGACTCGACCGCTTTTAAAATATCGAGCGAATAATTATGTTCGTCGGCAGTGCGAATCAGGGCTTGCACGTCTTTCGGGAAGCATGAACCTCCGTAACCAGTTCCCGGGTAAATAAATTTGTTTCCAATCCTGGGATCCGAACCAATTCCTTTACGAACAGATTCAACATCAGCCCCAACAATTTCACACAGATTGGCGATGTCGTTAATAAAACTGATTTTTGTTGCCAACATCGAGTTGGCAGCGTATTTGGTCATTTCGGAAGAGGTAATATCCATGAAAATAATTGGGTGACCGTTCAGAAGAAATGGTTTGTACAACTTCTGCATTACCTTTTTTGCCCGTTCTGATTCTGTTCCAATTACAATTCGGTCGGGACGAAGAAAATCTTCAACCGCATTTCCTTCTTTCAGGAACTCCGGATTTGATGCCACATCAAAGGCAATTTCAACACCTCTTTTGTCTAATTCCGCTTTAATGGCTTGTTTGACTTTTTTCGAAGTTCCAACGGGAACTGTACTTTTCGTGGCAATTACCATGTAGTGATCAATGTTTTTTCCAATCTCACGGGCAACTCCAAGTACGTATTTTAAGTCGGCGCTACCATCTTCGTCAGGCGGTGTGCCTACTGCGATAAATAATGCATCACTTTCTTTAAGACTTTCAGTAAGATTGGTAGTGAAAGTCAATCTTCCTTTTTCAACATTTTTTTTGTAAATATCTTCCAGTCCTGGCTCATAGATCGGTATTTTGCCGTTATTAAGTGCATCGATCTTTTTCTTGTCGACATCAACACAGGTAACATTAATTCCCGTTTCTGCAAAACATGTTCCGGATACCAATCCAACATAACCCGTTCCTACTACTGCTATTTTCATTGTTGTATTTTTTTAGTCGATTATTCTACCGGTTAATAACTTAATGTATTTGGATATACTCTATTTCTGTCGAATTCAGGCGATAAATATAGCAGTTTGAAATCAAAGAATCATTGCATATTCTCATGTTAGTATAGTTGCATGCGATAATTTTATTTGAAGTTTTCATCGGTTAAAGTTTTGTTTTTGATGAACGATGTATAAAATTCGTCTATTTTGAGCAGGATGCCAAGTAGGTAAAAATTCTATTGTCGTGGGCAAGTCGTGAAACTGTTTTTTGTTCGAATCCAAGACAGTGCAGGACACGTCGAATGAACAGAAATGCTTATTTTGTAGAATAAAACAGAACCTGTAACCATGAACAAAAAATATTTTTTGGCATTCGATTTAGGCGCTTCGAGCGGTAGGGCAATTCTGGGAACACTCGAAAACGGACATCTTGAATTGACGGAGGTACATCGGTTTAAAAACCAGATGGTTCGTATCCACGGAAGTTATTACTGGAATATTTACAGCTTGTTTGAAGAACTGAAAACCGGCCTTAAAAAGTGCGTAATTGATCATGAAATTCAACCCGATTCGATTGGTATTGATACCTGGGGCGTGGATTATTCGTTGTTGTCGGAATCAGGCCAACTTATTGGCCTTCCTTTTGCATACCGCGACCACCGTACCGATACTGCCATGGATGAATTTTTCAGGATTCTGCCTAAAAAAGAAACTTACCTGCTTTCGGGAATTCAGTTTATGCAATTCAATACTTTGTTTCAATTATTTGTGTCGGGAAAAGAAAAACATTCACGTTTGGGCATTGCCCAAAGTTTGCTTTTTACACCCGATACTTTGAATTACCTGTTTACCGGGATCAGGAAAAATGAATACACCATTGCCAGTACTTCACAATTATTAAAACCGGGGAAAGCCGAGTGGGAAGGAAAATTGCTGGAGGCAGCTGGAGTTAAAAAAAATCTTGTTGAAGAACTTGTACTTCCCGGTACTGTAATCGGAACGATTTTGGCTGAAATCCAGGAAGACACCGGAAGTAAGGAGATTCCGTGTGTAGCAGTTGCATCTCACGATACTGCATCTGCTATTGCTTCGGTTCCTGCGCTTGGCGGTAACTGGGCTTACCTAAGTTCGGGAACCTGGTCGTTGTTGGGAATTGAAAGTCAGCGACCATTAGTGTCAGAACAAACGCTGGCCATGAACTTTACCAACGAGGGCGGGGTAGATGGTACTACGCGTTTTCTGAAGAACATTATGGGAATGTGGCTCATCCAGGAATGCAAACGTATTTGGGATGAAGAAAAGGTGATGGAATGGCAGGAGATTGTTAACCTGTGTAACGAAACTGAACATTTTAAATGCCTGATCGATCCCGACGATCCGAAGTTTCTGAATCCGGGTAATATGCCACTGGCAATACAAGAGTTTTGTAAAAATACAGGGCAGCCTGTTCCTGAAAGTAAAGGCGAAATTGCCCGTTGTATTTACGACAGCCTGATCTTGAAATACCGGTATACCATTGAACAAATTGAATCAATAACCGGGAAAACAATCGAACGCTTGCATATCATTGGTGGGGGGGCGCACAACAGTATGATGAATCAGCTAACCGCCGATGCACTGGGAATTCCTGTATTAGCCGGCCCGACTGAAGCTACTGCCATTGGAAACCTGCTTATTCAGGCACGTGCAATGGGTGCCGTGGATACTTTGGCGGAAATTCGTAAAGTAGTTCGCAATTCGTTTGAATTGGCTACGTTTTTACCAAAACCGTTACCCGATTGGGAGTTGGCTTACCGGGAATTTAAAAAGCTGTTGTGGAACCCGATTAATTCAGGCTGTAAATCACCGAGAAGAAGTGCATGATACTTCCGGCCAATACAAACAGGTGCCAGATTCCATGGCCGTATTTCAGATTGCGCCATGAATAGAAAATTACGCCGATCGAATAAAAAGCACCTCCCAGGAAAAGGAAAATAATACTTGATGTAGGTAGATTTTTTATCATCGGAACAATAGCTATAACAAACATCCAACCCATGGCAAGGTAGACCCCTACCATTAATTTCCGGAAACGCGTAAGATAAATCGAACGAATAACGACTCCCGTAATGGCCAGGCCCCATACAATTCCAAAGAGTGTCCAACCCAAAGGACCTCTTAAAGTCGTTAACACAAAAGGGGTGTACGTTCCGGCTATTAACAGAAAAATAGCGGCGTGGTCGAATCTTGCAAAAAGGTTCTTGATTTTTTCTTTAGTAAAACTGTGATACAGTGTTGATGACAGGTACAGTAAAACAAGGGTTGATCCAAAAATACTGAAACTAACAACATGCCAGGCATTCCCCCTGGTACTGGCAAAAACAACCAACAGCACTAATGCGGCAATACTTAGCAGCGTTCCAATTCCGTGTGTTATGCTGTTAAAGATTTCTTCTCCCAAACTTAATGTCCTGTATCCTTCCGTCACTCTTCTTTGCGTTGTCATCTCTTGTAAAATTAATTTGCCGAACAAATCGATAATTTGTTCGAATTTACTAAAAAGATATCGGGTTAACAGGCTTACTTGTATTCCATATAAAAAAAATCGGCAAGTGCTTGATTGATAGCAACCAAGATACATTAAGGAAATGTTATTTAGAATGTTGGAAAAATCAGTTTAACGAAAGATTTGGCACGGTTATGCAAGAATGAGGTCGAGCCCGGCATTTTTTAGCTCCTTTTGAAAAACAGGATCAAGATCAATATTGGTGGCTACATGTTGAATATCGCGCGGAAAACAAATGTTGGTCAGCTCGGTTTTACCAAATTTACTCGAATCGGTAACAATAAATACATCTTTTGCTTTTTTAATGATGTAGCTCGATATTTCGGCGCGGAATAAATCGCGGATCGTAAAACCGGCCTCCGATGAATAGCCATCGATGCCAATAAACGCTTTGTCGATATTGATTTGGTCGATACATGCTTTTGTTATTTTCCCAACTAATGTTTCACTGTCGTGTTGGTAAATCCCCCCCAGAATTATAATATTCGCCTGTTCGTTTCTCCTGAATTGCCGGGCAATGTAAACGTTGGTAGTAATTATGGTCACTTTTCTGATTTTCAACAGTTCGCGTGCCAGCAACACATTCACCGATCCCGACTCAATCAAAATACTTTCGCCTTCTTTTACAAAACTGGCCACCTTCCGGGCAATACGAAGTTTCTTTTCGTAGTTCATTCCCAGCCTGTTGGTCAGGTTGTCGGCATCTTTCAGCACTGCTCCGCCGTGCACCCGTTTTAATAAACCTTCAGTTTCCAGAAACTTCAGGTCCTGTCGGATGGTAACCGAAGAAACTTCCAGTTTCTCTGAAAGTTCATTTACCGAAGTCTGATCGTTCTTCCCGAGTATTTTTAATATCTGATTTTGTCGTTCGTTCAACATATTATTCGATTGTTAATGCAGCCGCGCCAATTACACCAGCATCGGCCCCAATATTCGAAATCACAATATCCATTGGGTCGAAAATCATGTCACGGGCCAGCTCGCGGAAAGTGGCTTTTATTTTATCAAGGTAGAAATCGCCCCAGTTGGTGAGTCCACCGCCCAAAACCACCAGTGGCGGATTCAGAGTCTGGAAAATATTGTAAATCCCAAGCCCGACATAGTATGCACTGTCAGAAATAATTTCCTTTGAAACCGGATCATCCATGTCGAGCCCCTTTTTTAGGATTTGTCCGCTTAGTTTCGAAATATTGAAATTGGACGGAAGGTTTAGCTTACTTACTTTTCCTTCGTTGATTTTCTTTTTATACAAATAAGGAAGGGCCATTCCGCAGGCATGTGCCATAATACAACCTTTATTTCCGCAACTACAGGTAAGATCGCTGTTTGGCTCGATAATAGTGTGCCCAAATTCGCCGGCTGTGCCGGTAACGCCTCTGTAAAGCTTGTTATTAATAATAATCCCTGCTCCAATTCCTGTGCTGATTGTCAGAAAAACCATGTCAGTGTATCCTTTTCCTGCACCAAATTTGAAAGCTCCAAAAGCCTGTGCATTGGCGTCGTTGTCGAGGATCACCGGTATTTTGAAGTAGGCCTGCATTTTATCACGCAGCGGGTAATTCTTAAATCCTTTCAGATTCGAAGTCGTAATAATCACGCCATCTTTAAAACGAATGTGGCCGGCACACCCAATGCCAATTCCTTCCACATCAGATTCCTGCAAGTTGTTTCGACTGAAAAGTTCTTTAATTTGGCCGGCAACCAGTTTTACCAACCCGTCTTCATTCAAATCAACATGGGCGCAGGTATTGATTTTATCCACGATTTTTCCATTGGTGTCAACCAGTGCTGTCGCGCATTTTGTTCCACCGATATCTACTCCGCAAAGTAGTTTATGCATTGGCTTAAAGTTTAGTTTTTGGTTTTTCAGAAATTCAAAGAATGCTCCGTTCTGGCAATAATGTCATCTTGGGTATCAGGTGACAAAGTAGTGAAAAATGCCGAATAACCTGCCACCCGAACGATCAGGTCGCGGTACTTTTCAGGATGTTTTTTGGCTTCCAGAAGCGTTTCTCTTGAAACAATATTGTACTGCACGTGCCAGCCTTTAAGATCAGCAAAAAAGGTACGAATGATAGAAACAAGCTTTTCTTTATCCACATCTCTGGCAATGGTTGCCGGCGAAAGTTTTTGGTTTAAAAGTACCCCGCCCATTATTCTTTCGGTAGGCAACTTGGCCACCGATTTAAACACGGCGGTGGGGCCAAGAACATCGGTCCCCGAAGATGGCGAACTTCCTTCGGCAACCGGTGTGAACGCTTTTCTTCCATCGGGAGTGGCTGGTACCACTGCGCCATTGGGTACATTGGCCGAAATACTTGAAGTACCCGCGTAGTAGCGGCAACCAATCGGTCCGCGATTGTGGCGCGTTGTGTGGTATTTTTCAATTTCATCGATAAACTCGTTGTAGGCATCTTTCAGCAGAAGATCCACATAGTCGTCATCGTTACCGTATTTGGGTGCAAAGTTCAGCAAAAGTTGTCTTGTTTTCTCCCCGTCCTGACCTTCAAAGTTGGTTTCGATTGCATGTAATAACTGTTCTTTTGAAATCCTTTTTTCTTCGAAAACCAGTTTTTTGATGGCAGCCAGCGAGTTGCCGAGATTGGCGATCCCCACTTGTAACCCCGAAACAAAATCATATTTTGAACCGCCTTCCTTAATGGTTTTTCCACGCGGGATGCAACTATCTACAAAGGCTGAACACAGAATATCCGGCACATTTTCTTCCAGTGCCGTGTCAACTGCCGTATCGATTTCAACCGTCTTTTTAGCAAAGAATTTTACCTGGTGTTGCCAGGCTTTATACACTTGATCGAAGCTTTCAAAATCGATGAAATTACCGGTTCCCTTGTGGAAGGTTTTACCAGTTTGTTTGTCGAGCCCATCGTACATCGAGGCTAGGAAAACGCGCATGAAATTCAAAAAACTCATACCGGTGCAGCGGTAGCCCCACTTTCCAGGAACTGCGATCTCAATACACCCGATAGCCGAAAAATTGAACGCATCGTCTTTTTCTACTCCCAGTTTGATCAATTCAGGAATTACTATTTCGTCGTTGTTAAACGAAGGCATGCCAAATCCCATCTCGATCACACGCATACATTCCATCATAAAACGCTGGTCGATGTTTTTGTGAAAACGCACCGACAGGTTAGGTTGTGTCAGTTTCATATTTCCAACCGATTCGAGAATGAGGAAACTGAGTTCGTTTACTGCATCTTTCCCATCTGTAGTTTGCCCGCCAATCGTTACGTTCTGGTAAAGTGGTCCCCCGGCCGAAAAACGGGTGTGCGACCACGGACGTATTTTATTGATTGACATCAGTTTTATCCAGGTATTTTCGAGCAATTCCGATGCTTTCCCTTCAGTAATCTTTCCGGTAATTTTATCTTTCTGGTAAAAAGGGAAAAGATATTGGTCCATTCTTCCCAACGAAACACTGTGCCCGTTGCTTTCGATTTGCAAAACCAACTGTACGAAATAAGTAAGCTGTAGCGCCTGATAAAAGTCTTTTGGAGGGTGTTCTGCGATGTGGGCGCAGTTTTCTGCAATCAGCCGGAGTTCTGCTTCCCGCTCCGGAGTATCTTCCACCAAGCTCATTGAAAGAGCCAGTTGGCTAAATCGGCGGATAAAAACCTGAAAAGCTTTAACCGAAATTTCAAGAGCATTGTAAAAGAGATCCTTTTTTACCCCTTCGATGCTGGTGCGATCAACTTGCTGATGATAGAAATCTATTTCAGTGAGGTAGCCAATCAACCCTACTTCCAGAATTTTGTAGAAATCAACTGCAATGTGTGCATCGCCTGAGGTAAGGTTGCCGGTGGCTTTTATAATGGAGGAATCCTGCAAGTCGCGTAATTCCTGCGACATTAGCGCACGGCCTTTGTCCCACAGTACTTTGCCTTTCCACCACGCCGCAATTTCGCGAAGCTCAGCTTTGTGTCCTTCGGTGATAAAAAAGGCATCACCCGGGCGTTTGTCGAGTTCATCCATTTCTTCAGGAAGCCAATCAACTGCGTATTCCGGGAAAATGGGAGCAGCGCGGTGTTGCGACGATTGATTTCCGACAATCAGTTCGCCTTCATCGATAAATACCGACATTTCCTTTAAGGTCTTCTCAAGTGCCAGGGCACGCTTAATAATCACAGGCTGATCTTCATTTTTTCGGTACACCTCTGTGTAAAACTTAGCACGTTCGGTACAAACCGATGGTTTGGTGCTCAGCACTTTTTCGCGAAGATGGGCTATTCTTCCGGTAACTTTTGCCGATATTTTGTCAGCGATCATATTAACCTCCAATTTTTGTTCTGAATCCTTTTTCTGCAGCGTATTTTAAGTAGGCATCGAGTTCGTGGTCTTCCACGCGTTTTATGCCTTTCATTTTATAGGGTAAACCGAGCATTTTGTATTTTTCTTCGCCAAAAGTGTGGTAGGGCAGAAAGTGAATTTCCTTGGCGTTTTTTAGCGACGATACAAAGTCGATTAACTCAAATATTTCCTTTTCGGTATGATTAAAACCCGGGATTACCGGGAAGCGGACGATGTATTTAGCCTCTGAATTATCGAGCTTCACCAGGTTTGTCATCACCAGCAAACTATCGCCACCGGTATATTTTCTGAATTTTTCTTTGTTTGTGTGTTTCAGATCAACCAGGAAAGTATCGAGGCGACCGATAACGCGTTCAACTTTTTCCCATTTTACATGGAGTGTGGTTTCCATGTTTACATTGATTTTAAGTTGCTTCAGGTTTTCAAGCAATTCAAGCAAATCATTTCCCTGCGAAAGTGGCTCACCCCCCGAAAGTGTTACACCGCCGTTGCTACGGTAAAAAGGCTGGTCTTTTTTTATTTCTGAAAGAATCTCTTCTGCATTCTTTCTTTCTCCTGAAACGGAGAGCGCTTTTGTCAGGCACACGTTTCGTATATTTTCCGGATTTTCAATCAAAGTACGATCGATCTGTAAGCCGTTTTCGTTGCGTGTGAATGCTTTACTTTCGGTTTTGAGGCAATCGCCAAAATTTTTGCAGAATTTTTTGTGATAGAGAATGCTCGGTTCAAACGACTGACTTTCGGGATTACTGCACCACCAACAACTCAACGGACATCCTTTGTAGAAAACCACCGTGCGGATGCCTGAACCATCGTGAGTTGAAAAGCGCTGAATATTAAAAATCATGAGCCGGTTGTATGTTGATTTCTTCTTCAGCAAAAATAATATTTATTTCAAACGAAAGCGAAAGTGCTTTCGGATAAAATCAAATACTTTGTTTTAAAACATAGAAACACGCTTCTGAATCAGTATTTCAGGAAAAGAATATGAAACATGAACCTGAATTATTTTTGACCAATGATTTCAAGAAAATTGCCATCGGGATCCTGAAGCAAGAGAAATTTTTTACCATCACCCAACACCGAGGGTTGTCCGCTAAGGATTTTAACATTGTGGCTTTTTGCACGGTCGAGTATGGGCTGAATTTCTTTTACGAAGAGTGTAACATATTGAATACCTGTGTCGTCGCTCATGTATTTCTGTTTGGGGTGTTGGGGTTTTGTTCCCAGGCTCATCAGTTTCCACTCCGAAGAAGTTTCGCTGTCGATAGGTTTTAATATGGTTACATCCAACTGATAACTGTCGGTCAGCCCCATTTCTTTACATTGTTCTACCGGAACAGAGAACTCGCCGGTTTTGGTCATTCCGATTACTTGTGTATAAAAGGTAATCGATTTCTGAAGATCTTCGACGACTACTCCAATGCTGATTGCCGGGTTTCTGAAATTATTCTGTGCCGAAAGTGTGAGTACTGTAAAAAATACAAAAATGAATAAAAATAGCTTTTTCATTGCGATTGTTTTAATTGATTTAGTTTTTATAAAGATAGAAAATTGCGGGGTTCCATTTTCTGTTAAGTGTTCATTTAATTGTATCTTTCGAAAAAAGCAAAACAGATGAATCTGCCGCAGGTAAGTAACCAGAATGTGGAATCGTTGTTGAACAGGGAAGAGATTGTTCGCCAAACCGCCGAACAGATCATGAAAGATTTTGGAATGTTTGGTGTGGAAATCACTTTTTCGGGGAATTCAGAAAATGCATACCGTGAATTATTTACACAACTAAGCGATCAGATTACATTATTGTTTGAACGCAATTACGATTTGCTTTTATCGGTTCTTTACCAGGTTGATATCAGCGATCGCGATATTCGTAAAACGCGGTTGGAATTGCCCGATTATACCGATATTGAAGTGATCGCGCACCAGGTAATTGTTCGCGATTTGAAAAAGGTATTGTTGCGCCGTTACTTTAAAATGCGGGCAGAAGAAAAAGATGGGAAACAGGAATAACAAAAAGGGCTGGATTAACCGCTTCCCATGATCAAATAAATTTATTGCTTATTTGGATTAATTATATTTATTGTATGTAAACTTCACCGCTTTCCCGGGTAAAATTTATTACCTACACTGACATATAAAAAACTGCATTTTACAAAAAGAAATATAATGTAAATCGGATACAGGGCAGATGTATGATTCAGCAAATTAGAAATTTAGAGAACTTGACGGGTTTTCATATTCATTCTTGTATAAAACATAGAAAGTAATTTAATATGTTACGGGTTTCATAGATTCTCCAATTATCATATATTTGGTTAAATGTTGAATTGTTCTAATACATGTTAATCTAAAAATTGAAAAATTATGAAAAAAATTACATTAATTTTAGTGTTTCTAGGACTTTTAGCTTTTACATCTCAAGCCCAGGCTCCCCTTGAGAAGGGTGGTATTCAAATAAATGCAGGTTTGGGTATGTCAAGCTGGGGTTTACCAATTTATGGTGGTTTTGATTACGGAGTTGGTAACAACATTAGCATTGGTGGTGAGTTATCGTTCAGAAGCAAATCAGAGTCCTATGGTAATAGCAAGTGGAAAACCAGTTATACCTCAATTGCCGGAATTGCCAATTATCATTTTAACGAGGTGTTGAACATTCCTTCAAAGTTTGATTTTTACGCCGGCTTATCGCTGGGTTATTCTATTTTTAACTCGAAATACGATGGCCCGGGGGGTGATTACGATTACACTGGAAGTGGCGATTCAGGACTTTATTTGAGTGGACAAGTGGGCGGACGTTATTTCTTTTCGGATAAAGTAGCTGTAAATCTCGAATTTGGTGGTGGAAATGTGTTCTCCAGTGGAAAAATTGGTGTTACTTTCTTATTGTAAATATTGAGTGAACCTATTTCATAAAAAATACCGGAGGCTTTGCTTCCGGTATTTTTCTTTTTTAGTATAGGAATAATTGCGATAAAGGCATTAATAACCAAATACGTACCGAATATTTACTCCGAATCCACCAGCATGAAAATCAGTGGTTTCAACAATACTAATCAATGGCCGCCAGTCGAGACTCAAAGAAACAGGAATGGTTTCAAAACCATATTCCAAGCCTATTTCTCCGGCAACACCTAACCAAAATGGGTCGTCGATCCACACATACGGACCCGCGCCAACATACCATTTAAATGCTTCGCCTGACAACTGGCGGTATATGAAATCCCAAAGTAAATCGATACCAGCGCCCTGTCCAAATGAAACATCGGCATGAACACGGCTAAATTTTCCCGTGCTAAATATTCCATCGATAGCAACGTTTCCACCCGAAATGTCACCAAAACGAACACCAAGTTCCTGAGCATTGGAGTAAGCTACACTTCCCAAAACGATCGATAATACGATCAATGTTCTTTGCACTACTTTTTTCATGTTTGAATAATAATGTGTTTAAATCAATAAACTGGTTAAACTTTTGATTTTTTGTAAAACGTGGAACCGAACCAAATGTTTTCAATGAAATAAATAAACTGGAAAGCAGGTTTACAGAGGTCGGGCCACCATGATTCCAGTAACCGAATTTCTCCCCTTCAGATAATCTTCCAGAGGTTGATCGGAAACAATTACTTTCATTTCTTTTGAAGAGGCGTGCATAAGATGAACACGATTACCAACATGAACGATAATACCAACATGGGTGATATCCAGTCCTTCTACTGATGTTGTAAGTCCAACAATGTCGCCATCTTTCAGTTGTTCTTCATACTCAGAAAGCTTTTCTTTAGGAAGATAAAACATTTTGCGTTGGCTTATTTCAGCTTCCTGGTTTTTTAGAAGTTGAACGAATTGTTTGTTGTCTTTTAATTGTGGGTAGCTGTCGGGGTGGGTACTCATAAAGTTGGTTTTCATGGGGTAGGGCACTTTGCTGATTTGTTCCGACACCCTTCTTACAAATCCTCGCTGGTCATTCTCGAAAATCCAATCGCTAAAGTAGTGGATTCGCGAGGGATAACCATCTATTTTTCCATTACGGTAACGCAAGGTTTGTATTTCTTTGGTGTAGTTTTCGAAACTGGTGTCGCCCGATTTTATGGTGCGTGCTATCGCCAGGCAATTTTCGCCAAAGGTGGTGCAGTCAAGTTCACGCAAGTTGATAACCAGGTGCTCCGGCATTTTCTCGAGAGTGTTGGCAACATAAGGTGTTTCGAGAAAACTTTTACCTACCCATTCAACGAGTTCAGCAGTTGAAGCATTCTTTTTTGTTTCGAGTTGCTGACATATTTTGTTCAGAATTTCCCGATCAGCTGGCTCGAATTCAATGGTTTGAGCGACCATACACTGACCTGAAAACAGTATTGTAATAAAGAACAGAAATTTTTTCATA
>WOYI010337548.1_pt2 | contig 17459 bp, 16 predicted proteins | sample 6423411 | NCBI WGS metagenome assembly WOYI01 (sample SAMN13441803, study PRJNA592873) | oil field metagenome | biome: oil field; feature: oil-well bore; material: oil-contaminated soil; isolation source: oil-contaminated soil from oil-well borehole | place: Germany: Wietze | collected 2016-10-18 ...
GACCGGTAGATTAGCTCTCTGACCGGTAGATTAGCTCTCTGACCGGTAGATTAGCTCTCTGACCGGTAGATTAGCCCTCTGACCGGTAGATTAGCCCTTAGCAGGAACATATTTGGTACCTCTACCACTACCTTCTCTTCTGAGAAGATTCTCATCCATGAGTTCAGACAACAATTCTGTAGCCCTTGATTTCTCGAGCCCAAAATTATCCCGTACATCTTTGTTCGAAATCTCATGGTTGTTGGCTACATAGTCTAATATCTTCTCTTTCACGGAAGTTTTATCTTCTTCTACTTTCTTATCTGATCGTAGAGGAAGTTCCAGTGTGAAAACATCTCCATCTAGTACAACAGGGGTACCACCGGAATAAATCTTGCAGTATTTCTTAATGTTCCTGAATCCAGATCCTAATTCATCAGCCAATCCCATCAACCTAAATACTCTTGCAATCGTGGGATTCTTAGGTTCCGGATTGAAGTCATCGATATCCACCTTGCCTATGTAAGAAGGATTGGCGGCATTCTTGAATGTCACCTTATCTTTTTCTATCACCATTGAAGAGATATAGGCATCACTATACTCCCTATGAATGAGAAAATTTACGACAGCTTCCTTGAATAGCTTATCCCTAGGAGATACGGTCTGAGTGTTCTCATCGATATGGAAACCTTTGGACAGATGCTTGGCCACAAAATCCATTATCTTGTCGTATGCCTTGATCAGATTGGACTCCACAACCTCGCGATCATCAAAACGGTCCAAGTTTTCTTTTCGTACGAGACAATCAATATGGTAATAGGGAAGTACACTACCGATATACTCATCTTTTCCAAACAGCAATAGGGCTGCTTGTGTATACCCCTCAATGCCAGTTTCAGCATCATGTTTATACAGCATAGAGGATTTTACTATTTCAACCTCCCCCTTCAGAGCCCAGATATTCTTGCTGTTCACATTATTTGCAAGGTCCTTAGCCATCTTGACAGTTGCAATGTCAAACCAACTTTCGTTTGCATAGGGAATTATTCTATCTTCAGAATTCCTGTTGGATTTTCTGGCATACATTTTGGCGATAAGATTCTGATTTTTTGTAATGTCATAATCACCATCTTTATTCCTGTCGAAAATCTTGGTACCATTCAATGTGTGTACACTGCTGCTTTTAGGAATATATGCATACAGAACAACCTTGTCTTGATACACGAACTCTTTAAGCTGGATATACAAAGGAGGGTTAATCTTTTGTGGATTGTTCAGATTATTTGCAAAATCTCTCTTTATCCTTTGGATACTGTCAATTTCAACACCGATAACCTCACCTGAATCTTTTACTCCTAGGAAAACATACCCACCAAGACGATTTGAGAAGGAACAGACAGTATCAAATACAGACTGGTTCAGCTCTTTGTTGCATTCCTTGAATTCAACATCTACTCCCTCACCCTTGCTCAAATATTTCCTTATAAGAGAATTATCCATGGTTACCTCAATATGCCTACAATCCTATCGGCTATACGCATAATGATATTCCATTTATAGTTGGTTTGCAAACGTATAAAGGCTTAATAGGATAGTCGAGACTATGGGGATATATAACCTTCACGGTACGTTTCCCCGAATACAAATTGAGAACAAAATGTTGGAGTTACTCCTTGAAATTTTAGGAAAGCACCCTTCAGTTTTGAGTTTTGACTGGTATACCTTCCCCTACAGAAGCTCAAGCAACCTCTGTACCGCCTCCTTGGGGAAGCTTTTGTCTTCGGTGTTCTTCTCAAGCTGTTCCATCAGGAAATCCTTGGTAATGGAAGCCTGGGGTAGCATGAAACCGCTCTCCCTGTGTAGGTCTTCCTGGAGAATCCTGTTTGACCTTACCAAGGCTGTAGCAAGTTGTTTGACAAGGGGATCATCTGTAGTATCGGCAAGGTCCTGGGCAAGCTTTTCCTGCCTGGCCTTACTCTTTGCCAGTTCTCTTAGGGCATCAACTGTCTTCCCACTCTTCTTCTGCTGGGTAGCATAGGCCCTCGGTAACAGGAAGATCGCATGAGACGGACAGGCATCAACACAGAGGCGGCAGCCGTCAAGACACTTTGATGCGTCAATCTGACCGTTTTCGGTGTCAGTGGCACCTGTGGGACAGACAAACAGGCAGATACAATCCTTGGTACATAGTCGAATGTTTCTTACAGCATGCATCAGGGGGCCTCCTTTCTGATAGGAAGAATCTTAAAGCTGGGAACCTTACAGACCGGACATACCTCAGGGGGCTCTGTTCCCACATAGACAAATCCGCAGATATCACAGACATATACGCTGGTATTCTCCAAGAGAGCATTGCCTTGTTTCTCATATCTGGTAAGCAGGCTCTTCAAAAACTTTGTTGCCTTCTCGCCCCATACCAACGACCTTTGGGCACCTCGGTCATGTTCGTCTTGAATGGTCTTGTTTGCCTTTTCATACCCTTGGGTAAGGTCCTGTTCGATCAGAGCGGCCAGTACCTTGAAAGAACTTTCCGACTTTTCTTTGCTTTTCTTTGTTTTCTGTTTTGGTGCTTGTTTTCTATAATAGGCTGATAGCTCTCCAAGGAGATCGGCCTCCTCCTGTCTCATCTGCTTCTCACAGGTCTTGGAGAGATTGGAACAGACTGCGCCCAACTCTTCTGGCGACATTTCTCGCATATCTTCTTCCATATGAACCTCCTGAATTTGGTATCACCAACTAGTATAGCATCACATGACGCTTTTCTGGAAAAACAGGTGATTTTTTGTATTCATTCATTCCTTGCTATAAATTTTACTATTGCAAAAACATACCATTCCAATTCCTATTGGGTGAGTAGCTTTCATTCTTTATCTTGGCTTATTTCATTCTTTCAGACCAATTATTTACACTGCTTGTGACGAAATACTGACATGTGTCTTAATTTGGTTGGATACTCTTGGTATGGAAACAATGATGCTTGGGGAAGCAATCCGTCAGTTACGCCTTGCACGAAACATGACACAACAGGATTTGATGGATCGGGCTTATCTTACCAGAAGCCAGATACACTATATCGAAAAAAACAAAAGGACACCCCGCAAGCAGACACTGGAAAATATCAGTGCTGCTCTTGGAATGTCCCTTTTTGAGCTAATATCCTACGTTTTTCAGTAGTCGCCCAACTCACCGACTCCAAGCATATCATCAATGGAAGCCCCTGGGGCCACCATTGGATAGGCCTTGTCGTCGGTGGGTATCTCACATTCGATGACTACCGGTGCTTGTAAGGCCAGAGCCTCTTGCAGGATTGTCTTCGGATCATCATCCAAGCCTATCCTACGGCCCTGTATGCCATACGCATCAGCGAGCTTCATCCAGTCTACACCACCATCCAAAGTGGTCTCACTATAGTTGTTGTCAAAAAAGAGTGTCTGCCACTGGCGCACCATACCTAGGGTGTGGTTATTCATCATAAGAATCACCACAGGAAGGTTATAGCGTGCGATGGTCGCAAGTTCGTTACAGTTCATACCAAAGCTTCCGTCCCCTGCCACGTTGACTACCCTGCTTTTTGGGTTTCCCACCTGGGCCCCGATGGCAGCCCCTGTACCATACCCCATTGTCCCTAGCCCACCGCTGGTCAGAAAGTGACCAGGCTGCACATGCTTGAGAAACTGGGCTGCCCACATCTGATGCTGTCCCACTTCCGTAACTATGAAAAATTCAGGGGGAAGGACTTTCTGCAAACTCTTGAGGATTGTCTTGGCACGTTGGCTCTCATTATCGAAACGGATGGGGTAACGTAACTTGTACGAGCGTACCTGATCCATCCACTTCTCATGCGCAAGAGGCTTTGTGATGCGCTTGTTCAATTCAGAGAGCACCACCTTCACATCACTGATGACATGACAGTAGGTCTTGATGTTTTTGTCTATCTCGGCAGGGTCCACATCGATTTGAATGATCTTTGCATTCTGGGCAAACCCGCTGGCCTTGCTTACCACACGGTCACTGAAGCGTGCACCCACGACCACAAGCAGATCACAGGTCGAGACACACATGTTGGAGACCTTCGACCCGTGCATCCCCACCATACCGGTGAAACGCTCACTGTAGGAGCTTACGGCCCCACATCCCATCAGGGAGGTACATACAGGGGCATCGATGAGGTCTAGGAACGTGATAAGCTCTTTAGAAGCCTTTGCCCTGATGACTCCGCCACCAACATACAGCATTGGTCTTTCGCTCTCCTCGATTAGGGAGAGGGCCATCTCCATGCTCTCTTCACTGAGACGTTCTGTCCTTGGAAGGATGGGCTCCGGCTTCTTTGCCACGTAGTCGGTGGTATGGATGGTTACATCCTTGGGGATGTCTATCAACACTGGACCCGGCCGACCTTCCTGGGCGATTCTGAATGCATCACGGATGGTCTGCGCGAGCAGAGCCACATCCTTCACAATGTAGTTATGCTTGGTGATGGGCATCGTGATACCGGTGATGTCTACTTCCTGGAAACTGTCCTTGCCCAACAAGGGAAGTGTCACGTTTCCCGTAAGGGCAACGAGAGGAACGCTGTCCATATAGGCGGTGGCAATACCGGTCACCAAGTTGGTGGCTCCGGGACCGCTAGTGGCAATGCATACACCCACCTTACCGGTAGAACGGGCATACCCGTCAGCCGCATGACTGGCTCCCTGCTCATGGGCTGTCCGTATGTGCTTGATACGATTCTGATTCTGGTATAGGGCTTCATACAGGGGCAAGACAGCTCCACCTGGGTAGCCGAATACTACATCGACGCCCTGTTCGGCCAAACACTCAATTATTATCTGTGCTCCGGTCATTTGCATGGTAGGTTCTCCTTGTTCAATCGGTCTTATTGCTTGAAAATCGCGCCCGTAGATGCACTGGTAACCTGCTTGGCATACCTTGCGAGGTAGCCTGTGGTTATAGGACAAGGCTTGCATTTCCAACTCTTCTTGCGTTTTTCCAATTCAGCGTCATCAACCAACAACTCAAGCTTTCCTTGTGGGATGTCGATGCTGATGATGTCCCCTTCCTGTACAAAGGCGATTGGTCCGCCTTCGGCAGCCTCAGGACTCACATGTCCGATAGAGGCCCCTCGCGTTGCTCCGCTGAAGCGCCCGTCGGTAATGAGCGCCACATCCTTGTCCAAGCCCATACCTGCGATGGCAGAGGTCGGGCTGAGCATTTCACGCATACCAGGACCTCCCTTGGGTCCTTCGTAGCGAATGACCACCACATCACCTTTCATGATCTGGGAAGCGTAGATTGCCTTGATGACATCCTCCTCACTCTCAAAGATTCTGGCAGGCCCCTTGTGGACGAGCATCGCCTTATCGACAGCGCTACGCTTCACCACAGCCCCGTCGGGGGCAAGGTTGCCCTGAAGAACTGCGATTCCACCAGTTGCTGAGTAGGGATTGTCAATCGGTCGGATGACCTCATGATCATAGTTGGTTGCTCCCTTATACAGCTCTCCGATCGGCTTGCAACTTACTGTAGGAAGCGTTCCATCCAACAATCCAGCCTTATCGAGCTCACCCATCACAGCAAGCACTCCCCCTGCCCGATAGAGGTCCTCAATATGGTAGGGCCCGGCTGGAGCAAGGTGACAGAGGTTGGGGACCTTGGCACTGACACCATTTGCCATGAAGATATCCAGGTCCACACCAGCCTCATGTGCGATGGCAGGGAGGTGAAGCATCGTGTTGGTACTGCACCCAAGGGCCATATCAACAGCAAGGGCATTTGCAAAGGCCTCCTCTGTCATGATGTCCAAGGGACGTATGTTCTTCTTGAGGATTTCCATAATCTTATAGCCGGCTTCCTTGGCAAGGCGGTCACGCGCACTGTAGACAGCAGGTATTGTCCCATTGCCAGGAAGGCCCATACCGATTGCCTCAGTAAGACAGTTCATGCTGTTTGCCGTATACATGCCGCTACACGAGCCACAGGTGGGACAGGCATTGTCCTCAAAGACATCAAGCTGCTGTTGGCTCATCGTCCCTGCAACATTGCTGCCTACGGCCTCGAACATCGTCGAAAGGCTCATGCCGTTGACAGAGCCCCCCGGGACATGACCTGAAAGCATCGGTCCCCCTGAGACAAAGATGGAGGGGATGTTCAGCCTCGCAGCCGCCATGAGCATTCCAGGGACAATCTTGTCACAGTTGGGGACAAAGACCAGGGCGTCGAAAGGATGGGCAGTAGCCATGATCTCAATGGAGTCCGCTATGATCTCACGACTGGCAAGGGAGTACTTCATACCCGTATGCCCCATCGCAATGCCATCACAGACGCCGATGACAGGAAACGAAACAGGGTTGCCCCCTGCAGCTCGCACGCCCGCCTTTACCCCATCGACAATCCTATTGAGGTGGATGTGTCCGGGAATGATCTCATTGGCACCATTTACGATGCCGATCATAGGCATATGAATCTCACGGTCAGTCCAACCGAGGGCCTTCATAAGGGAACGGTGGGGGGCCTTGTCGACCCCTTCAGTCATCACACTAGAGCGTTTCTTGCTATCGTCCATACTACTACCTCCCAATTATAGGGCTTGGGCGATAAGGTCGCCCATCCCTTTTGTACCGACGAGCTTCATACCCTCGGAGTAGATGTCAGCGGTGCGATAGGACGCATCGAGGACTTTGGAAACAGCCTCTTCTACAGCATCAGCTTCCGCAGTAAGACCAAAGGTATAGCGCAGCATCATCCCCACTGAGAGGATGGTGGCTATGGGGTTGGCGATGTCCTTGCCAGCAATGTCAGGGGCACTGCCGTGGATAGGCTCATACATGCCAAAGCTGTCCTCACGCAGTGATGCAGAGGGAAGCATCCCGATGGAGCCGGTGATCTGGGAAGCCTCGTCGCTGAGGATGTCACCGAACATGTTCCCAGTCACGATGACATCGAACTGACGGGGATTGCGAACGAGCTGCATGGCAGCATTGTCCACATAGAGGTGGCTCACAGACACATCAGGGTACTCGGGGGCCAGACGCTCCACTATCTCGCGCCAGAGCTGGCTGGAGTTGAGGATGTTTGCCTTGTCGACGGAGCACATGCGTCTTGTCCGTTTCTGTGCAATCTCAAAGCCCTTGCGTACAATGCGCTCGATCTCTGCTACAGTATAGCTCATCGTGTCATAGGCACTATTCTCGTCTCGTCCGCGCTCACCGAAGTAGATGCCGCCGGTAAGCTCACGCACAACCATGATATCCAGACCATCACCAACAATCTCAGGCTTCAGCGGGCAAGCCTCAGAAAGCTGCTTGTAGATGATGGCAGGGCGCAGGTTGCAGAACAGGCCCAACTCGCCCCGAAGCCCCAACAGGGCCTTCTCAGGGCGTATTTCACTAGGAAGCCTATCCCATTTGGGACCACCGACCGCACCTAGGATGATGCTGTCACTCTCGGCGCAGCCCTTGAGGGTCTCCTCTGGAAGCGGCTTGCCAGTAGCGTCTATGGCACACCCTCCGGCTAGGTAGGTGCTATAGGTGAACTCATGGCCGAATTTCTTCTGGATGCCGTCAAGTACCTTGACCGCCTCCTCTACGATATCGGTTCCGATGCCGTCTCCGGGCACCAATGCAATATGCTTTTTCATGCTTTTTCCCCTTTCTCCACCATATAGGGAGCAAGCCCGCCGGCTTGGATCAGGGCCTGCATGAAGGGAGGGAACGGTTCGCTCTGGAAAACCTTACCACTGGTCTCATTGGTGATGAGCCCTGTCGAGAAGTCCACACGTACCACATCCCCTGCCTTGATACCATCACAAGCCTCTTCACACTCGAGGATAGGCAGGCCGATGTTCAGGGAGTTGCGGTAGAAGATGCGGGCGAAGGTACGCGCGATGACACACGAGATACCACTCTCCTTGATGGCTATGGGAGCGTGTTCACGGCTCGAGCCACAGCCAAAGTTCTTGTCAGCTACGATGATGTCACCCTGCTTCACCTGCGTGATGAATTCAGCATCTATATCCTCCATGCAATGCATGGCCAGTTCCTTGTGGTCGGAGGTATTGAGATACCTCGCAGGGATGATGACGTCGGTATCGATGTTATCCCCATATCTGAAGACAGATCCTTTAGCTTGCATTATCGGGCCTCCTGCACTTTAGCGGGGTCGGCGATGTACCCCTTGATCGCACTTGCAGCGGCTACAGAGGGGCTTGCAAGATAGACTTCACTCTTTACATGGCCCATACGGCCAACGAAGTTCCGGTTGGTGGTGCTTACCGCACGCTCCCCCTCTGCAAGAATCCCCATATGCCCGCCAAGGCAGGGTCCGCAGGTAGGAGTGGAGACAGCACAACCGCTGTCGATAAAGATATCGAAGAGACCTTCATTCATCGCCTGCTTCCAGATCTTCTGGGTTGCAGGGAAGATGAGGCAGCGTGCCCAGGGTGCAACCTTGTGTCCCTTGAGGATGGCCGCAGCCTCACGCAGGTCACTGATATGACCGTTGGTGCACGATCCGATGACCACCTGGTCGATCCTAATCTCACCGACCTCGTCGATGGTGCGGGTGTTGGAAGGAAGGTGGGGGAAAGCGACGGTGTTCTTCACCTTCGAAAGGTCAATGTCGATCACCCTCTCATACACTGCATCCGAGTCAGCCTCATAGATAACCGGCGTACGCTGACAGTGCTCCCCAAGGTAGGCAAGGGTGACATCATCAACGGGGAAGATCCCGTTTTTGGCACCGGCCTCAATGGCCATGTTGCAGATGGTGAAACGGTCATCAATGGTGAGGGAGGCAACACCTTCTCCTGTATATTCCATACTCTGGTACAGGGCACCGTCGACACCGATCATACCGATGATATGCAGGATAAGATCCTTGCCACTGACATGGGTGGAAAATTTTCCTGTCAGGTTGAACTTGATGGCAGAAGGGACCTTGAACCAGGCTTGGCCACTGGCCATGCCGCAGGCCATGTCAGTCGATCCCACCCCGGTGGAGAAGGCACCAAGGGCACCATAGGTGCACGTGTGGCTGTCGGCCCCGATGACCAGGTCCCCAGCACCGACCAGACCCTTCTCAGGAAGCAGGGCATGTTCGATGCCCATCTGCCCCACATCAAAGTAGTTGGTAATCCCATGCTCACCGGCAAACATCCTCAAGGCCTTGCACTGCTGTGCAGCCTTGATATCCTTGTTCGGGGAGAAATGGTCGGGAACAAGGGCGACCTTGTCCTTGTCAAAGACCGTCTTTTGCCCGAACTTGGGGAACTCATTGATTGCAACCGGAGCTGTAATGTCGTTACCCAGCACCATATCAAGATCTGCCATGATAAGCTGCCCTACTCGTACCGAGTCCAGCTTTGCATGGTGAGCAAGAATCTTCTGTGTCATTGTCATGCCCATATTGGCGTCTCCTTACTGTAAGTCGTCCGTTGGGGTAATCCCATCAGCGATAAGTTTGTACTCTATGCTGTCACATAAGGCCAGCCAGCTGGCCTCAATGATATCCTTGCTCACTCCGATGGTGGACCAGGAGTCCTCCCCATCGGTCGATTCGATCAGGACCCTGACTTTCGAGGCAGTTGCACTGCCTGAGTCCAGGACACGGACCTTGTAGTCGGTAAGGTGCACACTCTTGAGTGTCGGATAGAATTGCTCCAGCACCTTGCGCAAAGCCTTGTCCAAGGCGTTGACAGGGCCTTCACCCTCAGCGGCTGTGATGGCACTTTCGCCTCCGACCTTCACCTTGACCACCGCCTGGTGGGTTGCCCCTGAGAGAGGGTCAGCATAGGGCTTGCTGCCCAGAGTCTGGAAATGCACCAGGGTAAAGAAGGGGTGGTACAGCTTGAGGTGGCGTCGTATGACCAGGTCAAAGGAACTTTCAGCACCTTCAAACTGGTAGCCTTGCGCTTCGAGGCCCTTGAGCTCATTCATCAGCGTGACGGTTACGGGATCATCCTTATCCAAGTCAGGAGCGATGGCGGTGATGCGTTTGGACATCAGGGCCCTCCCTGCTACCTCGCTCATCAGAAGGCGGCGTTCATTACCAACAACAGTAGGCTCGATATGTTCGAAGGAAGAGGGGTCCTTCTGCACCCCGTCGATATGCATCCCCCCCTTGTGGGCAAAGGCACTGCGTCCGATAAAGGGCGTACCATGGGGAATGCGTACATTGGCAACCTCAGCGACAGCACGGCATACAGGAGTGAGGTTCTCCAGGACAACGCCATTGAGGCAGTCATGGCCCATCTTGGTCTCCAAAATGGCGATTATGCTTGCCAGATTGGCATTTCCACATCGTTCACCAAAACCAAGCAGAGTCCCCTGCACATGCCTAGCACCAACCTCGATGGCTGCTATGGAGGACGCGACACCGCATCCGATATCATCATGGGCATGGATTCCCAGGGGTACAGAAGGAAACAGCTTACCTGTCTCCTCTGTGATGGAGGCTACCAGGGAAGGGATCATCCCCCCGCGGGTCTCACAGAGCACCAACGTTGAAGCACCACCGTCCAAGGCGGCCTTCAGAGTTGCAAGGGCATATTCCTTGTTGGCAACATAGCCATCAAAGTAGTGCTCGGCATCAAAGAAAACCTCACTGCCTGAGTCTACGATGAAGCGAACGCTATCCTCGATCATGTTCAGGTTCTCTTCTAGCGTAGTCCTGATGATGTCTGTCACATGGAAGTCCCAGCTCTTGCCGAAGATGGAGACCACCTTCGTGTTGCTCTTGACCAGGTTCTGCAGGTTCACATCATCCTTGGCATCAATATTTCTTCTTCTGGTTGAACCGAAGCTCACCAGGGTGGCATTCTTGAGTTCCAGGTCCTTCGCACGTTCAAAGAACTGCAGGTCCTTGGGGTTGGAGCCGGGGTTTCCAGCCTCTATATACTGCACCCCCAAGGAATCGAGGGCGCGTACAATCTTCAGCTTGTCCTCAACGGAGAAGCTGATTCCCTCTCCCTGGCTACCATCGCGCAGGGTTGAATCAAACAGGGCGACCTTACTCATCGGAGTGCTCCTTCTTCTTATCGCTATGGCTACTGAGCATGTCATTCTCAAAGTTAGGGGCTGAGGTTACCTTGACCCCCTGCACATAATGGGGCTCCCCCTCGTCGAGCATGCGGTTCACCGCTGCAAGACAGGAGAGGATGGAAGCCTCAATGACATCGGTGCTGACGCCCCTGCCACGGTATACACCCTGGCCGTCGCTGATCTTCACCATGACTTCGCCAAGGGCATCACGATGCTCGGTGACTGCCTGGAGGTTGTAGTCCTCAAGGCCGAAGGGATGGCGTATGATCTTCTCAACTGCACGCAGCGATGCGTAGACAGGACCGGTACCACAGGCAACCTCCTGATACTTCTTATCACCCTTCTTCAGAGTGACGCAGGCTGTGCTGGTCATCATGTTCCCGCTGTTGACCACAAAGGAATCAAGCTCCCACGTAACAGGGGAACTTTTGCTGGTGATCTCCACCAGGGCGATGAGATCACGGTCAGTGATGGTCTTCTTGCGGTCAGCCAGGCTCTTGAACTCGCCAAACAGACGTACGATCTCATCCTTGCCCAGGGCGTAGCCCAGATCGACAAGACGCTTCTCAAAGGCGTGTTGCCCACTATGCTTACCGAGTACAAGACTGGTAGTAAGGACACCCACACTCTCCGGGGTCATAATCTCATAGGTGAGGCTATTTGCCATCATGCCATGCTGGTGGATACCACTCTCATGGGCAAAGGCATTGGCGCCCACTATTGCCTTGGAGGGGTTCATCTTCACTCCTGTTATGGAGGTCAGCACCCGAGCAGAGCGATAGATTTCCTCGGTCCTGATGTTGGAGTGGAAGTTGTACTCATCGCTTCGTGTCCTGATGGCCATGGCAATCTCTTCGAGGGCGGCGTTTCCGGCCCTCTCTCCTATGCCACAGAGGGTGCACTCAGCCTGCCTTGCACCGGCCTGCAAACCGGCCAGGGTATTTGCCATGGCAAGACCCAGGTCGTTGTGACAGTGCACGGCAAGGATTGCCTTGTCCACATTGGGTACACGGTTCATGACAGAGCTTACCATCCTCGTCATATCAGAGGGGGTGGCGTAGCCTACCGTATCCGGCAGATTTACCACCTGAGCACCTGCTGCTATGACAGCCTCGACAACCTGGCAGATGTAGTCGAGGTCGGTGCGAGTGGCATCCTCCAAGGAAAACTCCACATCACCACAGAGGTTTCGTGCATACCTCACCATCGCAACAGCCTGCGTCAAGGCCTGTTCACGGGTCAGTTTCAGCTTGTACTTCAAATGCAGGTCACTGGTAGCAAGGAAGGTGTGAATTCTAGGCCTTTTGGCCTCCTTCACTGCCTCCCATGCTGCATTGATGTCCTTTTCCAAAGCCCGTGACAAGGAGGCGACTGTCACATCCTTCACAGCACGGCTTATCGCCTGCACGCTGGAAAAATCCCCGGGGGACGCTATGGCAAAACCCGCCTCAAGGATGTCCACACCTAGAGACTCCAACTGCTGGGCCATACGAATTTTTTCGTCAAGGTTCATGCTGTAGCCAGGTGCCTGTTCGCCATCTCTCAAAGTAGTGTCGAAAATAAAGATCCGATTGGTGTTTTCCATAGTGTCCTTCCTAGAATTTTTCGTAGTTATTTCTTCAGCCAGCTCATCAGGGAGCGCAACCTCTGCCCGGTCTTTTCCAGAAGGCTCTCACTCTCAATGCGCTTCTTGGCATTGAAGTAAGGTCTTTTGACCTGATTCTCCAACAACCAGTTGCGGGCAAAGGTGCCTTCCTGGATGTCGGTGAGGATGCCTCTCATAGCCTTGCGGGTGTCATCGGTGATGATCTTGTCCTGAGTGATGTAGTCGCCATACTCTGCAGTGTCGCTGATGGAGTAACGCATGTAGGACAGGCCGCCCTGGTTGATAAGGTCAACGATGAGCTTCATCTCGTGGCAACACTCGAAGTATGCCATCTCAGGCTGGTATCCAGCTTCCACCAAGGTGTCGAATCCGGCCTTGATAAGGGAGGTGACACCACCACAGAGGACTGCCTGTTCGCCGAACAGGTCGGTCTCAGTCTCTTCCTTGAACGTGGTCTCAAATATACCTGCCCTACCGGCTCCGAGTCCCTTTGCATAGGCTAAGGCGATATCCTTGGAGTCTCCGCTCGGGTCCTGGCTGATGGCAATCAGTGAGGGAACGCCCTTACCTTCCTGGAACTGGGTGCGAACCGTGTGACCAGGTCCTTTGGGTGCGATCATGATGACATTCACATCCTCAGGTGGCTTGATCTGGCCAAAATGGATATTGAAGCCATGTGCGAATGCAAGGTACTTGCCTTTGGTAAGGCCTGCCTCGATGCTGTCGTGGTAGATCTTACCCTGAATTTCGTCAGGAAGAAGCAACATGATGACTTGGGCCATCTTCGCAGCCTCTTCTGCAGTGGTAACCTGAAGACCCGCCTCTTCTGCGATTTTCCAGCTCTTCGAACCCTTGTAGAGTCCGACAACCACATCAACCCCGCTTTCGTGCAGGTTCAGCGCATGGGCATGGCCCTGGCTGCCATACCCGATTATGGCGACTTTCTTGCCATCTAACTTTGAGAGATCAGCCTCCGAATCATAATACATTGTACTCATTGAATCCTATCCTCCGGCCCTTTGGCCTTATTAAATGAAGCGCCACTGTGGCGTTGTGTTCTAGCTCTCGTCTTCATTGTAGCCAATGGAGCTCAACGGTCTCGATCCACGCTCCAGGGCTGTGATACCGGTACGTGACATCTCTACTATCCCGTAGGGACTCAACAGGTCATAGAAGGACTGGATCTTATCCAGGCTTCCGGTCATCTCAAGGGTCACCGTTGATGCTGTGACGTCGATGATCTTCGCCTTGAATATCTGACCAAGCTCGACTATCTCTGTCCTGCTTGATGCTGTGGTGGATACTTTGATCATCACAAGCTCTCGCTGGATGGACTTGGTCTGTGTCATCTCATAGACCCTCTTCACATCAATGAGCTTGCCCACCTGCTTCTTGATCTGCTCCACAATCTCACGGTCGCCTGAGATGACAATCGTGATACGGCTGAATTCAGTGTTCTCAGTCTCCCCTACAGAGAGGCTGTCGATGTTGTAGCCACGTCGGCTGAAAAGTGAGACGACGCGCATCAACACACCGGGATGGTTATTTACCAGGATGGCTAGGGTATACCGTTTTTCTCTGATTTTCATGCTTCTGGCTCCTTTTTTTGTCCCTGCAATGGGTATAGTCTGTCCATCCCCTGAATGAGGGGATTTTTCCACGGACCTAACAGATATGCTCTGCCGCCGTGGTTAGAGAATAATTAGGCTTACTACAATAAGAAGAAGGGTGATAGGTAGGGCAACGAGGAGGAGGTTTGCTAGGATTACGTTGTCATCAAGAAAGCTACGCATAGAAAATGCGCCAGAACGAGAAGAACCTTGTGCTCCGGCATAGGCGCCAGAATGCATTGTTCTGTCTGTATTATCTGTATGGTGACTCACCTGCCTTGCAAACCCTTTCACGATACACTCCTCAAAAATGGCTGAATAGCCTTGTAAAGGTTGTAACGCGGTTCTCATAATCGTGTCAACCCTCAATGCACCAAACCCTATAAAAATATTCATCCAGTAGTATGTTTATGCAGTAAACATACGTTAGGCCCTACTGATATTGAACGCCTCGGGTTTTGGCGATACAGTGAGGAAATGAGTAAAAAGACATGGAAACTTGGAAGCAGAACCCTGTTTGGGCGGCTCCTACTCTACTTTATCATAGTGTTGGTGGTCCCACTTGGGCTCTTCTCTTCCTTTTATTCCCTGACAGGAAAGAGCAACCAGGTCCGCTACCTCCAACGTCAAGCTATGGACATCATAACACAGGATGCCAGGCGACTGGGAGCCATCCTAGAAGACTACAGGCATAAGGCTTATACCCTCTCGACCGACGATCTTGTTGTCCGTATCCTGCAGGAGGATGTCCTTGATGCCAACACCAGTGCCTCCAGGGAGCTCTACCAACTGCTCTTTGGCGTTATGAAGGGAGACACTTACCTCGCTAGCGCCCAACTGGTGAGCAACTCAGGTAAGGTAAGAATATCGACACACGAATTCCCTGAGGTCTTTGATTTGCGCTACCAGGGCAACGACTGGGATATGAACAACATCATCAGCCAGAATAGGGATGTTTCCCAGACAGCCTCACTTATCAGCATAGGTGGACACAGGACAGCAGAGAACGGTCGCCAGGTCCCGGTTTCCATACTCAGAAAGGTCTATGACAAGTCGTATACCAATCTGGGCTATCTTGTAGTGGAGATCTATGCAGAGGCCCTTACCGAGGTAATCAATACAGACAGAGTGCTTGGTGAGGAACTGCTGATCGACACTGTGGATTTTTACGTTTCCTCGCTAACACACCCAGAAAAGTTCGGCTCCTTCGAGTTGTTCCCCGAACTTGCTTCTCTTAAGGGTGATTTCTCCAACAAAGTCGTACAGGATGGCACCTCCATCTTTGCCACCACCACCATACCGGGAACCTCCCTGATCTTGGCAGGCATCATCAGTTCGGTTCCTTTCCAGGAGAACCTGAACCAGTGGATTTGGGCTTTTGCCCTGATGATGGGCATAGGTACCATTCTGGCCATAGCCCTCTCACTACTCTTCTCCCGCTCTATTACCAAGCCTATCAGGGGCCTTGCCACTTCCATGCAAGCTGTGGAGTCAGGGAACCTGCAGACAAAAAAAGAGTATGCGAAAATTAAGGAATTCGCACAGCTGGACCACTGTTTCAATGTCATGGTCGAACAGATCAGAGGGCTCCTGCACCTGACGCGTGAAGAGCAGCAGAAAGTTGCTGAAGCGGAACGCAAGGCACTTGAAAGCCAGATGAACCCCCATTTCCTCTTCAACACGCTGAACACCATCAAAGCTTTGGCGAGGGTGCATGGAGAGGAGGAAATCTACACCATCACCATACAACTGGGCAAGCTTCTTCGCTCCACGATAGACAACCATGAGAGTGAATGCACACTTAAGGAGAGCATGGCCCTGATCGACTCATACCTGACCATCCAGAAGATTCGTTTCGGAGACAAGCTACATGTGACCACTGTCCTCGACCCCTGCTGTGCAATGATCAAGACTCCCAAGCTGATAATCCAGCCTTTGGTGGAGAACTCCATCGTCCACGGATTGGAACCTAAGGCAGGGGACTGGAACATCGAGGTCCTCGTACAGGAGCAGAACAGGAGGATTTTCCTCACCGTCAGAGACGATGGAGTGGGATTCCCCCCAGGAACACTTCCAGAAAACCTCGATGACCTTGCAAATTCAAAGCACGTTGGTGTATACAATGTGTATAGGCGTCTTGCCCTCAAGTATGGGAAGAGGATGAGTTTCTCAATCGTTTCCAAGGAAATGGAAGGTACGGTGGTATCCATCTCGTTTCCCATAGGCAATAATGAGACCCAAGGGAGTACCATATGAGTTACACAGTAGTATTTGTTGAGGATGAGAAGATTGTGCGCGATGAGATAGTCTCATCCATCCGGTGGAAGCTACTCGGTCTGGAGCTGGTAGGTACCGCCGGTGACGGCCTTGATGGCGAGAGGCTCATCAAGGAATTGGAACCAGATATTGTCCTTACCGATATCAGGCTCCCCGGTTTGGACGGGCTTACCATGCTATCGCGTTGCCCAGTCAACCATGCCATCATCCTAAGCGGCCACTCTGACTTCAACTACATGAAAAAGGCCATCAGGCTCGGGGTATTCGACTACCTGCTCAAGCCAGTGGACGACGAGGAGCTTGAAGAGACACTTGCCAACCTTGTCAAGAAGATTGAGGAGGAGGACCGCGACTTCGAGCAGATGAAACAAAACAGGAAGGCCAGTGCTTCCGAGCTCATCACCCTACCGCGCAATGTCAACAACCATGTGATAGACAACACCATAGCGTTCATTGCAGAAAACTATGCAAGCCCGGTGGGTTTGCAGGAAGCAGCAGCCTTCCTGGAACTCTCAGAGAGCCATCTGTCCCGCCTCTTCAAGGAGGTCACAGGCCTTAACTTCCTGCAGTATCTCAATGCCTGGAGGATCAACAATTCGGTAGAGCTGATGAAGGATCCCAAGCGCAACATCGGGGAGATAGCAACCAACTGCGGCTTCCCCACCCCCGGCTACTTCGCCAAGATTTTCAAGCGCTTCACAGGTCTTACCCCAACCCAGTATAGGGATGAGCATAGCGGCCAATAAGGTCAGGGAATGTGCTGGAATAGCACAGGAGAATATGCAAAAAGCCTGCATCTCAAGTTTGATTGCAGGCTTCTTTGAAAGAAGGTTTAAGAAATAAAATCCATTCTGCAGAACAAATTAAACACTATTTATGAAAATATGATAGCAGTATTCATTCCCCAACGAAGCGAGAGTAGCAAAAGCATTACCATGGTTCCATTACCGA
>WOYI011249691.1_pt1 | contig 17445 bp, 13 predicted proteins | sample 6423411 | NCBI WGS metagenome assembly WOYI01 (sample SAMN13441803, study PRJNA592873) | oil field metagenome | biome: oil field; feature: oil-well bore; material: oil-contaminated soil; isolation source: oil-contaminated soil from oil-well borehole | place: Germany: Wietze | collected 2016-10-18 ...
AGATTTAAAATAATCAGTGTATATTATAAATAAAGCGAAAAGTTGGAAAGTACAGGATGCCGTGTCCAATTATATAATATTTGGAGACCAATTCGGCAAAAAAAAATGCATGATATTCAAACTTTTAATAATGCGGGCTCAAAACGACCTGATATGCAAGATGCTGCCTTAATGTGATAAAGTCAAAAAATTGTAATTACCTTATTATAGTTTCAGGATTATCCGTTTTTAGTGTAACTCTTGGATTCTATTAAGGTATTTGTGAGTTGGTCAGGCGATAGAAGCAAAGCAACGGCTGAGGCTTTACGGAAATGGCTCCCGCATATGAACCTGCTTGTAGAGCCGTGGATGTCAGACAAGGATATTGGAGCGGGATCTTTATGGTTCCAGGAAACTGCCAAAAAATTAAGTGAATCCAAATTCGGCATTTTTTGCATAACCTCTGATAATCTTGACGAGCCTTGGATACATTTTGAAGCAGGAGCATTATTTGACATTGTGGAAAAACAGCGCCATCGGATATGTCCGTATCTATTAGATCTCGATCCAAGCGCCATTAAGGGGCCTCTCTCGAACTTTCAAGCAAAGCAAGCTACAAAATGACGTCAGAAACCAGTGTTCCTGAACGGGGAGCTGTCGATATGATTCAAGAATTGCTGGAATTAGCACGAGAGCAATCACATGTTCTTTCAGAAAAGCAAAATATTAATGCAGATAAAAAGGAAAGGGCTGAGATTATTATAAAAATTCTTAAAGAAGGCGTTTTTAATGGGTCGCCATTTTCGTCTGCTTCTTCGATTGCTTCTGTTGCGGGTTCTCTCAATTCTGGTAGGGACTTTCTCCGTGATTGGAATGACAAGGAAACTAGAGAGAAATTAGAGAAAGAACTTCTTGATATTGCTCTCGGAAGGGAATGAACGAATCAATAAAGCAAGTCAAAACGGCGACTGCGCACCCGATGCAAGCATCGGGGCATGCAAGGCGTCGCCGCATGAAAATGGAACCACGTTGAGCAGATCCAAGAATAAGTTAAATATGCATACCCTTTATCCAGTCGCAGCAAGCTGCGGGCTATTGCGTTTTAAAATCAAGCTTAAGAATAAAGAAGATTACTGGATTATTATTATTACTCTAGCCATGCTGCATGGGCGATCGGGCTACTATGTGCCCTGAAAGACCGAGTTGCAGAGAGCTGTCGTGCTCACCTAACCTTTTCTATCTTTACCTGGAGCCAGGGCTCCCTAATTTCTGCATTTCAATCTCAATTAGGTCGTTGTGTCTATGTTGCTTGCCTCGCACAAATAATCCGAAGAGCCAGACGTAGCGGATGTTATATTCTTCGCGAAGCTGCGGCAAATGCACACGAAGGTTTTGCATGATTTGATCCAGAGATGGAAGATGACTGATTTTTCTATCTTCGGAGTGTGTTGCCATTTCTCTAAAGACCTCTCTACGCAATAATTGATCCTTAGGGTATGTAAGCATTGGGTGTCTCAGGCATTTTGCCCCAGTCAAATCCAATTGAAGAGCATCCTCTTACTCCTTCCCTGCATGCTCTCATGCACCGCCTCCCCCGGTCCCCAGTGTGCAGCCGGGCTCCCACGCCCGGGCGCGCCCCAGGCGGCGTCGAGGCGCAATTTCAGTCTCGCAGCCATGTTCCTCCTTACTTCCTGAGCGCAGAGATGAACTCCTCTCTCTCCAGCCTGGCCTGCTTCATGATTGATATCAATGTGCCTTTTGCTAACTCCGGGTGATTAGGGACGGTTACGACCAGATTTCTCTCCTTATTCCATAGGTGGATATGGCTGCCAGTCTGGCGATAGACCTGAAAGCCCAGGTGCTCCAGAGCCTTGATGGCTTCTTTAGCCGAGACTACCGGAAGCTTGGGCAAATCGCTCGACCTCTATGTCAAGGAATGAGAGCTTTCGCCCTTTGGGTGCCAATTCCAGGAGGACCTGATAATGCTCTTCAAGGCCTTTCTTAAGGTTAGAGACCGCTTCGTCTTCTGTAAATCCTTGATCAGCTACATTTGTGATCAGGTCAATTGCCACGAAGTATTTTCCTTCTTTATGTATCTGGATTAGAGTCTTCATTTGGTCTTTATTTTATGCATGTTTCCTGATAAAGGTGATGCCTGGTCTTCAAAATATCAATTACGCAGCGAAAAAAAGAATTATAATCCAGGCAACCATTCGCACCCCGCCTCGAAGGTGCGCGAGCCCTCGGGAGGTGACAGACATTACCCCAGGACGGAACCAGGGCACTCGAATTACTGCCAGCAAAAATCAATGCAACAATGCGGCATCCCCGCCCCACAGGGACGCAAGCCCTCGGAATGCGACTTGAAGGCGTACGTCTCTTGAACTCGTATGAGGCGGAAAAAAGGAATTTTTGATGGGCAGACTATGCTTTTATCCTATGGAATTGATCAATGGCAGCTATCGCTGGTTTTCCATGTTCGAGATAAACCATCTCAAACTCATCTTCAGAGATTATCGCTCCAAAGCCATATCCCTTACTCTCGGCGATGTATAACGTTTTGTTATCCGAACCAATTGCTCCCGCAAAGGCCTCGACAACCTCTTCTCCATCTCGCATAAACGTTATATTTCCTGTGAAGAGGCGGTCATTCTGCTCGACGACAGCAAGAACAATCCGGTCGTCTTCCACCAGATCATGAACACCATCTTCAACAAAATATGCCGGCGCATATCCCGTCCAGCTGCCCACGAGGTCAGGAATTTGAGCCGCACAGATCCCCGTAATCAGGATGATCAAAAATATTAGCCAAATCCTTAGCATTGATCTCATAGTACCACCTTGATTATAGCTAGCATCCATTTATATTTCAATGGCGGTTCCATAGTTCCAATTGGGCAGGTCAATCAGTCCGCCCAGAGGGACTGGATGATCTCCAGGTTCCGGAAAAACGGCAGTGATCGGTCCGAGGCATATCCCGTCCTTGGGGCTTGGTGGCCGAGTGCTGTTTTATGGCAAAAATCATCAGCTTGCAATGGCCAGGCCTCAAAGCCAGCGTGCAATCAATTTATATGGAATCGTGGTCTATTATCATCTCGGTACATAAGATCCAGCGTGAGAGAAACATACTAATGCAATAATGCGCAAATATCTATGCAAAATGAGCATTCGGCAAATCGCCAGCACTCCCATCCGGAACTCTAATTGAAACCATTTATTCATTTAGAATTCTGTGATCTTCTCTCCAGGTGTTGTCCAGACTGCATTGCAATAGACAGAATCGAGCTTCCTCAAGCCAAACCAGGTGTCAAGAATTGATTCAGAGCAAAAATCGAATTTATAGGACCTTAAATCGGCTAAAGGCGCGCTTCGACAGCACTGCTTTCCCATTTCAGCACAGCTATGAGCAGCCACAACGATCCGAGCTGTCCAGTACCCGCCAGCTGGAAGGCCATGCAGCTGAGCTCGCAGAACGCCATGAGGTAGACCCTATGCCTGGCAAGGATTTGCTCTTGCCAAGGCTGGCCGAGAACGAAGCGATCCTTCTCAAGGCAAACGAGCTGCTGACAGGAGCAGTGGCGGCGAATCTCAGGATTACGCCGGCTTCGGAGGAGTTCCTGGACAACTTCTATATGATGGAAGAGCAGATACTCATGGCCAGGCAGCATCTGCCCAAAGGCTACAGCAAAGAGCTGCCGCATATGCTTAATGGATCGCTGGCCGGCTACCCGCGCATTTATGATATTGCCAAAGAGCTAATTGTTCATACCGATGGCCGGGTGGATGCGGAAAGCCTGAAGCGCTTCGTGGATGCTTATCAGACAAAATCAGTTTTAAATCTGGGCGAGCTCTGGGCGGTTGCAATCATGCTCCGGCTGGCATTGATAGAGAACCTGCGGCACATCTCTTTGCGAATCACTCAGGACAGGATCGACCGCAATCTGGCCAATAGATGGGCGGATCAGATCATCAAGACGGCAGATATAGAGCCGAAGGGCTTGATTATTGCAGTGGCCGATCTGGCCCAGTCGGATCCTCCTTTGTCCAGTGCATTTGTAACCGAGTTTGCCCGAAAGCTGGAGGGACAGGGACAGGCTATGACTCTCCCTCTATTCTGGATTGAAGAGCGTCTCTCCGAGGTAGGAAAGTCAATTGGACATCTGGTCCAGGAGGATATACAGCAGGCTCCTGCAGATAAGGTCTCCATTGCTAATTGCATCGCAAGCTTTCGTTTTCTTGACTCCATGGACTGGAGACGATTTGTGGAGGAAATGAGCGTTGTCGAGAAGGCACTCTGCACTGATCCTGCAGGCACTTATATCAAGATGGATTTTGCTACGCGGGATCGCTACCGCCATACAGTGGAGCGCATTGCAAAGCGCAGCCTGCTGACTGAAGAAGATGTCGCCCATAGAGCAGTAAATCTGGCCCAGGAGAGTGCCAAGTCCAGGGGGATCGACGATAGAAGTGCACATGTTGGCTTCTATCTGATAGATAAGGGCCTTCCCTATCTGGAAAAAGAGGCGGATTTGAGCCTGTCCTTGATCGAGTCCGTTAACAGTACCCTTCGCCGGTTCCCTCTGCTCTTCTATATCGGCGCTATATTGATTGTTACCGCCCTCACCATGATCATAGTTCTGACATATGCTCATACTCTTGGATCAATCGGGTGGGTGCAGATCCTGGCTTTTATTCTGCTGGTGATCTGCATAAGCAGTCCTGCAGTAGGCCTGGTGAACTGGCTGGCAACAATGGTTGTTCATCCACATGCTCTGCCCAGAATGGACTTCTCGTCAGCCATTCCCGATGAGATGAGGACGCTGGTGGTGGTACCATCAGTTCTGTCCAGCCCCGAAAAGGTCGATGACCTGCTGGAGGGTCTTGAGGTCAGATACCTGGCAAACCGTGATCACAACCTCCACTTCGGCCTCTTGACCGACCTGGTCGACGCCAAACAAGAGGTGATGCCAGAGGATGAGCACCTGCTGCAGAGGGCCCGCCAGGGAATCGAGGCACTTAATGAACGATACCATGAGAGTATCTTCTTTCTCTTTCCCCGTTTGCGCATGTTGGACTCCAAGGAGGGGATCTGGCGGGGCTATGAGAGAAAGAGAGGCATTATCGAGGAGCTGAACTCTCTATTGCGAGGCGGATCCGAAAACAGCTTTTCTGTGATAACAGGTGACGTATCAATCCTCCCTGGGGTAAAATACGTCATAACAGTTGATGAAGATACCATGATGCCATACGAATCTGCCCGGATTCTGGTGGAGACCATGGCCCATCCCCTCAACCGCCCCAGGTTCGATAAGGATAAGCGATATGTCGTCGAAGGCTACAGTATACTCCATCCTCGTCTGAGCTCAGGTATGAATGAAGCAGGAAGATCGCGGTTTGTGAAGCTCTTTGGAGGAGAACCGGGAATTGATCCCTACACCCGGGAGGTCTCAGACGTCTACCAGGACATCTTCGGGGAAGGATCATTTACTGGAAAAGGGATCTATGATGTAGATGCTTTCTCCCAGTCACTGGGCGGACGCTTTCCAGAAAATTTGATCCTGAGCCATGATCTTCTGGAGGGCAGCTACGCCAGAGCGGCACTGGTCAGCGACGTCCAATTCTATGAGGACTATCCTTACCATTATGCCTCAGACGTTAGCCGGAGGCATAGATGGATCCGGGGAGACTGGCAGATTGCCAGCTGGCTTCTCACGCGCGTGCCAGGTCCCGGCGGCATGGTCATGGACAATCCAATCTCAGGGCTATCCCGATGGAAGATCTTCGATAACCTCCGGCGCAGCCTGGTGGCGCCCGCTCAGATCTCTTTGCTGCTCTTGGCTTGGGTCGGCCTTCAGCACCCCATCTTCTGGACCTCTATGGTAGTAGGAGCAGTTCTTGCTCTGCCTGTGCTGGCTTCCATCCGGACAATATTGAGCAAGTCAGAAGGACTCTTTTTATACATGCATCTGCATTATGCGGGGAGGGCAATTGCCAGATATCTGGCTCAGGCAACTCTCAGCCTGATATTTCTGCCTTTTGAGGCATACTTCAGCTTTGATGCTGTTGTGCGCACCGAAGGGCGGTTGCTATTCACCCATAAGCGCCTATTGGAATGGAACACCTCAGGCAGCGCCAAAAACCGTGGACAGAGTAATTTGAGTGGATTCTACAGGTCGATGTGGATAGCCCCGGCAGTAGCTATCAGCCTGATATCAGATCTAGCGTTTTGGCGCCCTGGTCTGCTGAGCATTAGCTGGCCGCTGCTGGCATCCTGGATCCTCGCGCCTGCTGTTGCCTGGTGGATAAGCCTGCCCCTCGATACGCCCAGGGCAGAATTGACCCCAGATCAGACCCTCTTTTTGCGCAAGCTTTCCAGAAGGACGTGGAGGTTCTTTGAGACATTCGTTAAGCCCAAAAGCCACTGGCTTCCGCCGGACAACTATCAAGAGAATCCGCGTTCGGTGGTGGCGGACGGCACCTCGCCTACGAATATGGGATTGTCACTGCTCGCGAACCTGACAGCATACGATTTTGGCTATATCTCTGCGGGAAGGCTGATAAGGCGGAATGCTAGTGCCCTGGATACAATGAAAAACCTGGAACGGTTTCAGGGTCATTTTTATAATTGGTATGATATTAAAAAATTAGAGCCGATGATGCCCAGATATATCTCAACTGTTGATAGCGGTAACCTGGCGGGTCATCTTTTGACCTTAGAGCAGGGCCAGCTCGAGCTAATAGAACAGAAGATTCTGTCAGATCGTGTATTTTGCGGTCTGGAGGATACTCTGGAGATAATGAAGGATGCAGCCACCGGGGGCGGCGAGTCAGCAGAGGACCAGAAAGGAATTGCACCATTCCAGGTGCTCGAACAGATTGATCGATTCAAAGCTGAGATTCAGTCGCCCCCAGAGAACCTCTCGGCGGCCTGGCAGTTGCTGGACCGGCAAGCAAAAGCAACGGCATCGATGATAAGCCTTGTTGAGCGGGAAGATGATGGCGATCTGCTATGGTGGGCTAGAGCTTACAAGCGGCAGCTCCGGGATCATAAGAGTGATCTGATCTATCTTGCCCCCTGGCTCATGCTGCCCATCTGGATACTGGAGCATCCAATTCCCGAGGAAATTCCGGAGCATGAATCGAATGAGCTGGCTGGAAAGAGAAGCGAGCTGGAAGCTGAGCTGCTCGAACATAACTATATTCCATCTTTAGGAGAGGTCCCAGAAGTTGCAGAAAAGCTGGCAGGCGTTATAGATCAGATCAGCAGCTGCTTTGCAGGCGAAGAATACCAGGAGGAACGAGATTGGCTAGAGGAACTGAGATCAAAGACAACTGATGCCAGGAGGCGTGCAGAGGAGAGAATTAGATCTATTGAGAGGCTTGCTCAGATCTGCGGCGAACTGGCAGAAATAAAATATGATTTTCTCTTCAATAAGTCGCGTCGGCTTCTTTCTATCGGCTACAATATCGAGAACTTAGAACTTGATGAGAGCTGCTATGACCTCTTAGCATCCGAGGCCAGGCTATGCAGCTATGTGGCCATTGCCCAGGGGCAGCTCCGACAGGAACACTGGTTTGCTCTGGGTCGCATGCTCACCATAGCAGGCGGAGAGTTCGCTCTGCTGTCCTGGGGTGGGACAATGTTTGAGTATCTCATGCCGCTATTGATTATGCCGACTTATGAAAACACCCTTCTTGATCAGACCTGCATATCGATAGTTATGCGGCAGATCGAATATGGACAACAACGAAAAGTTCCCTGGGGCATCTCAGAATCTGGCTACAATGTCGTTGATGTCAATCAGATCTATCAATACAGGGCTTTCGGAGTCCCGGGACTTGGACTGAAGCGCGGGCTGGCCGACGACCTGGTAGTAGCGCCTTATGCCTCCGCCATGGCTCTGATGGTCATTCCTCAAGAGAGCTGTGTCAATCTGAAGCGTTTGGCAGAAGAGGGCTGTCTGGGAGATTATGGCTTCTACGAAGCTATCGATTATACCCCATCCCGTCTGACCCAGAATCAGAGAAGCGCAGTAGTCCAGTCCTTCATGTCCCATCATCAGGGGATGAGCTTTCTCTCGTTGGCTTATGTCCTGTTGGACCAACCAATGCAAAGACGATTCATGGCAAATCCCATCTTCCAGGCTGCAGATCTGCTTCTTCAGGAAAAGATTCCTCTGGCTAAGGCTTTTTATCCTCATGCAGCGGAGGCATCTTCATCAATCTGGAGGGCGGGCATGCTGGAGCGCAAAGGTACTGTGCGAGTCTTCAGTGATCCGAGCAGTGCTTTGCCCAATGTGCATCTCCTTTCCAACGGTAACTATAACGTGATGATCACCGGTTCAGGTTCAGGCATTAGCCGGTGGAAGGATATTGCAGTCACTCGCTGGCATGGCGATGCTACCCTGGATAATGAGGGACAGTTCTTCTATATCCGTGACCTCGTGAACAATAAGTTCTGGTCGGCAGGATATCAGCCTGTATGCAGAGATTCAAGGGCTTATCAGGTCATATTCGAGGGATCGAAGGCAGAGATTCGGTCCATGATTTGGGGGATTGATGCCCGTACCGAAATTGTAGTCTCGCCTGAGGATGAGGTTGAGTTGAGGACCATAAGTCTCACCAACCGTTCATCTGTAAAGCGGAAGATTGAGCTTACAAGCTATGCAGAGGTCGTTCTTACGGCTCTGGCCGCTGACGCAACTCATCCTGCTTTCAGCAACCTATTTGTAGAGACGAAGATCCTCTCTAAAAATTCTGCTATCCTCTGCACTCGACGACCGAGGTCTAAGGATGAGAAGACGCCCTGGATGCTGCATATGATGGCGTCGAAGAATGTTACAGATGATCCGATCTCTTTTGAGACGGATAGGTCCAGGTTCATAGGTAGAGGAAGAGACGTTGCCGATCCTGTGGCAATGACGGGACTGGCGAGTCTATCAAATAGCGAGGGCCCTGTCCTGGATCCGATAGTCTCCATAAGATGCACAGTCACGATAGATCCCGGCGAGACAAAACGGGTGAACTTCATCACAGGAATTGCAGAGACGGAAGACGAAGCCATTAAACTTATCTATAAATATAATGATATTAGAATGGCCGAGCGCGTACACAACCTGGCCAGGACCCACAATCAAATGATCATGCAGCAGCTCAACATAACAGATGGCGATATTCACCTTTTTATGCGCCTTGCCAGCGCAATAATCTATCCCAACTCGAACTGGCGGGCAAGCTCGGGCGTTCTCATGAAAAACCAGCTTGGCCAATCAGGCCTGTGGGCTTTTGGCATATCAGGCGATTTCCCAATTGTCCTCCTTCGGATCACAGATCGATCCAATATCAATCTGGCCCATCAGCTCCTGAGGGCTCATGCCTACTGGCATATGATGGGAATTGCCGTGGATCTGGTGATCTGGAATGAGGATAGCTCGGGATATCGGCAGGAGCTTTATGATGAAATTATGGGTCTGATCTCCGTCAGCACACGTATATTTGACCCGAAGAGATTTGGTGGAGTTTATGTAATACAAGATGACCAGATATCTGAAGAGGCAGGAGTCCTGATGCAGGCCGTGGCTAGTGCCATTTTCACCGATTATTGGGGAACATTCGAAGAGCAGCTCGAACACGAGAGGAGACCACGCGCGCCGATGCCTCTCTTGAAGCCAGAAAAGACATTGAAGGTCGAGACCTACGGGCCGATTGAATCTTCAGGCAAAGACCTCATCTTCTTTAATGGTCTTGGTGGTTTCACAAAGGATGGACGCGAATATATAATCCGCTTAGCTCCTGGTGAGGTCACACCTGCCCCCTGGTCGAATGTGATAGCAAATAACAATTTTGGGACGGTAATATCCGAAAGTGGTAGCGCTTATACCTGGTTTGAAAACTCTCAGCAGTTCCGTCTGACTCCCTGGTACAACGATCCTGTAAGCGATCGCAGCGGCGAAGCCCTATACATCCGAGATGATAAGAGTGGAGAGTTCTGGTCCCCTGCCCCACTTCCCGCCCGTGGCAAGACGCCTTATACCTGCAGACACGGCTTTGGCTATAGCGTCTTCGAGCATAAAGAGTTCGGAATTGCATCCGAGCTGTGGGTATATGTAGCAATGGACGCACCGGTGAAGTTTTGTAGGCTTGTTGTTCGCAATGAATCCGGCATCTTCCGCCAGCTTTCCCTGACCAGCTACATTGAGCCGGTGTTGGGAGACCTGCGTTCCAAGACAGGAATGCATGTGGTCACAGAGATTGATCCAAGGACCGGGGCCCTATTTTCTAGAAACCTGTTCAATACGGATTTTCCGGGAAGAATCGTCTTCTCGGATGTGAATACGAAAATCAACAGCTTCACTGGCGATCGGACTGAGTTCTTGGGAAAGAACGGCAGCATGAAGAAACCAGCTGCTTTAGCCAGAGAGACGCTATCTAACCGGATTGGTGCTGCCATGGACCCCTGTGCGGCCATTCAGGTCAGAATCGATCTGCAGGATAAGGAAGAAGGCGAGATCGTATTTACCTGCGGAGCTGGGCAGAATGTAGAAGATGCACGCAGTCTGGTCAAACGTTTTCGAGGATCGGATTCCGCTCGAACCGCTCTGGAGCAGGTTTGGAGCTACTGGAATCATACCCTTGGCGTGGTGCATGTGGAGACGGAAGATAAAGCTCTTAATGTGCTCACCAACGGCTGGCTCCTCTACCAGACACTTGCCTGCCGTATGTGGGCACGAACCGGATACTACCAGTCGAGCGGAGCCTATGGCTTCCGGGACCAGCTTCAGGATTCAATGGCTCTCGTCTATGCAGAGCCGGGAATTTTCCGTGAGCATCTACTGCGCTGTGCTTCACATCAGTTCGTGGAAGGAGATGTTTTGCACTGGTGGCACCCTCCACTTGAACGGGGAGTGCGCACACACAGTTCTGATGATCGCCTCTGGCTGCCGCTGGCAGTTCATCGCTACGTAACGGTAACAGGGGATGTTGGTGTGCTTAATGAAAGCATCAACTTCATAACGGGCGGGCTCCTGGCGCCTGAGGAAGACTCTTGCTATCACCTGCCTTCCAGGTCTGCTGAATCGGGCACCCTTTATGAGCACTGTGTAAGATCCATCAAGAGCAGCCTGCATTTCGGCCAGCACGGCCTGCCTCTAATGGGAACGGGCGACTGGAACGATGGCATGAATCGGGTGGGCTACCAGGGATTGGGCGAAAGTGTCTGGAATGCTTTCTTCCTATACGATGTGCTCGCAAAGTTCAAGGATATTGCCCATCTCTTTGGCGATTCCGCCTTTGCTGAGCTTTGTGCAAGCGAGGCTGCAACTCTGCGGGAGAATATCAGGCAGAGCGGCTGGGATGGCCATTGGTACCTCCGGGCTTACTTCGACAATGGAGATCCACTTGGATCCATTGCCAATGAGGAGTGCCAGATAGATTCAATCCCACAGAGCTGGTCGGTTCTATCCGGGGCGGGAGATCCAGAAAGATCAAGGGAAGCAATGGAGGAAGTGGATAACAGGCTCGTCAACAGGGATAATTCTCTGGTACAGCTTTTGCAGCCGCCATTCGATAGGTCCAGCTCTGATCCGGGATACATCAAAGGATATCTTCCAGGTGTGAGAGAGAATGGTGGGCAGTATACTCATGCAGCTATATGGGTGATTATGGCTTTCGCCTCTTTGGGCGACAGTGCCCGGGCCTGGGAGCTGTTGGATCTGATCAATCCGGTGATGCATGGCTCGACCCCAGATCAGGTAGCAATTTACCGGGTTGAGCCTTATATCGTGGCAGCAGATATCTGTGCTCTCCCTCCGAATGCAGGGAGGGGAGGATGGACATGGTACACAGGCGCTTCTGGCTGGATGTACCGCCTCATATTGGAATCACTGCTCGGTATAACCTTGGAAGTGGACAGGCTGCGATTTCAGCCCTGCATTCCAGACGACTGGAAATCCTTCAAAGTACATTATCATTATCGTGAGACATTCTATCATATCACTGTTATGCGGATTGGATCCGCGGAAGAAGTGACTGTGGATGGGATTATACAGACCGATGGGACTGTACACCTCGTCGACGATAAAAAAGAGCATTTAGTGGAGGTAAGGATAAGCTAGTAAGAGATAGGATCTTCATCCTCCCTTCATCTTCAAAAGATCAGTATTTTTATCCCCATAACCGTAGCAGTCACAATACTGGCTGCGATCAATATTCCTGTTGCAACGGCCGCAAGGGCGGGCAGGAACCGGAAGCCCAGGAGGAAGGCAATAGCACAGCCAGTCCAGGCCCCAGTCATAGGAAGGGGTATGGCCACGAAGATGATCAGGGCGATCAATCCAAAGTTCTCATGCTTCTGAATATACTTGCTGCGGGTGCGAGCGAATAGCCAGGTGAAGAATCTATCTCCAATGGTATAACGCCGCAGGTAATCGGATACAGGACCCAGAAATAGAAGCAGAGGAACCACGGGAAGGAGGTTTCCCAGGACGGATATGATAAATGCCTGATACCATGAGTATCCGTAATATCCAATGGCTAAAGGTATGGCTCCCCGAACCTCAGATACTGGAAGAGCGGCCACCATGAGAGTGACCAGCCATGAGGGAATTATGAGAACCACCCGTATTTCCTTAAAAGATTGGCAATGCCAATAGCGTCGGCCTCACCGATATCTTTTCCCTGCTCAGGCTGCATGCTGCTGATGGTCCTCTTACTCTCCTATAGTTCCTTTGATCTCCACCTTGAAGACGGTCTCCTGGGTGGGTGAGGAGACGGAGATGCTCAGGTCCACGGGTACCTTCCCCAGAGCAATGGAAAGGGGCGCATCCGAGGTGGCGACATTCACCTTCACACCCTGAGATAGCCGGGTGAGAGCGCCGATAATGGATTCAAAGTCCACCGTCCGGGCGACCTCTTTGAGATCCGGGACCACAGTGATTGGAGCCAGCTTGATGGGCTCGACCGCAATGGGGTTTTGAGAGTCGCCTGATATCCGGGCGGATATGGGGCTAGAGCCATCTCCAGCCACCTGAATGCTCAACGCTCCATCCTTTCCCGAGCCCTTGACCTTGGCCACTATGGGGTACTTTTCCTGGTCCTCCGATCCCTGAACAATAGCCCTTGCATCAGCATCTACTTTGAAGCTCACCATCATATCACGGGAAGTGATTGGATTTTCTCGGATATAAAGGTGGCATAGGCCCAGGCGATGGCTCAGGGCAACAGCCATGGATAATAGTCAGAATATGGCCAGAATAAATGGCCACGGAGGCGAAAGCCTGATATCTTATGCGACAGTACCTTTCCACTTATGGTTGAAGTAGGATATTTGCATATTGATAGTCCCATTGCTGTTATTTCTTCCAATAACCGTCCGGAGGCTGACAATGCAGTCGGTTTGATCTTGCTGGATGGTTTCGACCTTGATGTCGTCTCCCCTTCTCAGATGCAATCCCGTCTGATCGACGAAAAGCAGAGGCTCAAGGAATGGAGTGAGGGCAGGGCTAACTTCCCAGATATCCATGATGGACAGCGAGCAGCAAAAAAAGAGGGAAGAGAACTGAGGCGCGATGCCGCCCTCGGCCTTTGTGCAACATGCTCCGAGGATGGGCCTCTACTGGATGCGGCGAGAATTGCAGCCCAGAACCTCTGCCTGCTTGAGCTGAAGATGTCCAGCATTCGCGATCCCATCAGGTTGCTGGAGCTGATCCCTATTTTGAAGCGCTCTGGAGTCACCCTATCTCTCAGGATCAGGCCAGAGGATCTATCCAATACATTGCTGCAAAAGCTCAACGAGAGCGATCTGGACCTGATTCACCTCGACCTGCGCGGCCTTAATGGAGTTAGCCCCAAGCTGGTCAAGAAAGCAGCTGATATTCGCGGTCCGGCGATAATGGCTCTGGCTGATGTGAGAGATTTTGAGGATGCCAGAACCCTCCTGGCGATGGGGGCAGATGTGGTATCTCTTCGCGGAGCGGATCCCGAGTTCGTCCAGTGGCTCGCCGGGGCCATGCTCGAATATGATCTTCTCAGCGGCTGGTGCAACGCCCCCAAGCATATTTGTGCGGGCGGAGACCTGCGCGGCCTGACCTTCTGCTGTCCTCCAGTCAAGAACTGCGCGGTGTTCGGCGCCCTTAAGAGAGCGGGCCTCTCGCCGGAGGAGTTCGTGAACCGGAAGCTCGCTTTTGCCAAAGGAACTCTCCTGGAGAAGGGAGAGGGTACATGCTTTGGAAGCCTGGTCTGGTGCTGCAAGATCAGCAAGCCCTGCTACCTGCGGGACGAGGCGCTATCCAGGGCGAAGCTCTCCGAAAAGGAATACATGGAACTGAAAAAGAAGCTGGCAGAGAAGATCCTGCAAAAGATCCATTGATCACATATGTTCGGGTCATTAGAGAGATCGGATAGAGTGGCCCAGTGCGCAGTGCTTGCCATGCTCTTCGAGCTCTCCTCCAGTCCCAAGCCAGGTAATGTCGACCGCTGCCACGATTTTTCTGATATCCGGTTTCATCACTTCCTGACCAGCGCGGTCTCTGCTTATCCCGTCTTCAGAAAGGCGGCCAGTGGCGAAGGAAGTCCCGGGTCGCTCATACTGGAAGGAGTGCAGGCCTGGGGGGACTGGAACCTGAGGAGCAACACCCACTTTGGCTCGCTGGTGCTACTGATCCCTCTCGCCCTGGCTGCAGGCCGGGCGGCGGGTCAGGAACAAGGCCAGGAAACGAGCCAGGATGATGGGCTGGAGAACGGGTCAGATGGGCTGAAAAAAGAGCTGGAGGAGGAGGAGCTGGCAAGGGTGTTGAGAAGCACCACCGTCCAGGATGCGATAGACTTCTATCGGGCTTTTGATCTGGCGGGAGCAAGAGTGGTGCAGGTCGATGAGTTCAGCCTGAAGGATCAGGATTGGGAAAGAAAGCTAATCGAGGGCAACCAATCGCTTCTCGAACTGATGAGGCTCTCCCTGGATCACGATATTGTTGCTCGCGAATGGGCCACGGACTTTGAGCGATCATTCCAGCTCGCCGGAAGGCTGCAGGAGATGGTATCCATTTACGGCCTCAATGATGGCGTGGTAAGGACCTTCCTTGAAGCCCTGGCCGATGTGCCTGACAGCCTTATATCCGCCAAGTTCGGAAGGGAAAGAGCGGAGGAGGTATCCCGTCTGGCTGCTGATGCACTCATTGATTCCACCCTGAAAAAGGCCAGGGAGATGGATTGCGAACTGCTGAATAGGGATATGAATCCCGGATCCACAGCAGATCTGATTGCGGCATCTTTATTTATCTCCCTTCTGAGGAGATTGCGGTTTTGATCATGTTCTATGGCAAAGAGGCTCTTGATGAGCTGGGAATACTGGAGGGCATAAACGAGATAATTGCGACCACAGAGACAGGTGGCAGAGTCAATGCTGCTCCTTTAGGCATAATCAGGAGTGAGGATAGCCTATATGTCCGCCTATTTTTGGGAACACACACCTATGAGAATATCCTCACCAGGAAATGGTTTGTGGCCAATATCACCCACGACGCCTGGATATTCGCGGAGACAGCTTTAGAGGACCTGCCCCAGGAGTACTTCACGCATTTCGATGGCCTGCCGATTCTAAAAGACACTGAGGCCTGGCTGCTATTCAAGTGCGATCCCTTCGCTTCGGATATCATAATCGCCAATATCGAGCCGGTAAAAGGGGAGCTATTGAGAAAGGACTTCCGGGCAGTCAACCGGGGAGCCAACCTGGTAGTGGAAGCAGCGGTAGCTGCCACCAGATATATGTCACTTCGAAGCGATAGTTATTTCGAGGAGTTGATGAAGACCCAGAGGATTATAAACCGCTGCGGCAACCCCAGAGAGAGAGAAGCGATGGAGAAGCTGATGGACAGGATAGACGATTTCGCCCATAAGAGATAGGCAATTAGTGATAGGCAATTCGATTTCAATGAGCATGCTTGAGCGTTTACCAGTAGGCTGTCAGAGCCTGGACCTCCTCCTGGGCGGAGGATTTGAATCGGGCATAATCACTGAACTCTATGGTGAATCGGGATCGGGAAAGAGCAACATCGTCCTGCAGCTGGCGGTGGCTGCGGTGGCCAGGGGCTTTCGGGTGATCTTCATCGATACGGAAGGCTTCTCTGCTGAGAGGTTCAAGCAGATTGCGGGACCTGGTGCTGCAGAGATGGCGGCCAAGATAATGATCTTTGAGCCCATGAGCCTCGAGCAGCAGGCAATGGCCATCAGGGAGGCATCAAAGATCGCAGGCAGGGATCTGGGGCTGGTTGTTCTTGATTCGGCGACGTCGCTTTACCGCATGCTCCTGGAGGCGGAGGACAGCCGGCCTGCCCGTCGAGCTCTGACCGTCCAGCTCTCGGAGCTGCAGGAGATCGCCCGGAGGCATAGGATTCCTGTGGTCATAACCAATCAGGTTTATACCGATATCGAGAGCAACTCCCTTCGGCCATTGGGCGGCACATATCTGGAGCACATGTGCAAAGCGATAATTCTTTTGGAAAAGACCGGCGAGGGCCTGCGGCGAGCACGGCTGATGAAGCACCGCTCCCTGCCGGAAAATAGAACTGCAGAGTTCCGTCTGACCGCCCGGGGCCTGGAGTAATAGCAGACAAGAGGCGGCTAAAGGCGGGCCTTCATGATAAATGCTGCCTCTCCATCGGAGTAGTAAGAGGGACAGATGCCTCTTATCTGAAATCCCAGGTTGGAATAAAGAGATTGAGCCTTCCTGTTGCTGACTCTTACCTCAAGAGTAGCACCCAATGCTCCTAAATTGCGAAAGGACTTGAGGACGGCCAGCATCAGCCTCATGCCTATCCCCCTGCCCTGATATCGCGGCCTTATTGCCAGCCAGAAGATCCGACCTTCGAAGGGAGCATGCTTGAATCCCAGGACGAAGCCTGCCAAATCGCCGTTAACTTTAGCGGCAAGTGTGGTGGCCGGATGGTACTCGTAAAAAGCGGCGAATATGTTCGGGTCATAGCCACCGAAGACCTCTCGGTCGATCTCCAGAGCAGCATTTAAATCACTGGCACTCATTCTCCTTATGATCACCGCATCTTTCAGGACGGCCTCTTTCATGCCGTCATCATGCTGCCTTTCGAATAGCTCCTCGGGCCACATTATACCATTGCCTGAGATTTTTCAACGGAAATAGTTTATCCGAAGGAGATGAAATCTGTTTGCAGAGGAGAGCGCCCACGGAACAGCTTCAATAAGACAAACGAAAAACCGGATCTCAACTATTTCTGCTCCGGCCGTTGAATGTTCTTCAGGCACACCGACGGGCCATGCGCTTTATGTCCTACCTATGGCCGCGATGCCGCAGGAATCATGAAGTACAACAGGAACGGCCAGAATTCCTGGTGATATTCAAGCCGGGAAGGAAAGGCAATTGGAGCAAAAGCTTCATAGTAATAATTACAGACTCAATCTCATATTATGATGCATTTGGGCTGCACGAAGTTATAGATA
>WOYI010933630.1_pt1 | contig 17437 bp, 14 predicted proteins | sample 6423411 | NCBI WGS metagenome assembly WOYI01 (sample SAMN13441803, study PRJNA592873) | oil field metagenome | biome: oil field; feature: oil-well bore; material: oil-contaminated soil; isolation source: oil-contaminated soil from oil-well borehole | place: Germany: Wietze | collected 2016-10-18 ...
ATTTTGTGCGGTAAGTAATAAATACAATAAGTTAGAGGTGTATTTTCAGGTGAAATTATACGACTGATCGGTGAAATTAATAATGTGTTAAAAAATAAAAAAGATCAACTTTTCAGAGATATTGCGCTCTGAAATGGCAAGATGCAAACGTTTAATCATTCGTTGTCACTTGTGTATATGGATGTCGATAATTTCAAAACCGTTAATGACCAATTTGGTCATTAAGCCGGTGATGAATTATTAAAACTTGTGGCCAAGACGCTAACAGAAAATTTCAGATCGGTTGATACGATCGCCCGCTTAGGTGGTGACGAATTCGTCATTTTAATGCCGGAAACAGAATCCGCGGAAGTGGAAGACAAAATCAGGATGGTGCAGAAAAACTTATTGGAGAAGATGAATTTGAAAAATCTGTGAAACTGCGGAAGAAATATTTTCTCAAGCATATTTAAAAACAAAGGAGTTGCTTTAATGATTAAAAACAAAGGAGCTTATGTTGCCTGTATTATCATATTTAGTCTGATCTTTGCTGTTTCTTTATTTGGTTGCGCTCAAAAAACTCAAAATTTAGTTATTCAAAAACCAGTGACTTTTGCACGAACGCAAAATGTGACCGTTCAAAAACCAGTGGTTATTGATAGAACTGAGTTTACGAAACAAACAGTGAAAAAAGAAATTAAAATAACAAAAGTGGATCGTGAAGAAGATGATTACAATGAAGAAAATACTGTTTTAGATTCTGAATCAAACAGCGAATTGTCAAAGGAAAGTCAAGTAAGCGAAGGGAAACGGGAAATAATGCAAAATGCATTGGAACTACTGGAAGAAGCCGATAAACTTTGGAAAAATGATGATATGGAAGAAACATTAGACACCTTGGATGAAACTTATTCTTTAATCCTTGATGCCAATGGTGATCCGATTATTGTTCAGGAAAAAGATAATTTGCGTCTTTTAATTGCCCAACGCATTTTAGCTGTTTATTCATCCAAGAGAACTGTTCTTAATGGTAAGAATAGTGAAATACCATTAACAATGAATGCTGATGTGGAAAAAGAAATCAGATCATTTCAAGGTGTAGAACGCGATAGCTTTATTGCCGCATATCAGCGTTCCGGTATGTACAGTTCTGCTATATTAAAAGAATTGAAAAAAGCAGGAATTCCAGAAGAGTTTTTCTGGCTTCCTCTCATAGAGAGCTTGTTCAAAATAAACGCTTATTCGAGCGCGCGAGCGCTTGGTCTATGGCAATTTATTCCATCAACCGGCTATAAATTCGGTCTGATTCGCAATGCATGGATTGATGAGCGTATGGATGTGCAAAAATCTACTCAGGCGGCGATTGCTTATTTAAAAGAATTGCATAACATGTTCGGTGATTGGCTTACAGTCTTGGCTGCTTATAATTGCGGAGAAGGAAGGGTTCTCAGAGTCATATCCAGGCAACACATAAATTACTTAGATAGTTTCTGGGATCTATACAGACAATTGCCGAATGAGACGGCTCGCTATGTTCCCAGGTTTCTGGCCATATTGCATATCATCAAGGATCCGCAAAAATATGGTTTCGATCTGAGCGATCCGGAAGAACCGATTAGCACGGAAACGGTGAAAGTCAATAAAATAATGAAACTTAAAGATATTGCAGATAAAATCGGAGCATCGGATGAGACAATGGCTTTGCTGAATCCGGAATTGAAATATAAGATGACTCCTGATCACGAATATGACTTAAGGATTCCTGAGCAATCTTTGGAAAAATTCAAGCTGGTCTATAATGACATTCCCGAAAGCCAGAAGCCTCGCCTTGTCTCTGCCCGGAAGGTCTTCATAAAACATCGCGTGAGAAGGGGAGAAACTCTTTCTTCAATTGCCAGAAAATACCATGTTTCTATTTCAACTATAAAATTTTATAATAAATTAAGATCTAATAAGCTGATTAAGGGAAGAAGGCTTACAATTCCCACAAGTAAACGGGGTTATGCAAGAGTAAATATTAAGCGAAAAAGTGTATCATCTCCAGGCAGGTACAAGGTTAGAAAAGGTGATACTCTTTCAATCATTGCCAGTCGTTATGGAATGACTCTCAATAAAATCAGAAAATTGAACGACTTAAAAACCAACAAGATATATGTAGGGCAGCGATTGAAAGTAATAAAAAAACGATAAGAAAATAAAAGACAGGCAACTCGCCGATTGAGTTGTCAATAAAAGAGTTGTATTCATTGATTTTTAGGCGATTGTCTCAATGTTTGAAGATCGACGCAAGACGGAAGTTTATTGCCTCGATGATTTCGTTGCACCTGGTCGCGGTGTTAGCATTTGCGGTGGTGTTTGTGTTTGGTTTTCCGGGATACGCGCATGCTTACACAAACAAAGAAAAGGTGACATTTCAACGTACCATCATCGATAGACAAAACCAACTGAATCCCAACTTCAGAAAGATCCCGAGAAAAACGACCCAATACATCATCGTTCACACCTCAGAGGGGGGCTTAAAATCTACGCTACGCGTTGTTTCCAAAGGTAAAAAAAGGGTAAAAGGCCGATTTCGAACCAGAGGCGGTCACGCCCATTACGTTATTGCCAGGGATGGACGAACGTATCGAATTATGAATAAACGGTATGTAGCTGATCACGCAGGTCTGAGCATGTGGAATGGACAGACTGACATTAGTAAAATATCTGTCGGCATTGAGTTGGCCGGATATCATTATACGCCTATTACAAAAAATCAATACCGCTCCATCGGACTTCTAATTGAGATTCTTCAACGTGCTTATAATCTCGACGATCGAGCAGTTTTGACGCACAGCCAGGTGGCATATGGAACGTCCAATTACTGGTTTAAGAAACCGCACCGAGGCCGCAAACAATGTGCAAAAAACTTTGCTCGCAACAAAGCAGGACTTGCCTCAAGTTGGCAGTTTGATCCTGATGTAAGAGCCGGACGCCTTCAGGCAGATCCCAACCTTGCTTCTATATTTTATGCTCAACGCCCTCCTTCACCTGAACGGTTGGATACGAATGTGATTACGAGCACAAACACCGCTTGGAACATAGCAGGCGATGAATATGATTCATCGACCACTATGTACCAGTTGCCAAACGGGGAATGCATCCCCGGCGACGAGATTGAAAAATCGGTGGGTTGGGATCGTATACCTGGAAACACGATCGTCTTTTTAAACAGGGAAAGCGAAGACGAGACTGGATGCGATCAAAATCAGGTCAAGATCATTACCAACGGTTCCACTGCATGGGATTTTGCGGGGGTCCATTACAATAAAAGTTCAACATTCTACTTTTTCCCCGGAGGCCGGTTAAAGAATGGAAGAGACATATCCGATTGGGATGGATTGCCGACCGGAACAAAGATGATTATTGGTTATCGTGGACCGTACAAGATAACGAGCTATCGCCATCTTTCAAAAATCGCCGGTGAAAGATATAATCAAAAAAACATGCTCTATTACTTTCCAAACAAGAAAATCATTTCAGGCGACGCAATAAAAGACTTCCGGCGATTGCCCAGAGGCGTTTTAGTTTTTGTTCCGGCCAGCCGTGAGGATTCAGAAAAATGATGAAAACTTTATTGCCCAGCGCTTTGACCGTTGTTTGAAATATCTCTTAGAAGAGAAAGACAAAAATAAATTTTGATAAGGTCAATTATTCAGGGCGGATTTGAAAATGTTTCTTGGAAAAGTTGAACAAGAGAAAATTTAATCTTGAAAATCATTAATGGAATGTAAAGCTAAAGAAGCATGGGATTCACCCGTCAAGTCTTACATGGAAGAATAACGGCAAGGAAGCCGCAATATAATGAAGAAAAAAATGTTTTTATTCATTCTTATTATTTTCATTACAATATCATTTATGTCCTTAATCGGATGTAATAATCAAAACCCAACAAAAGCACAATCATCAGTTACGGAGAAAAGTTCATCCGATTGGGTCAAATATAGGGTTGAAGATAATGGAACTGTTCATTCATATAAGAAAGGTAAGATTGAAAAAAATAGGAGGCATATTATCGGTAACCTACTATGATATGAATCGTAAAATATTAGATTCTTGGGACTTAGATGCAATAAAATGGAAGTATATAAATCCCGATACAACGAGGGATATCATTCAAAAAGGAGTCTGTAAATAAACGACTGACTACGTGAGAAGAGCTCTTTCAATCCCATGATATGCTATATAATTAACGCATTATGTTTTATTGATTTTTATATTTCTGACTTTTTCGACAACCGATTCAAGCAAATCAGAAGCCTTTTGAATATGATCAACCATAGCTTCTTTGAGATCCTTTTTTAAATTCCTAACAGCTTGTTGTTGTCTTTTTGTCATAGATTCATCGGGTTTGTAAAAAATGTCGTGTTCGATTTCAGCCCAGGCGTGATACAAAGCAGAGGTTAATTGTATTTCGCATTGCAAACCCTTATATTTCTTATATTCACCAAGCATTAATCTTTTGGAGCCGAACATCGCTATGACATGAGTTGAAAGGTACCCCATCTCCTTATGACGCTCAAAAAGTTTGAGATTTTGAGGCGTAAGCTCTTTATAAAGATCAGATATAAATTTTTTCTTATCACTCTCTAAATAAAATATAATTCTTATCCCTGCTATGTCAGTAATGTCGGAGAGCTTTTTACACGCAATTCCTTTCTCAACCTTTCTCGATATTTTCTCCTTCACGCTTTCGAATGATTTTATTCGGCTCGTTACCTGGCATTTATACCCATTATTAACTAATACATTTGACAGCAGATTTTGCATAGTACTACAGAATTCCTGGTATAAAGACAATTTTTTATTATATTCTTCAAGTATGTTCGAATTCATTTTTCCCATTTTGAATAAACAGTGTTCGAGTCGGATACGCAAACTCGATACCCTCTTGCTGGAAACGGCGAAATATTTCCAGGTTTATAGCTTCCTGAACATCCATATAAATATTGTAATCCGCATTATTCACGAAATAAACGACTTCAAAATTCAGCGATGAGTCTCCATATTCTTTAAAATGAACGCGGTCGAGTCGGGCGTTCTCCTCGTTCTTGATTATATCACTGACAATCTCTTTGATGGCTTTCATTTTTTCGAGAGGCGTTTGATACACAACCCCGAAGCTGAAAACGATACGTCTTTCAGACATGCGTTTATAATTGCGGATACGGCTTTTTAAAAGATCATTATTGGAAAATACCAGTTGTTCACCACCGAGACTGCGAATTCGCGTAGTCTTTAAACCTATGTGTTCAATAGTGCCGGAAAGAGAATCCACAACTACAAAATCTCCGATGACAAAAGGTTTGTCCAGAACAATGGATAAAGAAGCAAATAGATCGCCGAGTATATTCTGCACCGCCAATGCTACGGCTATGCCGCCGATTCCTAAACCTGTGACTAATCCGGTTATGTTAACACCCATATTGTCCAGAATCAAAAGCAACACAATAATCCACAATAGCAGGCGTGCCACAAATCCGAGGAATGTTATTGTTGTCGTGCTGGATAAGTCCCGCTCCATTCGCTTTTCAATGGTTTGGCGCAGAGCAAAAGATATACCGGCGCTGGCCCAGAGTCCTCCCTGCAAAATTAATATCAGGATAACCGCTTTCTGCCATAGAACGTCAATGGAAGGCTTGAGCGTAATGGCGTAAGACGCCAGGTAAGCGGAAGCGACAAGCAGAATGAAAAACTTTGTTTTTTTGAGCGTCTCAACCAGGAGATCGTCTATTTGGGTCTCCGTTGCCGCCGCCAGCTTGGAGAGTTTATGAATCGCCACGCGTAGAATAATTTTAAGCAAGACGAATACAACAATTAAAATGCAGGCGGCAATCAGCCAGCTCTCTAGCGTGTTTCCCATATAAACTCTTTGCAATAAATCCATTTTCCCCCTCTTAAAATAAATATATAAAGAATGATCTTGCCTAGCAATTTTAACGTAAATTCTAATAAACTGGAATATTTTTCTTAAACATATCTATGATTATATTTTCCATTGAGTACAGGCCTATGGGCGCGTCTATCAGCCACTTGGCCGCAAAAATCGCTCCCTGCCCGAAAGCTGCCCTGCTGATACTTTGATGAACAAGCCTTATGGTCTGATTAGGCAATCCGAAAATGATTTCATGATTACCTACAATTCCGCCCACGCGAATGGAGTTAACATGCCTGTCTTTTTCAAGACCCAGAACCTCTGCTATTTTTAAAGCGGTCCCCGATTCTTCCTTCTTGTTGCGGAAATGTTCCTCTACAATTTCAATATCGGCATGAGGAGCGATCCCTTTAAGTATCTGTGATGCAACCAAAAGAAAGTTGATGCCAAGGGTAATATTTGGTGAATAAAGGACCGATGTCTTTTCGGCCAGTTGTTTTAATTCCTCCAAGTCTTCTGCTTTGTATTTAGAGATGGCGGAAATAATTTTAGTTCCATAATCTGTGGCTGACGAATAGCTATTATGAGCTTTGGCACTTGAAAAATCAACGATGATGTCCACCGGATGTTGTTGGAAAAAAGCCGGAGATACTTCAGCAACAGAAAATATAGGGGCATCATTTATTTCGAACCCTAAAAGATGCGTAGCATATTTGTGATTATCTTTGTGAGTGCGTCTCACCACCCATTGCAAATCAAACAGATCGTCTTTAATAAACTCATTTGCCACCATACGACCTGTTTTCCCGAAACCAAAAAGGCCTATCTTGATTCTTTTTTTTTCATTTTTTTTTGTTTTCATGCGTAAATGCCTGTAATATTATTTTTTATCTTTTTTCTTGAGACGATTAACAATTCCTTTTATAATTCTACTAATGACCGAGGAAAAGTAAATAAAACTAGTACCAAAAGTATAATCAGTACGGTTATGGCCAGAAATTCTTCAGGCTCTAAAGGTATCGGCATCTTAAATCGCCATAAACAAAAAAGACCGCCACCTGATTATATTAATCAGATGGCGGCCCGACCATCGGTACAACTCTCCATAAGTATATTAAAACTTATGGACCCATTCTTCTCTTACTTAATTATATTCTTACAAAAGCCGTTAATGAATTGACAATTTTACTATCATACAAATTAATAGCACGCAAGCACGATAATATTTTTCAAAATTCAAAATAAAAGCAGCAACAGATTTTCCGATGGTAAGATCTAAGAGCCAGCGTTTAATAAAATTCTCGACATCAAAGTATGACATAAAAGCATCACCTTGGTTTTTTTTTAATATTTACATAGCATAGTAGTAGCCATATGAAAAAAAGTTATTATTAAAGAAAGGATGATTGCCGCAATCAGTGTAATTTTTATAAGCTACCTCCTTAAAATTTACCCTGAACATGGGGATACATTTGCTTCGCCAATTTGCCCAGGGTCATGCCTTGAATGACGATGGAAAATACAACGATAATGTAAGTAATAGTAACTATGATCATTCGTTCCGGCATAGGTGGAATTGACAGCGCCATTGCCACCGAAATTCCGCCACGCAATCCTCCCCAAGTCAGGATTCTGATTGTCCCCGGGCTGAATGATTTGAATGGCCGCATGATAAGAACTGCTCCACCCACGCTGACCCATCGGGCAAACAAAGTGATAGCAATTGCCAGAAGGCCGATAATTAATAGAGTAGGCGTAAAGGGCATTACCAGCACTTCCATGCCGATCAGCATAAAGAGCAAAGCATTAAGAATCTCGTCCACGAGTTCCCAGAAGTCATCAAGGCGCTGACGAGTAATCTCAGACATGGCGAACGCGCGTCCATGGTTGCCGATCAGCAAACCTGCAACCACAATGGCAATCGGTCCGGAAGTATGGATTCTATCTGCCAAACTATAGCCGCCCATGACCATAGCTAACGTGATAATTACTTCCACCTGGTAATTATTTACCCGTTTGAGCATCTGATAGGCAAGCACTCCTATCAACAGTCCAAGTAAGACTCCGCCAATCGCTTCCTCAAAGAAGAGCCTTGCCACCCTGCTTACGGTCACTTCATCGCCTCCCAGCGCAAGCTCAAGGATGATAATGAATACGACGACACCGATACCATCGTTGAAAAGCGATTCTCCGGCAATAGTTGTTTCAAGGCTTTTAGGAACGCCTGCAGTTTTGAGTATGCCGATGATCGCCACCGGATCGGTCGGCGAGATCAGCGCTCCGAATAGCAGGCAATTAATGAACGAAGCCGGGATTTTTAGAATGTCCAGAACGATCCAGGTGAAGCCGCCGACAATGAAAGTTGAGGCAACTATACCTACTGTAGCAAGAACGGTTATAGTCCATTTTTGGCTGGATAGGTCTTCGAGTTTTATATGCATTGCCCCGGCAAAGAGCAAGAACGATAATATGCCATGCAACAGCACTTTGTTAAAATCAATTGTCGTAAGAATGCGCGCAACGTGGAGCTGTCCGATATCCACACCTGCCCAGCCGAGAATAACGAGCACTAGAGAAACCGCCAGAGCTATGAACATGACACCAATGGTGGTTGGCATGTGGAGAACACGGTAGTTGATATAGCTAAACAGTGCCGTGAGCACGATGAGTATAGCTGATATTTCGAACAGGCTCATAGTCTATCCATCAGGTCTTTACACATTGCAACATTAGCCATCAACAGTAACGCGTTGATAACCTAAACTTATCCCAAAATCCGATTTTTATGGCACTATTCATTTGTTGTGTCCGTCTCAACAAAATCGACTTTTTTCTTAAAAAACATGTTTCCAAAGGTCATCATCAGAATGGTAATAAAGATAACTTGCGTGACGATACCGACATTCATCAATGGCAGCAGCATTGTTGCCGGTATGCTTAAAAACAGAAGAATAGTGATCAATCCGCGCGGCGCGAAAAAGAGCAATGGATTTAAAGGAACTCTAAGTGCAATTTTGAAAAATAACGCACGAAAAATAAAGATTGACGCAGCGATGATGAGAGCAATTAAAAGATTTTTTAAACTCATCAAATCCGAAATACTTGTATAAAATCCGAACAGGAAAAAAAAGAAGGAGCGGATGACAAAAGTTAGTTCGGTCACAATGTTTTTAAAGGAGTTCAAATCGGTGTTAAACTCTTCAAAATTAATAATCTGTGCGGGAAGTATGTTTTTAAAGAGCGCATTGTTGTTCATAACCAGCCCGAAGATCAAAACAACCAGCAGTGATGGTAAATGAAAGAGTTTGGCCAATGCGTAAACCAGGATAATGGCGGTCATAATTATGACATATTTAACGTTGTGGTTTATTTTATGCAGCAAAATGGCAAGGCCGGCGCTGAATAATACAGAAAAAATTAACATGACAATCAGTTCTGTAAAGAATATGAAAACACCAGAAAACACATTGCCGTCGCTAAAATAAATTAAATTAAAAAAAAGAATTCCGCTGATATTCGATAGCGAACTTTCATAGGTAACAAACTCTTTGTCGTCTGTTGATAAGTCAACTGCTGATGGGATGGCAACGGCGCTGCTGATAATGGCAATGGGAATGATGTTGATCAGGGAGGTCTTGATATCATATTGAAAAAAATAGACAGCAATACAAGTAAACGCGACAACAAATATCAGTAACAACGATATGGAAGAAAACAGCGAACCGGTAATCAGCCGGGTTTTATTTTTTTTCAGCGTTAAATCCATACTGCCTTCAAGAACAATGAGAACAAGTCCCAATGTTCCCATAACCGGCAGTATTTTATTTATTTCCGGTATGTACATGCTGAAATAATCCGCAACATGATTAATGCCTATACCGGTCAGAATAAGCAGAAGCACACCGGGAATTTTTGAATACTTGGCAGTGATATCAAAAAAATACGCCAGAAGGATAATGACGCAGAAGGCAATCAGTATGTAGTATGTCATAAAAGCAGATTCCTTTTTCTTACGAGAAAACGACTTATTCCGTCATTTTGTATACTGGTTTGTGTTTTTGCCCGCATTGATCGTTTCAAATTCCACAGCGTTTTTACCCTTTTCCTTGGCAATGTACATAAGTTTGTCAGCCCTTCCCAGAAGTGAGTCGTAGGTTTCGCAGATTTCTATGCAAGTCACCACTCCAATGCTTGCGGTTACCTGCCATCCAGATTGACGATCAGCCAACTGGAAGCCGCGAAAACCGCAACAATAATACCCTCCATCCTGCCGCAGTACCAGGCAGAAAGAAGAATCGGAATTGCATAGAGCAACATCATCGAAATTTGCGCACCGGTCTGGTAGTCATAGTAACCAGTCAACAGAATGACCAATATCGAAATGTAAAAAATGATGCGATGTCGTGTCATCTTACATACTCCTTAATGACTTATCATTCCATAATTGCGGCTTGTGCTCTTAAAAGATCATGCAACGTGATTAAGCCGATCATCGTAGAACCATCTTTATTCATAACAATAACCATGCCGGTCGTGGATTGAATAAATTTATTTTCAATATTATGCAGTTTTTCTTCATCGTGGCATATAATCGCCGGTTCGACAACAGGTTGCCGTTTTTGCTGCAGGGCCGATTCAATTTCCGAACGGGTAACAACACCCGTCAGAACACCGTTGATTTTAACAGGGAAACAATTATACGGATATTTGTCTAAAGTAGTTCTAAAAGATGTCTCAGACATGTCGTCCACAACAACCGGTTTTTTATTGGCTATTACCTGAACCCGCAGATTGCGCCAACTTTTGAAGTCGCGCGGCGGTTTTATCTTTATCAACTCATGTCCATCCTGAAGAAGAAGTGAATCGTAGAAATTATGCTTTGCTCCGAGACGGGCGATAGTCTGGCTGACAATAACTCCTATCATTAATGCCGGGACCATTGAGAATTGATGGGTCATCTCAAAAACCATCAAAAGAGATGTCATCGGTGCCCGAACAAGCGCTCCAAAACAGGAACTCATACCCACTGCGGCAAGAATGACACAATCGGAGTGCGTCACCGGCATCCATTCACCGGCGAGGCCTCCGATAAATAATCCCGACATGCCTCCTATAAACAGAGAGGGCGCAAATATGCCGCCGCATCCTTCCCACCCGTAACAGGCGATAGTTGCCGCAAGTTTTCCAACAACGAGTAAAGCGGCTATTTTCCATTCCATGGAAATATTAAGCGCACTGGATAGATCATGATAACCCAGTCCAAAAACGCCGATTTTCCCCGTGCCGGCAAAGACCGCTGCCCCAATCAACCATGTTATAAGACCGCCTATCGCCGGTTTGATCCAAAAAGGAATTTTATTGTTTTGCTTAACCTGACTTCGCAAATAAAGTGTTTGCCGTTGAAAAATTATTCCCATCCATGCGGCAAATGCAGCCACTAAAGGCACAATCAGATAAACCCACCAGGACAGAGTTTCGACTCCCGGAAGATTAAAAGCCGGCTGCTTGCCAATAATTGCGTAAACAACAAAGGAGCCGAAAACCGAAGACAAGACGACACCGCCCAGAAAACGGCTGTTCATGTCACCAATTAGTTCTTCAAGCACAAAAGTAATTGCTGCCAGAGGAGTATTAAACGCTGCTGCCAAACCCGCCGCAGCGCCTAGAGCTGTCGCATGCCTGCGGGCCTGCCTGGGTGTTCCGAACATACCGGCTACATTGGAAGCAACTCCTCCGGCTACATAGACAGTAGGCCCTTCCCTGCCCAAACTTGCGCCGCCGCCAATACTCAGGACTCCGGTGATGAATTTTACCCATATCGGCTTCCAACTTACAAAGCCAAGGTCTTTCCAATACGCCGCTTTTAGTTGCGGTACGCCGCTTCCGTTGGCTTCCTTGCTCAGATAATTGAGCATGATCCCTACAGCCAGTGAAGTGGAAATAATGACAATAAAACTCCAAATTAAAAATTCAGGCAGGGAGCGACGGCTGAGAGCGACATAGGTGTGCTCAAAAACAAAATTAGTTGCTAGCAGAAAAGAAACTGCGGCCAGTCCTGCAACAATCCCGTAGATTACAGGCAATAAAAAGGACCGAATGTTTTCCGGATATTTCTGCATTGACCTGAAAAATGAATTAAACCGCATTTAAGTCACCTGAGAAAAAAGTGGTTTGAGTTTAAAACATTCCTGCCTGTAATTCAACTTCGTTTTATATGATGAATTGTAAGGATATGTAGTCTATGCCAATTTATCGATTTTCGCAGGAAAGGCCTCTTTAAATTAACGACTGAAAAAAAACAAGGAAGAAACAAATGCTTCACCTATGATTGTTAAGGGTTGAGGAATCCATGTGGTAGCAAAAAAATGCAACGTATCACTGGCGCAATTAATAGGTCAAAAAGCGGATAGTCCGTCGATTAGCAAAACGGCATCGCTAACAAAGATAGCACTTTGATATAGAATTTATTACTAATGTTTAACTCAGGACATTCCAGGCGCAGATGGCCATCGGTTCATAACCTTTGCCCTGCATGATCATATCCATGTGAATCAAACTTATCGCGGAAATATCCATATCACGCGCGAAAACTTTTCCAGCGCGGTAAAGAGTTATTAAATACTTTTTGCACTTATCGCAGATAAAGGCGGATTCCTGTGTTTTGTTTTCCACATAAAAATAATCCATGCCCTGAAGTTCCTCTTTTTCGCAGTAAGGACAACTTACCCTTGTAAAGCGCCAGTCCTGTCCGCAGGAGGAGCAATGAAGAAAACGTTTGCCGCCTTCTTCTTCAATCAGCGCGATAGATGGAAATTCCCCGCAAATCGGACAATAACCTTTCTCCCAATCAAATGCACCAAGCACCGCCGTTATTTCTTTTGCCCGGCGCTCCAGAACAACGCGGATAACAAGACTCATTAAAAATGAAGCGTTGGACGGTGATGTTTTCAGATCTTTGATCCAATCATCGGCTGCTTTATTTTTATCATCCGTAAGCGCTTTAAAGTAATCCGCAGGAGTGATTTTATTTTCCTGAATCAGACCCGATATTTTATCGATGTTTTCAGTGAGCTGCGGCATACCTTCTTTAACAGCGGACGCCATTGCTAAAGTAATTTCCTTCAATGAGTCTTCCGGTAGAAACAAGTTAATCTGACGGCTGACCGGCACTCCGGCTCTGAGCTTTTCTTTATCGATAAGTGAGCAATCCAAGCTCTGAGAAGAAGACTGTGCCGCCAGTTGCCTCTGCATGATGATAATCGGTTCAAAAGCTTTGATAATCTCACGGTTCTGAGGATTTTGCTGGAGTGCGCGATCTATTATATTTTTGATTTCGGAAGATTCATTGGTATTTGTCATTATTTTTTATTCCTTCTTGTATAGCTTTCTATCAATTCTTTACAATATGTCATTTCGAAGAAGCGAAGCGACTGAAAAATCTTAAAAATCATTAAAAAGATTTCTCCCTGCGGTCGAAATGACAGAACGCTTCTTTAATTAAGAACGCCCTTTTAGCAAAAGTGGCGCACACCTTATCAGATGTGCGCCACTTGGTTAAATACATCAGTAGAGTATAAACATCAATTACTTTATTCGTAATGCGTTGTCTTACTTCGTAATCAGTTTTCCTTCATGCTCCATTTCTTTATACCACTTAGGATGCAGCATCCTTAAAACAGGTTTCTCCATATACCCGCTGATCATCGCTGAAACACTGCCGGGATTACCGATGGTGCCCAGATAAAGGTGAACAAAAAAGAAAGCAAAAATAACCATAAATCCAAATACATGCAACGGATATACCCAGTCCATAAGATTTGCCGGTAAATATGAGGGAAACCACATGAAAAATCCCGTGCCAATCATCAACAATCCAAATAAGGCTACCGTCAGGAAAAATGCTTTCTGACCAGGATTGTATTTGCCCGTCTCGGGGACATGATCCAGGTGCCATAAATATCCACCCGCTGCTTTTATCCATTCCCAGTCTTCCGGAAATACAAATATACCCGCTTCTTTCCACCACATCAGTATCGCCAGAACCAGGCCTACGGCAAATACTACGGCGGTAATATCATGAACTGTCTTCAATCCGCCAACTCCGCCAAATATAACACCTAATACATTAAGCTCTTTGTACAGCATACCTAATCCGGTGTAACACAAAAGAAGGCAGGATATGGCCATAAGCCAGTGTACAAATCTCTCATATAATGAAGTAACTTTTACTAATTCCTTGTTCATACTATACACCTCCCTGCTTCTTGTTGTCTTGATCCATGTGCTCCGGATGAGGTCTATGCGGACCATGTATAAAGTAATGGAGTAACGAACCGCCCACGACACCGCCCGCGGCTAATAGACTCAGGGGCTTGAGCAGATCTTTCCAGATAAACGCTGATGCCGGAACTTTAGGATCAATTGCCATTTCTTCATAAACTTCCGGCTTGAATTGCAGGACATAAATAACGTGTGTCCCATTTACAAATTTATCTCCGTAAACATTGGCATCGCCACCCAGTTTTTCAACCTTCGCGTAGGCTTTCTTGATCATCTCGTCCTTGGGTCCAATTGTCAGGGCTCCTGTCGGACAGGATTTAACACAGGCCGGTGGAAGATTTTCCTGAAGGCGGGAATAACAAAGATCGCATTTGTAAACTTTTTCTGTTGCTTTGTCATAGCGCGGAATATCAAAAGGACAAGCCGCAATGCATTCCTTGCAGCCTATGCACTTTTCTCGATGAACACCCACTGTTTTCATCGGCGTATAATACAGAGCGCCGCTGGGGCAGACTTTCACACAGGATGCGTCGGTGCAATGCATGCAGCCGTCCTTGCGGAAGATCCATGTAAAGTTTTTTTCTTTATCTTCATATTCCTGAAAACGGATCAATGTCCAGGTATTCCACTGCAAATCCGGCGGATTCTGATAAGTACCCAATTGTTTCGTTTTCAAACCCGGCAGAACATTCCACTGTTTGCAGGCCACCTGGCAACCGCGGCAGGCGGTGCACAGGGTCGTATCAATCAATTTTACAAGTTCATTTCCATTCATTGTCTATCCTCCTTAAGCCTTTTCCACGTTGACCATGAACGCCTTGTACTCGGGGCAGAAGGTATTCGCGTCACCTGCGGTTGGGGTTAACACATTCGTGCTGTCACTGGTACTGTCCTTGGGAAAGAGCCAGCCATAATTGAAGGGCATACCAACCTGATGAATGGTTTTGCCTTCCACCTGGAAAGGTTTAAAACGTTTTGTGACCATGGCAACACAGGGTGCTTCGCCACGAATCGAAATCACCTTGATCCGTTCGCCGTTTTTGATGCCTTTTTCCTTAGCCAGTTGTTCGCCGATTTCTACATAGAGTTCCGGCTGCATTTCCAGAAGCCACGCCTGCCAACGCGTCAACGCGCCGGTGCACCAGTGCTCGGTACAGGAATAGGTTGTGCAGACATAGGGATATTTTTCACTGGCATTGGCTAATTTATCCATGTCGCTCTTGAAGATTTCAGCAACCGGATTGATACGTTGTCCGGACATTGGATTCTTCGCCAGCGGTCCTTCCAAAGGTTCATAGTGTTCGGGGAACGGACCTTCGGCCATGCCGGGTCCGAATAAAGCACCCACTCCGTCGGTCTTCATGATGAAGGGATACTTCCCCTTTTCCTTGTTTGCCATTGGAGGCCAGGGACCATCGGGCACATCGCCCACCCATTTATCGCCCTTCCATTCCAGAATATTGCGTTTGGGATTGTAGGGTTTGCCGTTGATATCACAGGATGCGCGATTGTAAAGGATGCGGCGATTGACCGGCCAGGCGTAAGCCCAGTTCGGGAAAAGTCCCAGTCCTGTGGGATCGTCCTTGCCGCGTTTCGCCATTTTGTTGAGTCCTTTTTCATCGAAACTTCCAGCCATGATCCAGTTGCCGCAAGCGGTCGCTCCATCGTCTTTGAGATTACCGAAGGTCGGAACGCATTGCCCTTTTTTGAATAGGGTCGTCGTACCCTTAGCCTTATCTTCAATAACCGTATCCTTTGTAAAACGACCATTGATCTGCTGGGATATTTTTAAGACATCTATATGCCCCTTGCTGTCGAAGTAATCCCACTTGAGACTGGTGATGGCGGCAGCATTGGGCCCGCCTTCCTTGGCATACAGTTTTTTGACTTCCGCCATGATTTTCAGTTCGATTTCGCCGACAGAGAGCGCATCGCCGGGAGCTTCGGCCGCTTTATATTTCCACTGCACCCAGCGGCCGGAATTGCTCTGCGAACCATCCTTCTCCATCGTCGCGGAAGCAGGCAGCAGGAAACATTCCGTCTTGATCTTTGCGGGATCGACACCGGGGCCTTTCCAGAAAGAGTGGGTCTCGTTATCGAAGATATTTTCACCCACCAGCCAGTCCAGTTTTTCCATCGCCTTACGGACTTTGTTGCTATTCGGTGTACTGACAGCCGTATCCGCGCCGACGCAGAAGTATCCCTTCACCTTGCCCGCATACATCGCATCGAACATGTGCATCGTGGAATAGGCTTTCCCGTCGTCCAGCTTAGGCAACCATTGATAGCCGAAGTCGTTTTCCTTGGTCGCCTTGTCACCCCACATGGACTTCAAAAAGCTGACAAAGAATTTCGGATAATTCGTATAGTAGTTTGCTGATTGGGGATCCTTGGACTCCGGTGTACATTTCTTCAAATAATGCTCCAGTGTGTCCAGAGAAGCCACTGGCATTTTTAAATAACCGGGCAGATTGCCATAGAGAATACAGTGGTCAGTTGAACCCTGAACATTCGGCTCACCGCGCAGTGCATTGATACCACCACCTGCGATACCCATGTTACCCAAAAGCAACTGGATGATCGACATGGTGCGGATAATCTGGCTGCCGGTGGTATGGTGTGTCCAGCCCAGCGCGTAGCATTCCGTTCCCGCCTTGTCCGGACGGCCGGTGGCGCTGTATGCCTGATAAACCTTGAGCAGGTTTTCCTTGGAAACACCGGTGATGCTGGAAACCTTATCCAAAGTGTAACGGGAATAATGTTTTCTCATCATCTGCAAAACACAGCGCGAATCCAACAGAGTCATGTCTCGCTTGGGTATGCCCTTTTCATCTTTTTCCAACACCCAGGTTGCTTTATCGTATTTGCGTTTTGAGGCGTCATAACCGGAAAAAAGACCGTTATTAAAATCATAATCTTTACCAACGATAAAGGAAGCGTTGGTATAGTTAACGACATAGTCTCTGAAGTATTTTTTATTTTCCAGAATATAATGAATCATGCCACCCAGAAAAGCGATATCCGTTCCGGAACGAAGTGGCACATGGAAATCACAGCGGGCGGAGGTACGGGTGTAACGGGGATCAACGTGAATAACGGTTGCACCCTTCTCCTTCGCTCTTAATATCCATTTGAAAGCGATGGGGTGATGCTCGGCAGCATTGCTGCCCATAATCAGAATGACATCTGCGTTTTTCAAATCACAGTAGTGGTTCGTCATGGAACCGCGTCCGAACGACTCTCCCAGAGCCGCTACAGATGGAC
>WOYI010741051.1_pt1 | contig 17432 bp, 16 predicted proteins | sample 6423411 | NCBI WGS metagenome assembly WOYI01 (sample SAMN13441803, study PRJNA592873) | oil field metagenome | biome: oil field; feature: oil-well bore; material: oil-contaminated soil; isolation source: oil-contaminated soil from oil-well borehole | place: Germany: Wietze | collected 2016-10-18 ...
CTTTCCACCAGACGGTCGACCTTCCAGTGGGGCCGCCTGGGCAGCAGCTTGTAGGATAAGAGCTGGCGGGTCTTGCGCCCTCTGGTCTGATCTGTACCCTTGATGATGTCCACTTCCAGCGTGACGAGCTTGCCGGCCAGGAAATCATCTGTGGCGGCGAGAATCTGTTGCACTGCATCGGGGGGCAGCATGTCCAAGTAGGGATAATAATTGCTCTGGTCGAGACCCACCTCTGGAGGGACATCAAAAAACTCCCACAGGGCCTGGTTGCCGGCATAGATGCCGCGCCCCGAGGCAGCCGCCACCATGACCTGATGGCCTATTGCATCCAGGACATCCTGAAAATAGCGTTCCTGCTCCTCCAGGGTCTCCGGCTCCTGAAGCGTCAATAGGCGCATGCCATGGGCCAACGGGACCAGTTGATACCGCAAGACGCGTGGCCCCAGGTGGATGCGGCCCTCATGCTCGAGGGCCGCTTGCTCACCAGCACCGTTGCTGTCTGGAAGGGGTGTGGCGAGGATTTGCGTTAGTTGGGGATGGACCGCTGCCTCGTGGAGCCAGTTTTCCCCGGAGCCGAAAAGGGTCTGGAAGGGAGGGTTGGCCAACTCGAAAACCCCTGCCTGGTTCAGCAGGGCCGTGGGCATGGGGGTTGCCAGGAAGGCGGCGCGCAATATCTCGGTTTCTCGGCTGGTGCGGGCTGAAGTGCTCATAATCGCTGTCTCCTCAGGATGCAACAGTGGATCTACGGTATCATGCTGTCTTCGGGGGCGGCCTTGCCGGGTGATTGGCCGGGTGATTGCCCATAGAAGGGGCGCAGGTTGGCGGCGCTGTTGATCAGTGCCAGATGGCTCAGGGCCTGGGGGAAGTTGCCCAGCGCACGCCTGCTCTGGGGGTCGTATTCCTCGGCCAGTAACCCGACATCGTTGCGCAGGGTCAGCAGATGCTGGAACCGGCGTTGCGCATCGCCATGCCGACCCAACATGGCCAGGTTGTCCACCAACCAGAAGGAGCAGGCGAGAAAGGCGCCCTCGCCGCCCGGCAGACCATCGATGCCCTCTTCTGTGGCGTAGCGGCGCACCAAGCCATCGATGAGCAATTCGCGCTCGATGGCCTCGATGGTGGCGCGCATCCGCTGGTCTGTAGCGGGCAGAAAGTGTACCAACGGCAGCAGCAGCAGCGAGGCGTCCAGGACATCGCTGCCGAAATACTGCACAAAGGTACCGCGGCGCGGATTGAAGCCTCTGTGCAGAATCTCCTCACGGATGCGCGCCCTGAGTGCCTGCCAGTGATCCAGTGGCCCATCCAGGCCGAAACGCTGTGCTGACTTGATGGCGCGGTCGAAGGCCACCCAGGCCATGACCTTGGAATAGGTGAAATGCTGCCGCGCACCGCGCACCTCCCAGATACCCTCATCCGGACGGTTCCAGACGTTTTCCAGGTGATCAAGGAGGGCCTTGCCAAGGAACCAGTTTTCCTCATCCAATTCCAGACCATGGAGACGGGCATTGTGAAAGCAGTCGATCACCTGGCCGAAGACATCCAACTGGAACTGCTCAGAGGCGGCATTGCCCACCCGCACCGGCCGGCTGTTTTCGTAGCCCGGCAGCCAGGACAGTTCGTATTCTGGAAGGAAGCGCTCGCCAGCCAGACCATAGAGAATCTGGGTCTGGCTGGGCATGCCGGCGCAGGCGCGACGCAGCCAAGCGGTCCATTGTTCGGCCTCACGGCGATACCCGCTGATCAGCAGAGCATAGAGGGTGAAACTGGCATCGCGCAGCCAGCAGAACCGGTAATCCCAGTTGCGCACCCCGCCCAGCTCCTCGGGCAGGCTGGTGGTTGGGGCGGCCACGATACCCCCGGTGGGGCTATAGGTGAGGGCCTTCAAGGTAATCAGCGAACGCTGGGTGGGTTCCCGGTAGGGTTCTGTGGCGCTGCTCTGGGCGCTCCATGAGCGCCAGGCGGCAATGGTCCCGCTCCGGGCGGCAAGGGGATCAAGCAGGGGAGGGGGTTCTTTGTGGGAAGGATACCAGGTGAGCACGAAGGGAATGGTTTGCTGGGCCTGGATAGTAAAGCGTGCCTGGGTACGCAGGTCCCGGTTGTCCAGTGATACGGGCGTGGCAAGCCGCAGGGCATCGGGACCGGCCACCGCATGCAGGCCATCGGCCTGGCGCCGTACCCAGGGCACGATGCGCCCATAGCCAAAACGCACGATCAGTTCCATTTCCATGGGCATCTCGCCTGACAGGCCGCACACCAGGCGCACCAGATCCACCCGGCCATCTTCCTCAGCTGGTGGCATGAAATCCACCAGGACCACGGTGGCATCCGGGGTGCGAAAGGTGGTTTCCAGCACCAAGGTGTCATCATGGTAGTAGCGGGTGATGGTGGCATTGGGATCTGCGGCGCGCAGCGTGAAATGGCCGTGGCGCTCGCTGCCCACCAGGGCAGCCATGCAGGCTGCACTGTCGAAGCGGGGCAGGCACAGCCAATCGATGGCCCCGCGCCTGCTCACCAGGGCTGCGGTATGGGTGTTGCCGATCAGCGCATACTGTTCGATGGATTCAGCCATTCACCCCACCTGACAGCGGTCAGTCGTGCATGGCCACTCACCATAGCCTGATGCGCTCCTGGGGAGGGAGATACATGCCATCCCCAGGTTTCGGGGAAAAGGCCTCGTAGAAACCGGCATTGTGCACCGCAGCGCCATTGCAGCGAAACTGGGGTGGGGCATGCGGGTCGATCCTGGTGCGGCGGATGGCCTCGTCATCGCGTACCTTGGCACGCCACACCTGGGCCCAACCAGCAAAGAAGCGCTGGGGGCCGTTCATGTTGTCGATGACAGGTGGTGGCGCGCCGTGCAGCGCGATCTGATAGGCCCGGTAGGCAATGGCAAGCCCGGAGACATCGGCGATGTTCTCGCCCAGTGTGAGCTCACCATTGACATGATAGCCGGGTATCGGCTGGTATTGATTGTACTGGGCCACCAGTTTTTTTGTCCTGTCGGCAAAATGGGCCCGATCCTCCTGGGTCCACCAGTTGCGCAGGTTGCCCTGGCCGTCGTATTGGCTGCCCTGGTCGTCGAAGCCGTGGCTGATCTCATGGCCGATGACAGCACCGATGCCGCCATAGTTGGCCGCATCGTCGGCAGCCATGTTGAAGAAGGGTGGCTGCAGGATGGCAGCCGGAAAGACGATCTCATTCATTTCCGGGTTGTAGTAGGCATTCACGGTCTGGGGTGTCATGTGCCATTCGCCGCGATCCACGGGCTGGCCCAGCTTGGCAAGCTGGCGATGCTGCTCGAAGGCGGCGGCCCGCAGCACGTTACCCACCAGGTCGTTCCGGACAATGCGCAAGGCACTGTAGTCGCGCCATTTGTCCGGATAGCCAATCTTGGTCCGAAAGGCGGCGAGCTTGGCCAATGCCTGGGTCTTCGTGGCCGGCCCCAGCCAATCGCTTCTGGTGATGCTTTCCTTGTACGCTGCCAGCAGGTTGGCCACCAGCTGTTCCATGCGCACCTTGTTCTGCGGCGGAAAATAGCGCGCCACATAGAGCTTGCCCAGCGACTCGCCAAGGGCCTGCTCCACCAGTGCAATGCCGCGCTTCCAGCGCGGCTCGTTGAGGGGGATGCCGCGCAGGGCCGTGCCATGGAAGCCGAAATGCGCCTCCACGAAGGGCTCAGAGAGATAGGGGGCCAAGCCGTTGATGATATGCCACTTGAGATACAGGCGCCAGGTGGTCAGTGGTGTTTTCTGGGCGAGCCGTGCCAGGCCAGCCATGTAGCTGGGCTGGCTCACCACAACGGGCCGCAGCAGGGCCGGCAGTCCGAGTTCCTGCCAGTAGGCTGCCCAGTCCCAACCCGGCATGAGGTGTTGCAGCTGCGCCCCATCCAGCTTGTTGTAGGTTTTGATGGGGTCGCGGTTGGCGGTCTTGGTCCATTGCATCTGGGCCAGGTCATGCTCCAGGGCCATGATGGCCTGGACGCTGCTGCGGGCCTGTTCGGCTCCTGGGGCCACGCCCGCCAGCAGCAGCATGTGTTCCATGTAAGCCTGGTAGCGGGAGCGCAGGACCACAAAGCGGGGGTCTTCGCTCAGGTAGTAGTCGCGGTCCGGCAGGCCCAGGCCATCCTGCATCATGTCCACGATGTATTGGTTGGCGTTGCGGTTGTCCTGGTGCACCATGGGCTGATAGGTTGCGGTGAGCCCCATGCGGCTCATGCGTGCGGTAAAGGCGGCCAGCCCTGAGAGACTGTCCACGCTTGCCACCGCGGTCATGAGCTCCTGCAGTGTCTGGGGGGCGCGTTGCGCCACCTGGCCTTCATCCATGAAGCTTGCGAACAGGTCGGCAAGCTGCCGTTGTGCCCCATCCTGGGGTTGGGCACTGACGGTCTCGATGATCTGCCTGAGGTTGTCCAAGGTGGCCTCGCGCAGGGCCATGAACGAGCCCCACATGGCCTTGTCCGGTGGAATGACGGAGTGCGCCAGCCAGTTGCCATTGACATGCCGGTAGAGATCATCGGCGGGCCGCACCGCGGGGTCCATGGCGGTTTTGTCCAGCCCCGAGACCAGGGGGATGACTTGTTGATGGCTGCAGCTGGTCATGAGCAACACGCTCCATGTGAGGATGAGCCTGCCCTGCAGGCGCAGGGCAGGGAGCAGGTGCCATCCGGTTTCCCATCGGCGGGATACTGCTTGCTTAGTGAGCCGACGAACTGGTATCAGCATGCTCAATGTGTTGATCTGTTGCGCGCATCTCGTCTCCCCGGCAGGTATTCCACGCTGGCTTGCTGGCGCACCGGCTGGGGATAGAGGCTCATGAGCTGGAAGACCAGCTCCGGCATCTCGGTGCTCACGGCAAGGCCCAATGCCCTGGCCTCGTCGGCGGAGATGGGGTAGTCGTGGGTGAAGCGGCCTTCGCACAGCAGCCCGGCGATGGCTGTGGCCTGCTCGACAGCATAGCGCAGTTTGAGCAGATCCGTGACAGCGCGGTGCACCTGGGCAAGAGCCATGCGCGCCTGATCTGCCAGGATCAGGGTCTCGTCATCGATATGGGCCATGGGCTTGTCTGCCACGGCGCGCAGCACCGAGGCCGCCGGGAACCGACCCACCTGGGGGTCCATGGGGCCCAACACCGCATGCTCCGCCATGACGATCTGCTGGGCGGCCATGGCGATCAGCGTGCCGCCGGACATGGCGTAATGGGGTACGAACACGGTAACCGGCGCCTTGTGGCGGGCGATCGCCCGGGCAATCTGCAGTGAGGCCAGCACCAGGCCGCCTGGCGTGTGCAGGATGAGGTCGATGGGGGTGTGGTCGTCGGTGAGCTCGATGGCGCGAATGACCTCTTCTGAGTCATGCACATCGATATAGCGCACCAGGGGGAATCCCAGCACACTCATGGTCTCCTGGCGATGCACCAGGCAGATCACCCGGCTGTTGCGCCGCTTTTCCATGCGCACCAAAATCCTGCTGCGGGCTGCTTCCAGCATGCGTTGCCGGAGCACAGGCTGCAGCGAGATGAGAATCAAGAAAATCCAAAACAGGCCCCACAGGTCCATGGCGGCGTATTATCGCCCGGAATGCCACAGGCCGTCAAAGCCCAGGGCGTCAGGCGGGATGGCCCGGATACGCCTGGGATTCAGGAACAGCCGGTGCAGCACGATGCCGGCCATGAAACCGCCCACATGAGCCCACCAGGCGACACCACCCAGCTGCTGGGGCCCCACCAGCGCGATGGTTCCAGAAAGGAACTGCATCAGAAACCAGAACAAAAGGAAGCTGACCGCTGGCAGATCGACCAGCAGCGGATAAAAGAAGACGGGTATGAGCGTGATCACCCGGGCATGGGGGAACAGCACCAGGTAGGCGCCCAGCACGCCGGCGATGGCGCCCGACGCCCCCACGGTGGGCACGGTGCTGCCGGGATACAGCAGGACCTGGGTGAGGCCCGCCATGATGCCGCAAAGCAGGTAGAAGCACAAAAAGCGACCCGGGCCCATGCGGTCTTCCACGTTGTCGCCGAAGATCCACAAGGTCCACAGGTTGCCGACCACATGGAGCAGGCTGCCATGGAGGAACTGGCTGGACACCAGCCCCAGGATGGCCAATGGCTCGCCATCCATGATCCGGGCCGGCACCAGCCCGATGACCTGAAACACCGCAGCCAGCGTATCCCTGGGCAGGGCGGATTCCAGCATGAAAAGCAGTATGTTGCAGGCCACCAGCGCCCAGAGCATCACCGGCGGGAACATGCCGGGAATGGTGTCACGCAGCGGAAACATGATGTCCCAAGCGCCCTGTCAGGCCATCGCCGCTGGATGCATGGTGGCGACCGTCATACATTGAGCAACAGGTACTCCCTTTCCCACGAGCTGATCACCCGGAAGAAGGCCTCGTGCTCGCTGGCCTTGATGGCGCAAAAGACGGTCACGAAACGCCTGCCCAGCACCTCGCACAGATCGTCGTCTGCCTGGAGCAGATGCAGGGCATCTTCCAGGTTGCGCGGCAGTTGGTGGGGCAGCTCGTAGGCGCTGCCCTGGACAGCGCCTGTGGCCGGCAGGTTGTCGCGCATGCCCAGGTAACCACAGGCCAGCGAGGCGGCAATGGCGAGATATGGGTTCACATCGGCACCGGACAGCCGGTTTTCGATGCGCGTGCTTTCCGGATTGGAAAGCGGCACCCGCAGACCCACGGTGCGGTTGTCATAGCCCCAATGGGCGTTGATGGGGGCCGAGCTGTCGCGCACCACGCGCCGGTAGGAGTTCACATAGGGCGCATAAAAGCTCATGGCGGCACCCATGTGGCGCTGCAAGCCGGCGATGTAGGAAAAAAACCGTGGGTCGCGCTCGCCTTCCTGGGCGGCAAAGAGGTTACGCCCGGTTTTTCTGTCCACCAGACTCTGGTGCAGGTGCATGGCGCTGCCCGGCTCGCCGGCCATGGGCTTGGCCATGAAGGTGGCGTAGATTTTGTGGCGCATGGCCACCTCGCGCACCGTGCGCTTGAACAGCACCACCTGGTCGGCGGCCTCCAGCGGGTCGCCATGCAGAAAGTTGATCTCCATTTGGGCAGCACCGGCCTCGTGGATCAGCGTTTCCACGTCCAGCCGCTGGGCTTCGGCGTAGGCATAGAGATCCTCGAACAAAGGGTCGAACTCGTTGACCGCATCGATGGAATAGGACTGGCGTACCGTCTCGGGGCGCCCATTGCGACCAATGGGAGGTGTCAGCGGGTAGTCCGGGTCGGTGTTGGGGGCGATCAGGAAAAACTCGATCTCCGGGGCCACCACCGGCTGCCAGCCTTCCATCTGGTACAGCGCCAAGACGCGCTTCAACACCTGGCGCGGGGCGATATCCACCACCTGGCCATCGGCGTAGTAGGCATCGCAGATCACCTGGCCTGTGGGTTCATCGGTCCAGGGCACGATGCGCGCCGTGGGCAGGTCGGGGCGCAGCCTCACGTCAATATCGCCGGGGTTGACCAGGCCTTCCATCTTGGGGTACTCGCCGGTCACCGTCTGGATGAAAACACTCTCTGGCAGCCGGATGCCCTCATCGGTGTTAAACTTCGAGGCTGGCATGATCTTGCCCCGGGCAGTCCCGGCCATGTCCGGCACGAAGCATTCCACCTCGCCGATGCCGTGCTTGGCAAGCCAGGATTTGAGATCGCTGAACTCGGCGGCCTGGGCCTGCCCATTATCCTGGGGTGCGCGTGCCATGATTACTCCAATGCATCCATTGTGCTTGATGAACAAGAAATCATCCATGCAGCAGCCGTCCCGGAACGCGGGCGTCTGTCTTTCCCCAGCTGCTGTGACAGAACAATCATCCTATTATTGGGCTTCTGTCGGCTCGCGTCCATCGCCGGATGCACCCCTGCAAGGGCGGGTCACTGCCAAGGCATGCATCATCGGTGCCGGCCTCACGGGCCTGTCTACCGCTTGGCACCTGGCGCAAGCCGGCGTGGAGACGGTCATCGTGGAGGCCCATCATCCAGGCCATGGTGCCTCGGGACGCAGTGGCGGGCAGGTGCTGCCTGGTTTTGGCTGTTCCATGGGCAGGCTGCGGGCCATGATGGGTGAAGCGGCGGCCCGGAGGCTCTGGGTGCTGTCTGTGGAGGCGGTGGCCCTGGTGAAAGCCCTCGCAGAGCAGCTTGGCATCGACTGCGACCTCGGGTGCGGCCATGTGGTCTGCGCCTGCCGTAGGCAGCATGCCGCAGCATTGCTGGCCCTGCAGGCCGACCTGCAGGAGCGCTACGGCTATATGACCGAATATCTGGAACGCGATGCCCTGCAGTCCCATGTGAAAAGCCCACGCTATGTGGCCGGCCTGCTGGACCGGCAGGCGCTGCACCTGCATCCTTTGCGCTTCACGCTGGGGCTGGCGGGGGCGGCGGCGGCCCATGGGGTGCGATTCTTCGGGGATTCCCCGGTTGTGCAGCTGCAGCATCAGGACAACCGCTGGCTGGTGCGCACCCCCCAGGGGGTGGTGCGCAGCGAGCAACTGTTCGTGTGCACCAATGCCTATCTGCACCAGATCGCACCGCAACTGGCCAAGCCCATGATGGGCTACACCCTGCCTGTGGCCAGCGCCATGCTGGCCACAGAGCCATTGCCAGCCGGGCTCGTGCCGCTTCCAGATGGCTGGGGCGGGCATGATGCCAACTGGGTGGTGGATTACTTCCGGCTCACAGGTGATGGCCGGCTGCTCTTTGGTGGGGGCGCCTGGTATGGCGGGGCTGTGCCCCGTGATGTGCTGGGCGTGGTGCGCGCCCGGCTGCTGCATGTCTTTCCCCAGCTGCATGGCGTGGCCATCCACAGCGCCTGGGGAGGGCTTATCGCCATCACCACCACGCGCATGCCCCATGTGGGCAGCCTGGGTACCCAGGGCTGGTTTGTCCACGGCTTCTCCGGCCATGGCATGGCGCTCAGCGTGCTGTTGGGTCAGGCCATGGCCCAGGCGGCCCTGGGTGATGGGAGCAGGTTCGCGGCCTTCGCCGAGGCGCCCCAGCGTCGTTTTCCCGGCGGGCGGCTTCTGGCCAAACCACTGGTGCAGCTCGCCATGGCGGCAGCCCGCCTGCGCGACCGCCTCTAGGGGACACCTTGCCTACGCTGCATATTCTTGGATTGATTGTCGGCTGGATTGCAGTGGTGGCGCTGGTGGCTGGCGGTATCGCCGGCAATGTGCTGCCGATCCTGCCCGGTGCCCCGCTGGTCTTTGGCGGCTTGCTGCTGGGGGCTGCCCTGGATGGCTTCACCAGGGTGGGCTGGTGGACCATGGGCATCCTCGGGGCGCTCATGGTGCTGTCCATCGTGCTGGACATGGTGGCCAGCGCCTGGGGGGTGCAACGGCTGCGCGCCAGCTCCTGGGCGGTATGGGGTTCTGTGCTGGGAGGTCTGCTGGGTATCGTGCTGGGGTTGTGGGGGGTGCTGCTGGGACCATTCGTGGGCGCGGCCCTGGGCGAGTTTCTCTACCTGGGAAAAAGCCGGCAGTGGCAGGTGTGGCGTTCTGCCCAGGTGGGCATCGCAGCCTGGGTGGGGCTTGCGGTGGGGGCGGCGCTCAAGATCGCCGTGGCCGTGGTGATGGTGGCGCTGTTCTGTGCCGATCTGTGGTTGTATTGATGTATGGTTCATGGTGGATTATTGATCCACTATACTGGATCATAGTCTGATTCATGACCTTGAGGCAGCGTTGCTTTGGGCAGCAGCGGTCAAGGTGGCAATCAGGCGGAAATCAGGCATGCAGGATGGAGACGGTATGGCCAGTGAGCACAGGCACGTGATCCGACACGATTGGACGATGCAGGAGATCGCAGCGCTTTTCGAGATGCCCTTCAACGATCTCCTGGCCAAGGCCCATGGCGTCCATCGCCTGTTTTTCGACCCCAATACCATCGAGGCGGCAAGCCTGCTCAGCATCAAGACCGGTGGTTGCCCGGAGGATTGCGCCTATTGTCCTCAAAGTGTGCATTATGACACAGGTGTGGAGCGTGGTGGGCTGCTGGATGGCGAACAGGTGCTGGATCAGGCGCGGCGCGCCGCGGAGGCCGGCGCCCAACGCTTCTGCATGGGAGCTGCCTGGCGGCGTCCCCGGGACCGGGACATCGAGGCCGTGGCGGCCTTTCTGCCGCCCATCAAGGCACTGGGGCTCGAAACCTGTCTGACCCTGGGTATGCTCACGCCAGGCCAGGCGCAGCGCCTGGCCGAAGCCGGCCTCGATTTCTACAACCACAACCTGGATACCTCACCTGAGTTTTACCAGGAGATCATCAGCACCCGCACCTACGAAGACCGCCTGCAGACGTTGGCCGCGGTGCGCGAGGCGGGCATCAGGATCTGCTGTGGCGGCATCATCGGCATGGGGGAGGGCGTCACCGACCGGGTCAGCCTGCTGCAGCAACTCGCCGCACTGGATCCTCATCCCGAGAGCGTGCCCATCAATCAGCTGGTGCAGGTGCCGGGCACACCACTTTTTGGCGCCGACAAGGTGGAGCCGCTGTCCTTCGTGCGCATGATCGCGGTGGCCCGCATCCTCATGCCGCGTTCTGTGGTGCGCATCGCCGCAGGGCGTGCCCAGATGGACGAGAGCACCCAGGCACTGTGCTTTTTTGCCGGTGCCAATTCTGTCTTCCTGGGCGAATGCCTGCTCACCACGCCCAACCCGGAACAGGACGCAGACCAGCAGCTGCTGGCGCGCCTGGGGCTGCGCCTCACGCCGCAGCTTGCCCCGGAGCAGGGCAGGGGAGCGGCCGCCTGATGCTCTGCGCGCCTTGCGCCAGGCAATGAACGACTTTGCCCAGCAGCTCCGGGAGGAGCTCGACGAGCTGCATGCCAGCGGGCGTTACCGTACCCTGCCCATGCTTGCGGGTGGTGGCGTGCGCCGCCGCCTGGCTGGTCAGGACGTGCTGGTGTTCTGCAGCAACGATTACCTGGGCCTTGCCACAGAACCTGTCCTGGCCGAGGCCAGCAACCAGGCGACAACGGCACTTGGCACCGGCGCCGGAGGCGCGCGGCTGATCAGCGGCAACGGCGAGCTCTATGCCGCCCTGGAACAGGAGCTGGCAGCCTGGTGTGGCTACGAGGCAGCCCTGTGCTTTTCTACAGGGTATCTTGCCAACATGGGTGTGCTCACCGTCCTGGCTGGGGCAGATGATGTGATCGCCAGCGATGCTTTGAACCACGCCAGCATCATCGATGGCTGCAGGCTTTCCCGGGCGGAGGTACGGGTCTATCCCCACGGCGATGTGACGGCACTGGCCGGGATTCTCCGCGCGGCCTCGGGCGCCAGGCGGCGCCTGGTGGTGACAGAAAGCCTCTTCAGCATGGATGGCGATATCGCCCCCCTGGCGGCCATCCTGGATGTGGCTCGGCAGCACGATGCCCTTGTGGTGGTGGACGAGGCCCATGCGCTGGGGGTTTACGGTTCCCATGGCGGCGGGGTGCTGCAGGCACTGGGCCTGGGTGGGCATGCCGATGCGCTGGTGGGCACCATGGGCAAGGCCATGGGCAGCGCCGGGGCTTTTGTGGCCGGCAGCCGTCTTCTGGTTGATGTGCTGCTCAACAAGGCACGCAGCTTCATCTTCAATACCGGCCTGCCGCCTGGGGTACTGGCCGCTAGTCTGGCCGCCCTTGGCATGTTGCGTACAGATGGCGTGTTGCGCCGCGAGCGGCTGCTGGAACATGCGCGCCGCCTGCGCTATGGCCTGGGCGAGCTCGGATTCACCGTGGGCGGCGAGAGTTACATCCTGCCAGTGATACTGGGCGATAGCCAGCTGACGCTCACCTGGCGCGATGCCCTTTTGGAAGAAGGGCTGTTTGTCCAGGCTATCCGGCCACCTACTGTGCCTGTGGGCACCTCCAGGCTGCGCCTGACGGTCTCGGCGGCCCACGGCGCAGCAGACATCGACTGTGCCCTCGAGGTGTTCTCCCGGGTGCTGCGGCGCCTGGGGATTGTCCGGGCCATTCCGCAATTGCCGCCATGAACCTGGACCAGTCCCGGCAAGACCAGTTGCGCCGATGGGAGCGCGACCACCTGTGGTATCCCTTCACCCAGATGGCCACCCTTGCCGACGATCCGCCACCTCTCATCGTGGGGGCAGAAGGCATGTATCTGGTGGATGCCGATGGCCGGCGCTACCTCGATGGCGTGAGCTCGCTGTGGGTGAATGTCCATGGACACCGGGTCGCGGCCATCGATGCGGCCATCACAGACCAGCTGCAGCATGTGGCCCATTCCACACTCCTGGGGCTTACCCATCCGCCGGCGATCATGCTGGCCAAGGCGCTGGTGGATGTGGCGCCAGCCGGGCTGACCCGGGTTTTCTATTCCGATACCGGGGCGTGTGCGGTGGAGATCGCCGTCAAGATGGCCTACCAGTATGGCGCGCTCACCGGCACCACCGAGCGCCGCCATTTCTTCCGTCTCAATCGCGGCTATCATGGCGATACCATCGGGGCTGTGAGCGTGGGTGGCATCGATCTCTTCCATGCCACCTACCGGCCCCTGCTGTTTCCCACCATCCCTGTGGAGTCCCCCTATTGCTATCGTTGCCCGTGGGGGCAGCGCTATCCGGGATGCAACCGGGCCTGCTTCGACCATGTGGCCGATGTGGTGGCCCAAGGGGCATCTGGGGCCTGCGGCTTCATCATGGAGCCTCTGGTGCAGGGGGCTGGTGGCATGATCACGCTGCCGCCCGGCTATACCGCCTTCGTGCGCCAGGTGACCGAGCGTCATGGCGTGCCGTTGCTCCTCGATGAGGTAGCCACGGGATTCGGGCGCACCGGCACGCTGTTTGCCGCCGCACGGGAAAACGTGCAGCCGGACTTCATGGCGCTGAGCAAGGGCTTGAGCGGTGGCTATCTGCCCATCGCCGCGACCCTGGTCCGCGAGGAGATCTTCCAGGCCTTTCTCGGTGCCCCGGAGCGCACCTTTTTCCATGGCCATACCTATACCGGCAATCCCCTGGCGGCTCGGGCGGCGCTGGCCAATCTCGAGCTGATGCAGTCCTCGGGACTGATGCAACAGTTACCGGATCGTATCGCCGCGCTCACAGCAGCGCTGGAAGCGCTCGCCGCATTGTCTCATGTGGGTGAGGTACGCCAGTGTGGCATGATGGTGGGCGTGGAGCTGGTGGCTGACGCAGCCAGCACGGCCCCCTACCCGGGGGAACTGCGCATGGGCTCCAGGGTGTGCCAGGCGGCGCGCCGTCGGGGGGTCTTCATCAGGCCGCTGGGTGATGTGGTGGTGATGATGCCACCGCTTGCCATGTCCCACGACCAGTTGCGCTCATTGGTAACCATGGTGGGCGAGGCCATCGCCGAGGTGACCGGGACTGTCTGATCCCAGGCGGTCCGCAATGCACAAGGCGGCGAACATGCATTCAAATCGGCCTTGCGGCCTGTTCGTCACCGGCACCGACACCGGTGTGGGCAAGACCATGATTTCCTGCCTGATCGCTGCAGCCTGGAAGGCGCGCGGCTTTGATGTGGGGGTGATCAAGCCCATCGAGACGGGTGATGCCGCCATGACCCATGGCCTGTTCGACAGCGACGGCTGGCTGTTGCGTTGTGCCGCGGCAGGTCGCGAACCCATGGCAGCCATCACGCCCTGGCGATACCTGGAACCGCTTTCTCCTATGGCCTGCGCACAAAGCAGCGGCATCTCGCTGGATCGCCTCCAATTGCTGAGCGCCATCACGGCCATGGCCGAGCGCCATGGCTGCCTGGTGGTAGAAGGCGTGGGCGGCGTGCTGGTGCCATTGCTCAAGGATTGTTCCGTGGCCGATCTCATGGCCGAGGTGGGGCTGGCGGCTCTTGTGGTTGGCCGCGCTGGCCTGGGCACCATCAACCACACGCTCCTGAGCATCGAGGCCTTGCAGCGCCGCGGCGTCACCGTGGCCGGTGTGGTCCTCAACGGGGCACGGGGGGAGTTGGCCGAACAGGGCAATCCCGGCGTCTTGCGGGAACTGGGTATTCCTGCCTTGTGGGGCGTGGTGCCCCATGTGTCGGACTGGTGCACCCAGGTCTCGGGTGCTGCAGCATTGGAATATGTCCATGTCATGGTTGCATCCGAGGCCGAGGTGCGCGCTACCGCCGTGGCCCGTTGGGCCGCGGCGCGCGCGGCCGCGGCGGCCCGATGGTCTGCCCTGGCAGCCCTGCATCTGCCAGGACTGCCGGACCCTGCTGCATTGCCCTGATGGGCACAAAGATAGCCGGGACTGGAGAGGGGCCCTGGTGCTGATCGGGCTTGCTCCGGGGGCATGATGATGTGGCGCGAGAACGCCAGGGACTGCTGACTTCCGGGGCGAGACATTCTATAATTTCCAATAATCCTGCTCATAAAGCAGACCAGGCTCCAAGAACCGCGGTCCGACAAGGAGGAATCAAGTCATGTTGTTGGGTGATATCAAGATCAGGATGATCGATGGCAGTGAGATCGACATGTCCGAGTTTGCCGGCAAGGTGCTGACCATCGTCAATGTGGCCAGCAAGTGTGGTTTCACGCCCCAATACGCGGGCTTGGAGGCCCTCTACCAGCAGTACAAGGACAAGGGGTTAGTCGTGCTGGGTGTGCCGTGCAACCAGTTCGGCGGCCAGGAACCGGGTTCCGAAGAGGAGATCCAGCAGTTCTGCCAGAGCCGCTTTGGCGTCACCTTTCCCATGACGGCCAAGGTGGATGTCAATGGCCCCCAGCGCCATCCGCTCTATCAGTGGCTGGTGGAGCGCGCCACGGATGACGCAGGTGACGTGCAGTGGAATTTCGAGAAGTTCCTGGTGGGGCGCGAGACCCAGCTGCTGGGCCGTTTCCGCTCCTTGATCAAGCCCGAGGACCCGGAGTTCCTGCAAAAGCTGGAAGCAGCGCTGTAGGAGACACCAGTGCTCGAGGCGGCCTGAGAATCTCAGGCCGCCTTGTTTGCCGTGCTGTCCGCCTGCATGGCTGGTCTTTTGGCTGGCTCAGGACCCTGGCGCTGCGGTGAGCGAGGGTGCTGTCAGGACGAAGGGCAAGCAGGGATCCAACACCGCGGCCAGCAAGGCACCAGCAGCCCGCGCCGGGGCTGCATCCTGGAAGACAGCGCTCTCCATGGCCTGCACCCAGGGGCCTGTGGTGGCGAAATGGCGCATGGTGGGGGTATCGAGGGCATAGCTTGACAGTTCGCCATGTTTCAGCTTCAACCGATGCACCAGCAGGCCTCGGGCGCTGGGCAGGCAGGCCCAGCCAGCACCCGATGCGCCACCCATCCACAGGTCGTGCCAGTGTTTGGCTGCCAGGAGCCGGGGCAGGGCACGAAAGGCCTCCCAGCGCCTGGCTAACGCGGCGTCTGCCACATGCTGCGGGGCGCCTTTGGGTAGCCGTGCTGCAAGTTCTGGCATGAGTCGCCCCACATGGCCCGATGGGGCGGCAGGGTTTTTCCCGGGCGCATCCATGGTGCCAGTTCCGGACATGGCCTGCAGCAGTTCCAGCAGGCAGGATGCCAACATGCCTCGGTCATGAGCGCCTGTGATCCGGGCAATGTGGGTGGCCAGCGCTGCATCGGGTGCTAAGCCCAGGGCCTCGGGTAGGGTCACCAGGAAATAGACGCCATGTTCCCGGGCCTGCTCGCGCACCAGGCCGACTTGTGTTTCAGGCGTTGGCGCATGACGTGTTCCCGAGGCGACCGCGATGGCGGCCCGCGCCGCGGTGACGTGGCTCTGCGGCGACAGGGAATGCAGCAAGCCCAGCGTGCGCGGGATATCCGCCAGCGGGCGCCCTGTCAGCAGCTGGTCCAGGGGCATGGCCGGCAGGCAGGCCGCAGCATGGGTCTTGCCAGCCTCGGGTCTGACAGAGAGCTTTATGGCGTTTTGCCAGATAGGCACCGTGTCAGGGCAGCTGCTGCAGATGGCGGCGCGAGGTCTGCCAGTCTTCGTCGGTTGCCATGATGACCGCCGGCACAGTGGCCACCTCCAGTGTATCGAGAACCAACACGCTGTGGACATTGAAATAGCGCACCCGCCAGATGCGACTCAAGGTGGTCTTTTCGGCCACGGTATCGCCATAGCCCTTCAGCACCAGCTGGGCGGTACGGGTTGCGGCCTGCTGACTGAGCTGGTGGAGAAAGATGCTGTCAGCCTCGTTGCAGGGCAGCATACCGAGGTTGACCTGTAGCGCCTGGCCGGACTGGGCGTGGGCCATGGCCTCGGCCAGCAGGCCTGGGGCATTCATGAGGCCATCTGGCCAGGGCGGCAGCGCAGTATCACCTGCCAGGCCAGCGTGGGTGACCACGGCAGGGCACAGACCGACTTCCAGATAGTCGTTGCCATCTTGCTCCTGCACCCACCAGATGCCGGGCAATATGGTTTCATGGAGCAGCACTGGCTGGGGCATGGCCAGCCGCCCCTGGATCTCGCCTGCACCCAGCTCCACAAGGCATGGCTCGGGGATACAGCAACGCCCGAAGCGGCTGCCCTGAGGGGCCTGGGCCAGTTGGGCCCAGAAGTCCTGCGGATTTATGGCCAGGGTTGCTCCAGTTGGTCGAGCTGCAGCAGAAGTGCTGTGATCTCCTGGGCCTCGTGTTCATCCAGCACGGCATGCGCCGTCTGGCCCGCCACCAGCAGCCAGGCGCCCTGGCGCACCTCCTGCAGCAGCAGCGTGCTGACCAGGCGCTGCTCCCCCATGCCAGAGCACAGCGCCGAGTACTCATCGGTACTGATCACCTGCATGGGGATGCCGCGGCACATGGCGGCTTGGTCCTCGCTGCGCTGATCTGCCAGGCAGCCAGGGCCGCCAGGGCCTTTTCCGTGGCCTCTGGGATGGCGGCACGGACTGATTCGGAAAGCTCGGCTCCCAGCGTCAGGCGTTCCATGCCCACGCCCACCAGCGCCAGTTCTTCGGGAAGCTGTCCCAGCAAGGCGGCCAGGGCCAGCACCTCGTCGAAAAACACATCATGGGCGCTGAGTTTCTTGGCATGCAGCCTGCGAGGCACTGCGTCCTGCTGCCAGAAGCTTACGGTGCCTGGCGGATCGTCTGTGGCATCCAGGATCAGGAGCCGGCGCACGCCCTCCAGGCAGGGCAGCAGGTAGAGCCCCTGCGTGCCGCCATCCAAACAGGCGACCTCAGGTGTGAAATGGTAGTCCTGCAGCGCTTCCAGGATGGCCTGGCCAATGGCGTCGTCCCCCATGAGTGTGTTGCCGATGGCCAGCACCAGGGTGGCCGTCATGGCCGGTCGTCCTTGAAGAGGTTGCCTAGATATTGCTGGACATGGGTCATGGTTTTGCCTGCAGATGATCGTATGGGCTGCTGCTAGGTGCGCACCTCGACGGCGACGATCTCCCGACCATCCTGGGCCATGACATGGGTGGCGCAGGCAAGACAGGGGTCGAAGCTGTGCAGCGTGCGCAGGATCTCCAGGGGCTCCTCGCGCGTCAAGCGCCAGCGGTTGACCCCCACGATCACGTCGCGGCCCGAG
>WOYI010099834.1_pt1 | contig 17431 bp, 20 predicted proteins | sample 6423411 | NCBI WGS metagenome assembly WOYI01 (sample SAMN13441803, study PRJNA592873) | oil field metagenome | biome: oil field; feature: oil-well bore; material: oil-contaminated soil; isolation source: oil-contaminated soil from oil-well borehole | place: Germany: Wietze | collected 2016-10-18 ...
GCATCATCGAGAGGAGGCGACGATGCAGATGCCAGATCCCGACCGGGACGTGATCGCCCGGCGCGATTCCATCGTCGCGGCGCTGCGCGCGCATGTGCCCGATGCGGTGATCGACGATCCCGCCGAAACCCGCGCCTATGAGTGCGACGCGCTCTCGGCCTATCGCTGCCCGCCGCTCGCGGTCGTCCTGCCGCGCTCGACGGCGGAGGTCGCGGCGGTGCTCGGGGTCTGCCATGCCGAGGGCGTGCCGGTGGTGCCGCGCGGCTCGGGCACCTCGCTTTCGGGCGGCGCGCTGCCGACGGCCGACAGCGTCATCCTCGGCATCGCGCGGATGAACCGGGTGCTGGAGGTCGACTACGACAATCGCTTCATCCGGGTCGAGGCGGGGCGGACGAACCTCTCGGTCACCGGCGCGGTCGAGGCGGACGGCTTCTTCTACGCGCCCGACCCGTCGAGCCAGCTCGCCTGCGCCATCGCCGGCAATATCGGCATGAATTCTGGCGGCGCGCATTGCCTGAAATACGGGGTGACGACGAACAACCTTCTCGGCGTGACGCTGGTCACGATGGCGGGCGAGGTGCTGGAAATCGGCGGCGCGCACATGGATGCGGGCGGGCTCGATCTGCTCGGGCTGATCTGCGGATCGGAAGGGCAGTTGGGCGTCGTCACCGAGGCGACCTTGCGCATCCTGCCGAAGCCCGAGGGCGCGCGGCCGGTGCTGATCGGCTTCGACGCCAACGAGGTCGCGGGCGCCTGCGTCGCCGATATCATCAAGGCCGGGGTCCTGCCCGTCGCCATCGAGTTCATGGACCGCCCCTGCATCCGCGCCTGCGAGGATTTCGCCCATGCCGGCTATCCGGATTGCGAGGCGCTCCTCATCGTCGAGGTCGAGGGATCGGAGGCGGAGATCGACGAACAGCTCGGTCTCATCCGCCAGATCGCCGCGCGCCACGATCCGGTGGAGTTCCGCGAGAGCGGCTCCGAGGAGGAATCGCGCAAGATCTGGCTTGGCCGCAAGTCGGCCTTCGGCGCGATGGGGCAGATCAACGACTACATGTGCCTCGACGGGACGATCCCGGTCTCGGCCCTGCCGCTGGTCCTGCGCCGGATCGGCGAGATGAGCGCGGAGTTCGGGCTTGGTGTCGCCAATGTCTTTCATGCCGGCGACGGCAACATGCATCCCTTGATCCTCTACGATGCCAACAAGCAAGGCGATCTGGAGCGTTGCGAGGCGTTCGGAGCGGAGATCCTGAAGCTGTGCGTCGAGGTGGGCGGCTGCCTCACCGGCGAGCATGGCGTGGGCATCGAGAAGCGCGACCTGATGGCGGTGCAGTATGCGCCCGCCGATCTCGAGGCGCAGATGCGGGTGAAGGACGTCTTCGATCCGCAATGGCTGCTGAACCCCGCGAAGGTGTTTCCGCTGGCGGCGAGCGCCCGCCGGCGCGCCGCCTGACATCGCCCCGGGGGCGCCGCCCCCGGACCCCCGAGGTATTTTCGAACAGAAGAAGATCATGCGGCCAGGAACGGAAGAGGAGCTGAGCGCGATCGTCGCCGGGGCGAAGGGGCCGCTGCGGATCGTCGGGGGCGGGACGCGGACGGTCGGGCGGCCTGTCGCGGGCGCGGAGATGGACGTCTCGGGGATCGCGGGCATCCGGCTCTACGAGCCGGGCGCCCTGACGCTGGTCGCGGCGGCGGGGACGCCCCTGGCCGAGGTCGAGGCGGCGCTGGCGACGGAGGGCCAGCGGTTGGCGTTCGAGCCGGCGGACTGGCGCGGGCTGATCGGGACCTCGGGCGAGCCGACTTTGGGCGGCATGGTCGCGGCCAATGTCTCCGGGCCCCGCCGGGTGCAGGCGGGGGCCTGCCGCGACGCGCTTCTGGGGGTGCGGTTCGTCGACGGGACGGGTGCACTCGTGAAGAATGGCGGGCGGGTGATGAAGAACGTAACCGGCTACGACCTGGTGAAGCTGATGGCGGGGGCCTGGGGCACGCTCGGGGTGCTGACCGAGGTCAGTCTGAAGGTGCTGCCCGCGCCGGAATCGGTGGCGGTGCTGGTGCTCGACGGGCTCGGGGAGGCTGACGCGCTGGGCGCGATGACCGCAGCGCTCGGCTCGCCCTATGACGTGACCGGGGCCGCGCATGGGGCGCAGGGGACGCTGATCCGCATCGAGGGCTTCGCGCAGTCGGTCGCCTATCGGAGCGAGCGCCTCGCGGCGTTGCTGGCGCGGTTCGGTGCCGTCCGGGTCGAGGCCGTGGCCGAGACCTGCCGCGCGCTCTGGCGCGGGGTGCGGGACGTGGAGGCCTTCCATGCGGTCCCGGGCGATGTCTGGCGCCTGTCGGTCCGGCCGTCGGAGGCGCCGGGCATGGTGGCGCGGGCCGGGGCGCGGCAGGCGCTTTACGACTGGGGGGGCGGTCTCGTCTGGCTCCTCATGCCGGAGGGCGAGGACCTGCGCGCGCGGCTCGGGGCCTTTGCCGGACATGCGACGCTGATCCGGGCCTCGGACGAGACGCGCCGACGGATCGCTCCGTTTCAGCCGGAGCCTCCGGCGCTGGCGGCAATTTCGGCGGGGCTGCGCGCCCGGTTCGATCCGAAAGGCATTCTCAATCCGGGGCTGATGGGCTGATGCAGACGCGTTTCACCGAAGAGCAGCTTCGCGATCCCGGCGTCAAGCGGGCGAACGAGATCCTGCGCGCTTGCGTCCATTGCGGGTTCTGTACGGCGACCTGCCCGACCTATCAGGTGCTCGGCGACGAGCTCGACAGTCCGCGGGGGCGGATCTACCTGATCAAGGACATGCTGGAGAACGACCGGCCCGCCGATGCGAAGACCGTGAAGCATATCGACCGCTGTCTCTCATGCCTCGCCTGCATGACGACTTGTCCGTCGGGGGTGCATTACATGCACCTCGTCGATCATGCCCGCGCGCATATCGAGAAGACCTACCGCCGGCCTTGGCGCGACCGGGCCTTGCGCTGGGTGCTGGCGCGGGCGATCCCCTATCCGACGCGGTTCCGGCTGGCGCTTTTCGGCGCGAAGATGGCGCGGCCCTTCGTGCGAATCCTGCCGGATGCGCGGCTGAGGGCGATGGTGGCGATGGCGCCGAAACGGGTGCCGCCGGTCAGCCGCAACGACGATCCGCAGGTGTTTGCCGCGACAGGGGAGCGCCGGATGCGGGTGGCGCTGATGACCGGCTGCGCGCAGAAGGCGCTGAATACCGACATCAACGACGCGACGATAAGGCTTCTGCGCTGGCTCGGCTGCGAGGTCGTGGTGGCAAAGGGGGCGGGCTGCTGCGGGGCGCTGACCCATCACATGGGGCGCGAGGCGGAGGCGCATGGTTCGGCGGCGGCCAACATCCGCGCCTGGATGGCGGAGAAGCGGGGCGCGGGCCTCGACGCGATCGTGATCAACACGAGCGGCTGCGGCACGACGGTGAAGGATTACGGGCATATGTTCCGGACCACCGGGCTCGCCGCAGACGCGGCGGAGATCGCGGGTCTGGCCTGCGACGTGACGGAACTGCTCGTGCGGCTGAAGCCCGAGGCGCGGGCGCCGGAGCCGCTCCGCATCGCCTATCACGCGGCCTGTTCGCTGCAGCACGGACAGAAGGTGACGGCGGCCCCGAAGACGCTTCTGGACGCGGCGGGGTTCGAGGTGGTGGAGCCGGCCGACGCGCATCTCTGCTGCGGTTCGGCGGGGACCTACAACCTCCTCCAGCCGGAGATCTCGGCCGAACTGAAGCGCCGCAAGGTGGCGACGCTCGCGGCGAAGGCGCCAGACGTGATCGCGGCGGGCAATATCGGCTGCATGATGCAGATCGGCTCGGGCACCGGGATTCCGGTCGTCCACACGGTCGAGCTCATCGACTGGGCGACGGGCGGGCCGCGGCCGAGGGCGCTTTCGGGCGGGACGTGACAGACCCGGCGTAAGGTGGGTTTCAACCCACCCACCCCCGGGCGGCGGCGGACAGGGCCGCTTGCCGGCGCCGGCGGGCGGCCATAATCTTGCCCAAACCGGCGGCTAGAACCGGCGAAATTCCGGAGGACGAGATGCGGGCATTCCTGGCGGCGATGATTCTGGCAGTTGTGCCCTTCGGGACGGTGGCGCAGGATACCGCCTTGACCGCGCTGACGACGGCAGACGAGACGCGCGGCTGGGAAGCGGTGGGGCGCATAGATATCGGCCGCTCGGCCTTCTGCACCGGCGCGCTGATCACGCCCTCGCTCGTCCTCACCGCGGCGCATTGCCTTTACGACCAGACGAGCGGGGTCCGCCACGATCCGGCCGACTTCAAGTTCCTCGCCGGCTGGCGCAACGGCCGCGCGGTGGCCTATCGCGGGGTGACGCGGGCGGTCAGCCATCCCGCCTACACCTACGAGGGCCGCGACCGGATGGACCGGGTGGCCTATGACCTGGCGCTGCTCGAGCTCGACCAGCCGATCCGGCTGCCCTCGGTCCAGCCGTTCGAGATCGGCGCCGACCCGGTGCAGGGCGACACGGTCGGCATCGTCTCCTACGCGCTCGACCGGTCCGAGGCGCCGTCCTTGCAGAAGGCCTGCGAGGTTCTCGGTCGCCAGCCGGGCATTCTCGTGATGACCTGTTCGGTCGATTTCGGATCCTCCGGGGCACCGATCTTCGCGATCCGCAACGGGGTGCCGAGCATCGTCTCGGTCGTCTCGGCCAAGGCGGAGATGGACAGCAAGCCCGTTGCCCTCGGCACCGCGATGACCGAGCCGCTGGCAGAGCTGCGCGCGGCCTACGCCGCCGGGGAGAGCACCTTCAGGAAGGTGACGCCGGGTTTCGGCGCGCAGCTTTCGCAGACCACGAAGGCCGGCGGGGCGAAGTTCGTGAGGCCGTGACATGCTGATCCGGCGGTTCTTCGGGGCGCTCGGCCTCCTGCTGCTCGCGGGGCCGCTTCATGCCGATGCGCCGTTGAAGCGTCTCACCCTGCGGCACGATCTGCTCGGCTGGGAAGCGGTCGGGCGGGTCGAGATCGGCCGGACCGGCTATTGCACCGGTGTGCTGATCGCGCCCGATCTCGTGCTGACGGCGGCGCATTGCCTCCTCGGCGGCGGCGACGACTACGTCGCGCCTTCGGACCTGCGGTTCCGGGCCGGTCTCCGCGATGGCGTGGCGCTGGCCGAGTCGGGCATCCTGCGGATGCTGGTCCATCCCGCCTATGACGCGCGGAGCACCGACCGGGCGCGGCAGATCCGCTGGGATGTCGGCCTGATGCAGCTGGAAAGCCCGGTCGCGGTGACGACGGCGGCGCCGTTCCCGACCGCGACGCTCGCCGACGGGGCGCGGGGGCTGTCGGTCGTCTCCTACGGTCTCGGACGGGACGAGGCCCTGTCCCGGGACGAGGAGTGCGGCGTGGTCGGGCGGAGCGGTGGGCTCATCGCCTTCGACTGCGACGTGACCTTCGGATCGTCGGGCGCGCCGGTCTTCCATCGCGCCGGCGGCCGGGCCGCGCTGGTCTCGCTCGTGTCGGCGGGCGTTCCGGGCGGCGGCAAGCGGCTTGCTTTCGGGATGGAGCTGCCGCAGGCGGTCGCAGATCTGAAGGCGGCACTGCGGAAGGGCGAGGGCGTGGGGAGCGGCGGGCCGGCCTCGACAGGTGCCCGGACCGTCCGCCCGTCGCCGGGTTTTGGCGGCGGGGCGAGCGGCGGGGCGAAGTTCGTCCGGCCCTGAGCCGGGCGGGGCGCCCCCTTGACAGGCCGCGCTTCGATTCACATCTGAACCTTGTCGGGGTGCCGCGTCAGGGCCCCGGCGTGACCCTTGGTCCGACCCTGCGCGGGGTTCGGACGCACATCGCTCAATGGAGGATGACCCATGCGCACCTATGATTTTTCACCGCTCTATCGCGCGACCGTCGGTTTCGACCGTGTCGCCGATCTCATGGACCGGGTGCTGTCGGCCGACGTGGCCCAGCCGACCTATCCGCCTTACAACATCGAAAAGATCGATGAGAATTCCTACCGGATCTCGATCGCCGTCGCCGGCTTTAGCGGCGATGAGCTGAATGTCGAGGTGAAGGAAGGCGCGCTGATCGTGTCGGCCCGCAAGGCTGCCGAGGACACCGCGAAGACCTACCTGCATCGCGGCATCGCGACCCGCGCCTTCGAGCGGCGCTTCGCACTCGCCGATCATGTCAAGGCGAAGGGCGCCACCCATGCCGATGGCATGCTGCATATCGACCTTGTCCGCGAAGTGCCCGAGGCGCTGAAGCCGCGCCGGATCGAGATCGCCAAGGGCGACACCGTCGAGGCGAAGGCAGTGGAGACGGTCGAGGCCTGATCGCGTCGGTCGACCGAAATCGGGGCGTCTGGCGACAGGCGCCCTTTTCGCGTCTGTGGGGTAAGGTGGGTTTGAACCCACCTCACCCCGGCGGAATGCGCTTGCCGTCGGGTCCGAAAAGCATGGCGTGATCGTCGGGCCAGGCGAGGCCGAGCTCGGTGCCTTCCGCGGGCGGCACGGTCTTGCCGCCGATCCGGGCCGTGACCTGTTCGCCGTCGCCGAGCCGGAGATGGACGAGCGTCTCGGCGCCGAGCGCCTCGGAATAGAGCGCGGTCGCGTCCGCCCGACCGCGTCCCGGCGCGGTCAGTGTCACATGTTCGGGCCTGATGCCGAGCCGCGTCGTCGGCGGCAGCGCCGGCAGCGCCGAGTCGGAGAGGAAATTCATCGGCGGCGAGCCGATGAAGCCCGCGACGAAGGTCGTGGCGGGGTTCTCGTAGACCTCCATCGGCGCGCCGATCTGTTCGGCGACGCCCGCATTCATTACGATCATCCGGTCGGCGAGCGTCATCGCCTCCACCTGGTCGTGGGTGACATAAAGCGCGGTGATGCCGAGCTTGCGCTGAAGCTGCCGAATTTCGAGCCGCATCTGCACCCGCAGCTTCGCGTCGAGGTTGGAGAGCGGCTCGTCGAAGAGGAACACGTCCGGTTCGCGCACGATCGCCCGGCCCATCGCGACGCGCTGGCGCTGGCCGCCCGAAAGCTCGCGCGGCTTGCGCTGGAGGTAGGGCTCCAGTTGCAGGAGCCGCGCCGCATCGGCCACCCGCGCCGCGATCTCCGCCTTCGGCTTGCCGGCGATCTTTAGGCCATAGGCCATGTTGTCGAACACGGACATGTGCGGGTAAAGCGCGTAGTTCTGGAACACCATCGCGATGTTGCGGTCCATCGGCTCCTTCTCGTTCACGCGGGCGCCGTTGATCCGCACCTCGCCCGAGGTCACGGTTTCCAGCCCCGCGACCATCCTCAGAAGCGTGGACTTGCCGCAGCCCGACGGGCCGACGATCACGATGAACTCGCCGTCGGTGATGTCGATATCGACGCCGTGGATGATCTCGGTCTTGCCGAAGGTCTTGCGCAGGTTGTCGAGCGTTACGGTCGCCATGCGTCATTTCTCGCTTTCGACAAGGCCGCGGATGAAGAGCTTCTGCATCGACACCACGACGAGGATCGGCGGCAGCATGGCGAGGATCGAGGTCGCCATGATCACCGGCCAGTCGGCGATGTCGTCGCCGGAGGGGAACATCTGCTTGATGCCCATCACGATGGTGTTCATCGACGGATCGGTGGTGATGAGCAATGGCCAGAGATACTGGTTCCAGCCGTAGATGAAGAGGATGACGAAGAGCGCGGCGATATTGGTCCGGCTCATCGGGATGAGGATGTCCCGGAAGAAGCGCATCGGTCTTGCGCCGTCGACGCGGGCAGCCTCGGCCAGTTCGTCCGGCACGGTCATGAAGAACTGCCGGAAGAGGAAGGTCGCGGTGGCCGAGGCTATGAGGGGGAAGATGAGGCCGGAATAGGAGTTCAGCATCCCGAAGCCCGCCGCCACCTCATAGGTCGGCACGATCCGCACCTCGACCGGCAGCATCAGCGTCAGGAAGATCAGCCAGAAGAACGCCTTCCGCCCCGGAAACTTGAAATAGACGATGGCGAAGGCCGAGAGGATCGAGATCACGATCTTGCCGACGGCGATTCCCATCGCCATGACGAGCGAGTTGAGAAGCATCGTCGCCACCGGCGCGTTGACGCCGGAGAGAAGCGCCTTGCGGTAATTCTCGAAGAACTGGTCGCCGGGAAGCAGCGGCATCGGCGGCCGGGCGATTTCGGGCTGCGTCACCGTCGAGGCGACGAAGGCGAGCCAGATCGGGAAGAAGATGAAGAGGACGCCGACGATGAGCCCGGCATGGGTGAGCCAGAGGCCCGCCCCGCGTTTCTCGACCATTCCGCTCTGCCCGGACATCAGTAATGCACCCTCCGCTCGACGAACTTGAACTGGACGATGGTCAGGGCGCTCACCACGATCAGAAGGATCACCGACTGCGCGGCGGAGGAACCGAGATCCTGGCCGACGAAACCGTCGGAGAAGACCTTGTAGACGAGGATCGTCGTCGCTTGCTGCGGCCCGCCCGCGGTGATCGTGTGGATCACGCCGAAGGTCTCGAAAAAGGCGTAGACGATGTTGACGACGAGGAGAAAGAAGGTCGTGGGCGAGAGAAGCGGCCAGACGATGGTGCGAAAGCGCGTCCAGAAATGCGCGCCGTCGATCGCGGCGGCCTCGATCACCGACTTCGGAATCGCCTGAAGCCCGGCGAGGAAGAAGAGGAAATTGTAGCTGATCCGCCCCCAGGAAGAGGCGACGACGACAAGGCCCATCGCCTCGGTTCCGTTCAGGACATGGTTCCAGTCGTAGCCGAGGACGCCGAGATACCAGGCGACGACGCCGACACGGGTGTTGAACATGAAGAGCCACAGCACGCCGGCGATTGCGGGCGCGACGGCATAGGGCCAGATCAGCAGCGTCCGGTAGGTGCCGGAGCCCTTGATCAGCCGGTCGGCGAGGAGCGCGAGGTAAAGCGCCACGCCCATCGAGACCACGGTGACGAGGGTCGAGAAGATCGCCGTCGTCACGAAGGAGGCGCGGTAATAGCTGTTGCCGAGGAGGTATTCGAAGTTGCCCAAGCCCACGAACTGCGATTTCAGGCCGAACGGGTCGGGGATGAACATCGACTGCCAGACCGCCTGCCCCGCCGGATAAAAGAAGAAGACCGCCGAGACGATCGCCTGCGGCAGGACGAGAAGGAGCGGCAGGAACCAGCCCTTGAAGGTGACGCGCTTTTCCATCGTCGGAAGTGCGGGGGCGGCAATACCGCCCCCGCGCGGACCTCAGCGGTTCGCTTGCTCGAAGCGGCGCAGAAGCTCGTTGCCGCGCGCCACCGCGCTGTCGAGCGCTGCCTGCGCGTCCTTGTCGCCGGCCCAGACCGCTTCCAGTTCCTCGTCGATCACGGTGCGGATCTGGTCGAAGGAACCGATCCGGATGCCCTTGGAATTGGGCGTCGGAGCCTTCGCGGTCATCTGCCTGCCGGCGATCTCGGTGCCCGGATTGGCGTCATAGAACCCGTCGGCCTTGGTCTTCTCGGCCGCGGCGAGCGTGATCGGCAGGTAGCCCGTGTTCTGGTGCCACGCCGCCTGCACGTCCGGAGACGAGAGGAAGTTCAGGAACGCCGCGACGCCCTTGTAGTCTTCGGCCGGCTTGCCGGCCATGACCCAGAGCGAGGCGCCGCCGATGATGGTGTTCTGCGGCGCACCCTCCACCCCGTCCCAGTAGGGCAGCGGGCGTATATCGAAGGCGAACTGCGCCTCGGACTTCACGCCCGCATAGCCGGCGGAGCTTTCGGTGAAGAGCGCGCATTCGCCGCCGCGGAAATTGGCGCCGCCCTCGTTGCGCCGCCCGGTATAGATGAACTTGCCGTCCTTGGCCCAGTCACCCATCGCCTGGATGTGCTGGACCTGCACCGGGCCGTTGAAGGTCAGCTCGGTGTCGAGCCCGGCAAAGCCGTTCTCCTTCGTCGCGAACGGCACGTTGTGATAGGCCGAGAGGTTTTCGAGGTGTATCCAGCTCTGCCACGCGGTGGTGAGCGGGCAGGTCGAACCGCCGGCCTTGAGCCCGTCGAGCGCCGCGCCCACGTTCTGCCAGGTCGAGAGATCCATGTCGGGATCGAGACCAGCGGCCGTGAAGGCGTCGCGGTTCACATAGAGGACCGGGGTCGAGGAGTTGTAGGGCAGCGACAGCATCTGCCCGTCGGTCGTGGTGTAATAGCCCTTCACGGCGGCCATGTAGGCGTCGGGATCGAAGGGCAGGCCGCTTTCGGCCATCACCTCGTAGACCGGCTTCACCGCGCCCTTGGCGGCCATCATCGTCGCGGTGCCGACCTCGAAGACCTGCAGGATATGCGGCTGCTCGCCGGCGCGGAAGGCGGCGATGCCGGCATTCAGCGCCTCGGAATAGTTGCCCTTGTTTGAGGCGACGACGACATAATCGCCCTGGCTTGCGTTGAAGTCCTTGACCTGCTGGTCGAGCAACTCTCCGAGCCGGCCGGTAAAGGCATGCCACCACTGGATTTCGGTTTGCGCGGCGGCGGGGGACACGATCCCGATGACCGCGCCGGCCAAGAGGGCGCCCTTGAAACGACGATGCATTCTTTCCTCCACAGTTGAGTGGCCGCAGTTCGGCGCGCGGCCTTGGGACTCTGCCCCTCAAGGAGACCCCCATGCGCCGCATAATTCAAGTAAATTGTATATTGAAAAAACATAACACTGAGTTATGAAATTGACGTCGGGTCCTCGCTCCGGACCGCAGCGGCGAGGCGCCAGAGATGTCTTTCCCGATCCGCCAGCTCGAAGCGTTCCGCGCCGTCGCGCTGAAAGGCTCCATCACCCGGGCGGCGGAGGAGATGGCGATCTCCCAGCCCGCCGTCAGCCGGCTTCTGTCGGCGCTGTCCTCCTCGGTCGAGTTCGAGCTTTTCCAGCGGGTGAGCGGCCGTCTGGTGCCGACGCGCGAGGCGGAGTTCCTGCTGCGCGAGGTGGAGCGGGTCTTGGACAATCTCGGGCGGATCGGGCAGCTGACCCACGACCTCAGCACCCGCAAGGCCGGGCATCTCAGGATCGCCTGCCTGCCGGGCTTCGCGACGAGCCACCTGCCGAAGGTTCTCGCGGATTTCCTCTCCGGCCGGCCCAACGTCACGGCGGTTCTCGAGCCGGACCGGCCCGAACGCATCCTCGAATGGATCATCGGCGAGCAATACGATTGCGGCATCACCGACGAATTCGCCGGGCACCCGACGGCCGAGAGCACGACGATCCTGATGCGCACCGTCTGCATCCTGCCGCCGGGCCATCCCCTGGCGGCGAAGGCGGAGATCTGGCCCGCGGACCTCGCCCGGGAACGGATCATCCACACAAGGCGCGACAGCGGCTTCTACCAGCGTTTGTCGGAGGCCTTCGCGCTGCGCAACCTGCGCCTTGGCAGCCATGTCGAGACGCGGCAGTTCACCGCCGCCTGCATGCTGGTCGCGGCCGGGGCGGGCGTTTCGGTGGTCAGCGAGATGGACGCGCGGGAATACGAGCATCGCGGTCTGGTGATCCGGCCGTTCCGCCCCGACGTGCCGCACCGGCTGTCGCTCCTGCGCCCCGCGAACGCGCGGGCCTCGCTCCTGGCGCTCGAATTCCTCGACACGTTCGAGAAGAGCCTGGAACCGTTCCGGTTCCGCTAGGTGTTTTCGGGGTCGAAGGGCACGCCGTTCTTGTTGCAGATGATGCGGGCGCGGCCCAGGGCGGCCTCGGTCGCGGTGCGGGGCGCGGTCATGGCGGTCTCCTTGGTCAGCCGGTCCAGCCGAGGCGGGCGGCGATACTGTTCATGGACTGGATCAGCGGCGCCGCCGCGCGGGTCGACGGCCGGGTGCGGGCGTCGCGCAGGCCCGCTTCGTCCGCCACCGGGACCTTCAAGATCCGCGATGTGATGCCGATGCGGGCGGCGGCGGCGCGGATACCGGTCAGGTATTTCTCCAGCACCGCCTGCCGCGACCGCTGGACCGCTTCCGCCGTCGCCCGGGCGGTGACGTTGGGATTGCCGTCGCGATCGCCGCCGATCCAGGAATGGAACTTTATGCAGGGGGGTGATCTCCGGCACCGTGCCGAAACGGCTGCCGGTGGCCGCGACGAACCGCTCGACCACCTGCGGGACAGCGTCGAAGATACTGTCGCGGAAGAATTGCAGACGACATGGGTTTCGGGATCGGCCTCGAACCGTTAGAGGATGTCGCGGAAGCTCGATCCGTTGATCGGATCGCCGCCGATCCCCACGCTGGTCGACACGCCGATGCCGAGATCCTTGAGCTGTTGCGCCGCCTCGTAGCCGAGCGTGCCCGAGCGGCCGACCATGCAGCCGATATTCCCGGTCAGGCCGATATAGGCGAGGCCGCGGTCGGCGGCGCGCGCCTCGCGCGGATCCTCCTGGCTCTTGTCGCGCAGCTCGGACACGTGCGGGTGGCGGAAGAGCGCATTGCCGTCGAAGGTCATGCTGGCGTCGAGCGCGAGGATGCGGTTGTCGGCGGTGATGACCAGCGGGTTGATCTCGACCATCGTCGCGTCAAGCTCGCGGAAGGCGCGGTAGCAGCCCTTCAGGGTGCGCACCATCTGCCGGGTCAGCGGTGCCGGGATCTTCAGAGCGAAGGCGATCTCGCGCGCCTGGAATTCCTGCAGGCCCAACGCCGGTTCCACCGTCGAGCGGACGATGGAGTCGGGCTTCCTCGCCGAGATCTCCTCGATCTCCATGCCGCCTTCGGATGAGGCGACGATCATCACCCGCTGGGATGCCCGGTCGAGCACGAAGCCGAGGTAGATCTCGCGGTCGAAATCCACCGCTCTCTCGACATAGACGCGGTAGATGCCCTTGGTCTATGGCGACGAAAGCTCCGACACGCCGCGCAAGGCGATGTCGTCGGGGGCGGCCGGCTTCGCCGCGCGGTCCGGATCGGTCGAGCGGCTTTTCGAGACCTGTCTTTCCGTCGCCAAGGGGCAGATGGTGTTTCCCTTCCTCGACGTGCGCAAGCTGCAGGAGGACCTGATCGAACAGTTGTCCAGACGGGAACGGGCGCTGCCAGAGGGACTTTCGAAGGGGTTGACCAACCGCGAACTCGCCAGGGAATTTGACATCAGCACCAACAAGGTCAAATTCCATCTGTCGAACCTGTTCGAAAAACTGTCGGTGAGGAACCGGGCACAGGCCATCGCCTTCTACTATGCCAACCGGGCGTCGAGAGGGGATTTCTGACGGCCGGGAGACCGCAATGTCGTGAAAATCTTATTCTTGACCGGAAATGTTTCTTTGGCCGATGCCTGGCGGGCGATCCCGCCCCCCAAAACACAAGGAGCGTCCAGATGTCCTTCCACGTCATCCAGCAGGCCCCCGCCCGGCTCAATCGGAGTGAGCTTGCGGTCCCCGGTAGCGCCCCGCAAATGTTTGAAAAGGCGGCGCAATCCGACGCCGACGTGATCTTCCTGGACCTCGAGGACGCGGTGGCGCCCGATGACAAGGCGCAGGCCCGCAAGAACATCATCAAGGCCCTGAACGAGATCGACTGGGGCAAGAAGACCATGTCGGTGCGAATCAACGGGCTCGACACGCACTACATGTATCGCGACGTCGTCGACGTGGTGGAGCAGGCGGGCGAACGGCTCGACCTGATCATGGTCCCGAAGGTCGGGACGGCGGCGGACGTCTACGCCGTCGACATGCTGGTCACCCAGATCGAGGACGCGAAGGGTTACAGGAAGCGGATCGGGTTCGAGCATATCATCGAGACCGCGCTCGGGATGCAGAACGTGGCGGAGATCGCCGGCGCCTCGAAGCGCAACGAGAGCCTGCATTTCGGCGTTGCCGACTATGCCGCCTCGACCCGCGCGCGGACCACGATCATCGGCGGCGTGAACCCGGATTACTCGGTGCTGACCGACATGCTCGAAGATGGCAACCGCGCCGTCCACTGGGGCGACATGTGGCACTACGCGCTGGCGCGGATGATCGTCGCGGCGCGCGCCAACGGCCTGCGCCCGGTCGACGGACCCTTTGGCGATTTCTCCGATCCCGAAGGCTATCGTGCCGCCGCCAAGCGCGCGGCGGTGCTCGGCTGCGAGGGCAAATGGGCGATCCACCCGAGCCAGATCGCACTCGCCAACGAGGTGATGAGCCCGTCCGAGGCCGAGGTGACACGCGCGCGCCGCATCCTCGAAGCGATGGAGAAGGCCGCCACCGAGGGCAAGGGCGCGGTGTCGCTGGACGGCCGCCTGATCGACTATGCCTCGATCCGTCAGGCCGAGGTTCTGGTCGAGAAGGCCAGGCAGATTGCCGGGTCCTGACCGGGTAACGGCCCTGCGCGAAAGGGCGGGGATGCTCTTCGCGCGGGCCTGCGCGGCGGCCGATCCGGCCCGCGCGCTGGAGGCCGCATTCGCCGGCATACCCTTGCCCCGCCCCGATCCGGGCGGGGACTACCGGGTTGTTTCTATTGGCAAGGCGGCCGTCCCGATGGCCGCGTTCCTGCTCGGCAAGCTTGCGGGCGAACGGGTCGAGGCGATCGTGGTGACGAACCGCGAGAACGCCCGTCCCCTGCCCGGCGCCACGGTCCATGCGTCGGGCCATCCGGTGCCCGACGACGAGGGCGCCCGGGCGGCGGACGCGGTCGAGGCGTTCCTCGCGCCGGCGCGGGCCGGGGACCGGGTGATCGCGCTCATCTCGGGCGGCGGCTCGGCGCTGCTTCCGGCGCCGATCGCCGGGCTGACGCTCGCGGACAAGGTGGCGGTCAACCGGCTTCTCCTCGCGACGGGGTTCGAGATCACCGAGATGAACCTCGTCCGGCAGCAATTGTCACGGCTGAAGGGAGGCGGACTCCTGCGGGCGGCGGCGCCGGCGCCGGTGACGGCCTACATCCTGTCGGATGTGATCGGGGACGACCTGCGGGTCATCGCCTCCGGCCCCACCGTCGCCCCGATCGGCGGCAAGGCCGAGGCGCGCGCGCTCCTGCAATCGCGCGGGATCTGGGATGCGCTGCCCGCCGCCGTCCGCGCCGTGCTCGACCGCGACGAGGCACCTTCGGCGCCGTTGCCGGCGGCGACCAACATCCTGGTCGGATCGAACCGCAAGAGCCTCGACGCCATTGTCGCCGCCGCCGGGCCGGAGGTGTCCGTGGTGAACGATCGACTGACCGGCGATGTCGGCGACGCGGCGGAAGCGGTCGTCGCGGCGGCGCGGAACGCCCCCGTCGACAGCGCGCACTGCCTCGTCTTCGGCGGCGAGACCACGGTGACGCTGCGCGGGACGGGCCTCGGCGGGCGCAATCAGGAACTGGCGCTGCGGGTCGCCCTTTCCATGCCCGATCTCGGCCGCGACTGGGTGTTCCTGTCGGGCGGCACCGACGGCCGCGACGGTCCGACCGATGCGGCGGGCGGCGTGGTCGATGCCGGAACCGCCGCGCGCATCCGCGCCGCCGGCGGCGATCCCGACGCGCTTCTGACCGACAACGACAGCCACGCAGCACTCTCGCTTTCCGGCGATCTTCTGGTGACCGGGGCGAGCGGCACCAATGTGGCCGACGTGCAGATCCTGCTCCTCGGGCCGGGCGGGGGCTGACCGGACGGCCCGGTCGTCCGGTCCGAACCCGGCAAGCTCCCCGACCAGCGTCCCGGAGCAGACTTCGGCCCTCAGGTGCCGGAAATGGCTGATCCGGAGCGCGTTGCCCGCCCGCATCGCGAGGATCTCGTCCGCCAGCTGGCGGGCATACTCGCCGTAGCCCGTCCGGTTCCCGGTGGGGGCGGAGCCGGCAATCACCTCGTCGGCGAGCACGAACTTGGCATTGGCAGGCACGGTTTCGGTCATCTCGGCCTCCAGCACGCCGCGATGCCGGCCGCGCCGCGCGCATGCGGTTGAGGGCGACGGTGCGCCCCTCGGCACACGGCCGCAGATCAACTCCGGTCGCTCGAAGGGGCAGCGAGAAGGCAGGCTTCGATGGCGATCCAGACCAGTTGCGCGTCCGTCCGCGCGTCAAGCTGGCTCTTCACCTGATAAAGGGTGTTCTGCATCGTCTTCGTGCTGACGCCCGGCGCCGCGCTGATTTCGGCCTGCACGTCCGCCGCCACCGTCCTTGATGATCAGCGCGAGTTCGGTGCGGCCACCGCCGGACAGTCTGATCGCGCGCCCCGGCCATGGCCCGGATCACCGTCGCAAGGAAGACCAGGGCCGTCACCAGACACAGGCCGAGGATCAGGCCGCTTCGCAGGCTCATCCGGTTCCCCACAATTCAGGTCGGTCATCCGAAGGGAGGGGCTTTTCGGTCGGGCTGGCAAGCCTCGTCGCGGCAGATCAGACTGTCCGGCGGTGACCGCAGCGGAGGAGCGATGATGGGCGGATCCGAGACGGCCGAACACATGGATGCCGGGCTAGCCCGCCTTGCGGAGCCGGCGCGGCGGCTCATGTCGGAGATCGAAGCGGGCCTGATCGGCTGCGCACAGTTGGTGGAGCGTCTGATGATCGCGCTTCTGGCCGGCGGGCACGTCCTGATCGAGGGCGCGCCGGGGCTGGCCAAGACGCGCGCGGTGCGGCGCCTGTCATCGGGGCTGGCGGGTAGCTTCGCCCGGATCCAGTGCACGCCCGACCTCATGCCCGCCGACATCACCGGCACCCAGGTCTTCCACCCGAGCGATCGGCGGATGGAGTTCCTGCCCGGACCGGTCTTCAACACCCTTTTGCTGGTGGACGAGATCAACCGCGCGCCGCCGAAGGTGCAATCGGCGCTCCAGGAAGCGATGGGCGAGTGGCAGGTGACGGCGGGCGGCCAGACGCGGCCCCTGTCGCCGGGGTTCCTCGTGATCGCGACGCAGAACCCGCTGGAGCACGAAGGCACCTTTCCGCTGCCCGAAGCCCAGCTCGACCGGTTCCTGTTCCATGTCGGCGTCGACATGCCCGACGAGGAAACCGAGATGCGTATTCTCGACCTCGTCGAGACCGAGACCCTCGGCGATGCCGCGCCGATCAGCACCCGGCTCTCCGACGCCGCCGTGACCGACTTGCGCCGGGCGGTGACACGGCCCGCGCCATCGTGGACGATGTGCTTCGCGCCGTCACGCCGCTATGACCCCGCGGGCCGGGATCGACCTGACCGCCGGGCGGCTGATCGGACTTCGCCATGCCGCGCAAAACGCCGGCTTCGCCAGCCGCAGCGCCAACCGGGCCGGTGTGCTCGCCGGGCGCCGTCACGGGATGGGCCTCGAACTCCACGACCTGCGGCATTTCTCCGAAAGCGACGACCTGCGCGACCTCGATGCCGCCTTCGCCGAGATCGGCCGTGGCGCGACCTACAACCGCGCGGCCACGCTCGCGATGACCGGCGACCATGCGCTTTCCGTCGCCTAATACGACGCGGTGCTTTTCGCCGACCGCTGGGATGTGGAGGCCCGCCGCAATCGGGATATCGTCGCCGCGCTGGTCGAGCCGGTGGTCGGGGAAGCGATGGGGCACGGCCGCATCGAGCGTCTGCTGGTCGAGGCGGGCGCCAGCGTTGCCGGCTTCGATGCCGACGATCCGACCGCGCCGAC
>WOYI011453810.1_pt1 | contig 17426 bp, 16 predicted proteins | sample 6423411 | NCBI WGS metagenome assembly WOYI01 (sample SAMN13441803, study PRJNA592873) | oil field metagenome | biome: oil field; feature: oil-well bore; material: oil-contaminated soil; isolation source: oil-contaminated soil from oil-well borehole | place: Germany: Wietze | collected 2016-10-18 ...
CGGCTGGCCGAGGCGCGGGGCGGGTGTCCGGACCTCTTCGTCCAGGTCAATACCGGCGAGGAGCCGCAGAAGGCCGGGGTGCTGCCGGACGAGACGGACAGTTTTGTCGCGCGTTGCCGCGAGCTCGGCCTGCCGGTCCGGGGCCTCATGTGCATCCCGCCGGAGGGCGAGGATTCGACGCCGCATTTCGCGATGCTCGCCGGGATGGCCGAGCGGAACGGGCTGGCCGGCCTGTCGATGGGGATGAGCGCGGATTTCGAGGCGGCGATCGCGCTTGGCGCGACGCATGTCCGGGTCGGATCGGCCATCTTCGGGGCGCGGGATCACGCGGCGCGTTGAAAAGGGGGCCTTCCGCCCCCTCTTGCCGCCGGGGCGGCAATTCACCCCCGAGGATATTTCCGGCAAGATGAAGTCAGATGCGGACGGGGATCACGACACGGGTGCCGGGCGCGGCGTGGCGGGCGATGAAGAGGAGGTCGGCCCTTGCGAAGGCGAGGCAGCCGGCGGTCGGGTAGCCGGGGCGGCGCCATTGGTGGATGAAGATCGCCGAGCCCTTGCCGGGGACCGCGTCGGGCCAGTTCCAGTCGAGCGGCAGGATAAGATCGTAGAGCGGATCGGCGCGGCGAAGGCGTTCGGGGCTTGGGCCGAAAGGCTTGCGGGTGAGGTGGTTGTAGGCCGGATGGCCGGGCGCGTCGCACCAGCGGTCTTCGAGGTGGATCGGTTCCGCCCAGTCCGGCAGGCTCCGGGCGGCGATCCGGTCGGGACGGTAGAGGAGGCCGATGACCCGGTGGGTTCCGGCGGGCGTGGCGCCATCGCCTTCGCGCTTGTCGGGCGCGATGCCGGAGCGGCCGATGCTGACGGGGAAGGTCCGGCCGAGGAAACGCAGGCCGGTGGGCGTGAGGACGAGATCGGCGGCACTCACAGCAGGTGGCCGGATTTCTGCGCCTTGGTGGCGAGGTAGGCCTCGTTGTGGCGGGTCTGGCCGACCTTCAGGGGTACCCGCTCGGTGACGGTGATGCCCATCGCCTCCATCATCCGGATCTTCGCGGGATTGTTGGTCAGCAGCCGGACGGCGGAAAAGCCGAGCTTCTTCAGGAGCGCCGCGCCGAGGCGGAAGTCGCGTTCGTCATCCTCGAAGCCGAGCCGGTGGTTCGCCTCGACCGTGTCGAAGCCCTGATCCTGCAGCGAATAGGCGCGCATCTTGTTGGCGAGGCCGATGCCGCGGCCTTCCTGGTTGAGGTAGAGAAGCACGCCGGCGCCCTCGGCCCCCATCTGCGCGAGGGCGGCCCTGAGCTGCGGTCCGCAATCGCATTTCAGGCTGCCGAGGAGGTCGCCGGTGAAGCAGGCGGAGTGGAGCCGGGCGAGCACGGGCCTTTCGCGCGGCGGATGACCGATCTCGATCGCGTAATGTTCCTCGCCGCCGTCCTCGGGGCGGAAGACGTGGAGTCGGCCGGCCTCGGCGGCCTCCATCGGCACGCGGGCGGAGACGACGGGGTGGATCGGGGCGGCTTCGGACAGGGCGGGGGCGGCGCGGTCCCAGTCGATGAGGGTCAGCCCCTCGGACGCGGCCAGCCCCGGGGCATCGGCTACGGGCACGAGGACGGCGGCGGGCAGGAGCCGCGCGGATTTCGCCAGCGCGATGGCGGCGCGGGCCAGCGTCGGGTCGCCGTCGCGGTGGCTGTGCAAGGGGCCCTTCATCGGTGAGCGGAGATCGTCGGCCGGATCGGCGACGGCGTCGATCCAGGTGGGTGTCGCGTCCCCCGGCACGATCAGCCGTGCGATGTCGCCGTCATAGGCGCGCGCCTTCAGCGTCTCGGCCCGCCGCGCGGTGATGGCGAGCGTCAGCGGACCCATCGCCGAGAGGGCGGCGAAGCGCGCCGGGTCGAGCGCCTCTGCCGCGAGCGCCAGCGCCGCCGCATTGCCGGCAGAGAGCAGGACCGGCACGCCCATGCGCAGGTCGGCCCGGGCGCGGTTCAGTCGTTCGACGATGTCGGGGCCGAGGGCCATGTTTCATTCCGTCCGGGTCGTTGCCCCTCTAGATAGTCCGGCGCGACGCAAATTGAAACAATTGCCGTACGAGCGACACGTCCGCGTGAGATAGCGGTGCCGTGACTTGCCGAACTGCCCTTGCATACGCATCTCATGGGCAAGAAGCGGAGGGCAAGACGATGGCCAACCTGAAGAAAATCCTGCTTGTCGACGATGACGAGGACCTGCGCGAGGCGCTGGCCGAACAGCTCGTCTCGACCGAGGATTTCGATGTCTTCGAGGCCGGCAGCGGCGCCGAAGGCATCGAGAAGGTCAAGGAGGAGATCTACGATCTCGTGATCCTCGACGTGGGTCTGCCGGATACCGACGGGCGCGAGCTGTGCAAGAAGATGCGCAAGCAGGGCGTGAAATGCCCGATCCTGATGCTGACCGGGCATGACGGCGATGCCGACACGATCCTCGGCCTCGATGCGGGCGCCAACGATTACGTGACGAAGCCGTTCAAGTTTCCGGTGCTGCTGGCCCGGATCCGGGCGCAGCTCAGGACCCACGAGCAATCCGAGGACGCGATCTTCCAGCTTGGGCCCTATACGTTCAAGCCGGCGATGAAGATGCTGATCGACGAGCGCGACCGGAAGATCCGCCTGACCGAGAAAGAGACGAACATCCTCAAGTTTCTCTACCGGGCGACCGAGGGCGTGGTGGCGCGCGATGTGCTCCTGCACGAGGTCTGGGGCTACAATGCCGGGGTCACGACCCACACGCTCGAGACGCATATTTACCGTCTTCGCCAGAAAATAGAACCGGATCCGTCCAATGCCCGCCTTCTTGTGACCGAATCGGGTGGATATAGACTGGTGGCATGAGTTCCCCTTGTCGTGTCGGGGTTATGGCACGGCATCCTCCCTGTTGGACTGGCCGGGCCTTGTGCCCGGCCTTTTTTTCCTGCCCGCCTCGGTCATCGGGCGCGCCCCCTTGCGGCAAGTTGGGCGCGGAGTGCTTCAGTCCTGCCGCAACCGCAGCAGCGCGTAGAGCGCGGGCAGGGCGAGGTCGCGGCCGATTGGCGCTTCGCCGAGGCTGACGAGCGCCCCGCCGGCCAGCGCGCCGAGGGGCATCGCCCCCCAGCCGAAGAAGCGGTAGATCGAGTTGACCCGGCCGAGGAAGTCGTCCGGGATTGTCCGCTGCCGGTAGCTGACGGTCACGACGTGCCAGAGCATGCCCGCGGCATCGGTTCCTCGCTGTCGGATACCGCCAGCATCTCTGCCGGGGGCCGATGCGCAAGGCCCCGTCGCGCCTATGGCGTTTCGGGTTTTCTTTGAATCAGAATTCGAACCGTTTTCGTTCGAATTCTGATAGTTGCCGTCCCAACATAAACCAGAAACGCTTTATTTCACCGCCGTGACCGTGGCGGGCGGAAACTCCCGCCCGGCGAGGAACGGATAGGCGAGGGCCGCGAGCTGTTGCCGCTCCGGCCCGTCGATGCGGAGGAAATACCATGTCTCCCCGTCCTCGACCGCGAGAAGCGGCTGTTCGTTCCGCATCACCGCGCCGTCGGCCTCGGTGACGAAGGCGGTCGGGATCAGCACCCAGGTGACCTTGGTCCCGTCGGCAAGCGCGTCCTCGCCGGCATCGAGGTCGGACTGGTCGGCGGTCACGTCGCGGACCGTCGTGCCTTTCATCAGCGTTCTGGTCTGATCGACGAGCGTCGCCTCGAGCTTCCTGGTCTCGACCCCGGTCGCGCCGGCGAAGACGTTGAGGACGCGCGGCGGCAGGGCGGCGACGATGCCTTTGGCATCGCTCCGGCCGATCGCCCTGAGATAGGCACCGAGCGATGCGTCGAGGGCTTTCGCCTCGCCCGCATCGAGCGGGCGGGCGGCGACCGGATGCGCCATCAGCACGGCGAGAAGGACGGCGAAGAACCGGAAAAGCGTCATCGGGCTGGCTCCCTATTGCAGTCCCGGCATCTTGCACGGGGCGCGCGAGAGCTCAAGCGGTCCGGCGGGGCGGCCGGCATGGACATTGCCGCCGCCGCCCCGCTAAGGTCGCGCGGCGCAAGAGACGAGGACCGCCATGCCCTTCACCATCGCCACCTGGAACATCAATTCGGTCCGTCTCCGGGAACCCCTGGTCCGCCGGCTGATGGCCGACGAGGCGCCCGACATCCTCTGCCTTCAGGAATGCAAGTCGCCGGTGGACCTGATCCCGACGGAAGGGTTCGAAGCCCTCGGCTACCGCCACATGGTGGCGCGCGGCCAGAAGGGCTACAACGGCGTCGCGATCCTGTCGAAACTGCCGCTGACCGAGGTCGGCGCGCATGACTTCGTCGACCTCGGCCATGCCCGCCACGTCGCGGCACGGCTGGAGAACGGCGTCACCATCCACAATTTCTATGTGCCCGCCGGCGGCGACGTGCCCGACCGGGAGGTGAACGAGAAATTCGGCCAGAAGCTCGACTACGTCACCGCCATGCGGGACTGGGCGCATCAGGAGAGACCGGAAAAGGCGATCCTCGTCGGCGACCTCAACATCGCGCCGTGCGAGGACGATGTCTGGAGCCACAGGCAGCTCTTGAAGATCGTCAGCCACACGCCGGTCGAGGTCGAGCATCTGGCGGATGCACAGGCGGCCGGAAACTGGGTGGATGTGACGCGGAAGGACATTCCCGACGGGCTTCTCTACAGCTGGTGGTCCTACCGGTCGCCGGACTGGGACGCGGCCGACAAGGGCCGCAGGCTCGACCATGTCTGGGCGACGCCCGACATCGCCAATGCCGCGCATGCCAGCCGCATCCTGCGCGCGGCGCGCGGCTGGGAGCAGCCCTCCGACCACGCCCCGGTCTTCGCGACTTTCGATCTCTGACCCGCCGCGCCGTCAGGCGGCGAGCGGCGCCCGGCCGCCGTGGCGCGCCAGGGCGAGGGCGCGGACCTCGAAATCGAGAAGCTCGCGGTGGACCGGGCCGCGATGGAGCGGCATCTGCCCGCGATCGGCGAGGGCGCCGGGCGCGGTCGCGCGCGCAAGGTCGGGGCTGCGGCCGATGCGGCCGAGATAGAGGCTCTCGGTCCAGAGACCGCCGGCGCGGATCAGCGCGTGGCGCTCCAGAAGCAGCCCGTGGCTGACCTCGATCCCGCCTTCGGGGCCCCAGACCGCGCTCCGGCCATCGACCAGATGCCGGGCTTCGACGAGGGCCTGATCGTCGCCGAAGAGGTATTCGACATCGGCGCCCGAAAGAGCGACACGTTGAGTCGACCTCAGGATCAGGTTGTCCGGAAGTCCGAAATAGGGCGCGTTGAGGCGAACCGTCCTGAGGCCGCCGAGGACGGGCGCCGCGATGCGCCCCTGCCAGAGGACCGGCAGATCGCCGGCATCGGCGGTGCGGACACGGTCGCCGGGACGCAGCGTTTCGATCGGGCGGGGGCCGTCGCCGGTGTCGATGAGCGTGCCCGGTGCGATTCCCGGAACCGGACCCACGGTCTGCCAGTGATCGGCGAGGCCGGCCCAGTCAAGCGCCGGATGCCGGATCGCCGCAGCGTCGGGACCGAAGAGCGCCGCGATCTCGTTGGGGCGGACCGGCAGCGCCCCGCGCGCCTCCTGCTGGCGGATCGTGCCGCGCGTCAGGTTCTCCGCGGTGAGAAGGCTTCGGCCGCGCGCCCGGTCCCAGTGATAGCTGAGCCGCAGCCGGCCGGAGGCGGGGTCCCGCCCGAGCCCGACGGAGAGATGGCTGACCGCCGCGCCCTGCCGGCGCAAGAGGTGCATGCGCCCGTCCGCCATCGGCTCGATGACGAAGAGGCATCCCGGTTCGCGTTGCGGGCCCAGTTGCACCAGCGGCCCCCTCGATCGGGAGACGTCCCCGAGGTCGACCTCGAGGACAAGTGTGCCCCGTTCCAATCCGTCGCCCGAGATCCCGCCGTAGCGGCGGACCTGTCCGTCGCGCCGGCGAAGGAGGCGCCAGCTCATGCCGCATGCCTCCGGGAGAAAGCCGACGCCTGCCCTGCGGGCCATGATCCCGCCTGTCCTGCCATCGCACCAACCGCTCGATCCTGGCGACGTTGCGCCAAAGCTGCATTTGCCCTGTCTCGGGTCTCTGTTCGCAGTCCGACTATGTCCGGATGCCCCGGCTTTGTGAATCGCCGCCTGAATGGCGCGACTCCGGCCCCGGGCACCGGTGGCGTTCCTGCAACACCGCCCCCGCATTGAAGCCCCGGGGCGGAGGGAGTAGTGCTGGACCCGTCCATGAAGGAGCGTGCCCGTGCCCGAACCCGTCGATCCCGTCCGCCTGACCGCCGATCTGATCCGCTGCCCGTCGGTCACGCCGGAGGAGGGCGGGGCGCTCGTCCTCCTGCAGGGCCTGCTGGCCGGGGCCGGGTTCGACTGCCACCGGGTGGACCGGAACGGCACGCCCAACCTCTTCGCCCGCTGGGGGCGGGCCGGCGCGAACCGGAGCTTCGGCTTCAACGGCCATACCGACGTGGTGCCGGTCGGCGACGCGGCCGCCTGGACGCACGATCCCTTCGGGGGCGAGATCGTCGATGGCTGGCTCTGGGGGCGCGGCGCCACCGACATGAAGTCCGGGGTCGCCGCCTTCGTCGCCGCCGCCGTCGATTTCGTCCGTGCGACGCCGCCCGACGGCGCCATCGTCCTCACCATCACCGGCGACGAGGAGGGGCCGGGCAAGGACGGCACCGTGGCGCTTCTCGACTGGATGGCGGCGCGGGGCGAGGCGATGTCGGTCTGCCTCGTGGGTGAGCCGACCTGCCCCGAACGCCTCGGCGACATGATGAAGATCGGCCGCCGGGGATCGCTGACCGCGCATTTCGACGCGAAGGGGGTGCAGGGCCATTCGGCCTATCCGCACCGGGCGAAGAACCCGCTACACGCGCTCGTCCGGCTCATGGACAGGCTCGCCGCGCACCGGCTCGACGAGGGAACCGCGCATTTCGATGCCTCGACGCTCGCGATCACCACGATCGACACCGGCAATCCCGCGACGAACGTGATCCCGGCGAAGGCGCGCGCGACCGTCAACATCCGCTTCAACGACGCCCATTCGTCGTCGAGCCTCGCGGACTGGCTCCGCGCCGAGGCGGCGAAGGTCGAGGCCGAGACGGGCGTGATCTTCGGCCTCGACGTCCAGGTCTCGGGCGAAAGCTTCCTCACTCCGCCGGGCGACTTCGTCCGGCTCGTGGCCAGCTCGGTCAAGGCCGAAACCGGGCGCGACCCCGCGCTTTCCACCTCCGGCGGCACCTCGGATGCGCGCTTCGTCAAGGATCACTGCCCGGTGGTGGAATTCGGCCTCGTCGGCAAGACCATGCATCAGGTCGACGAGCGGGTGGAGGTCGCGCAGATCGGCCGGCTCAAGGCGATCTACGCGCGGATCCTGCGCGACTATTTCGCCTGACGCGCGCCCCGGCCGGCACGGGTCAGGTCCGCAAGCAACCCTCATTCACTGTGGCCCAAATACCTGCGGCGCTCCGCCTCCCCCGGTCGCGGCGCCCGCCATTTCCACATGACGCCGTCGCGCGGGCGTGGTAGCCAGCGACATGGCCCGCATCCCCTCCAAATCCGAGATCCTCGACTGGATCGCCGACAATCCCGGCCTCTCGGCCAAGCGCGATATCGCGAAGGCCTTCGGCATCAAGGGAGCGGACCGGATCGAGCTGAAGCGGATCCTGAAGGAGCTCGAGGGCGAGGGCACGCTGGAGCGCCGGCGCAAGACCTACCGCGACCCCGAGAAGCTGCCCCCCGTGACGATCCTCACGATCCTGCCGCCCGACCGCAACGGCGACCAGTTCGCGAAGCCGATGGAATGGCAGGGCGAGGCGCCGGAGCCGCGCGTCCTCTTCCAGCCGCGCAAGGCCGACGCGCCGGTGGCGGAAGGCGACCGCATCCTCGCCCGCGTCAACGAGGTGAAGGGCGAGGACCATCAGTACGAGGCAAGGCTGATCCGCAAGATCGGCACCAATCCGCACAAGATCCTCGGCATCTTCCGCAAAGAGACCGAAGGCGGGCGCATCGTGCCCATCGACAAGGGCGCTGACAAGGAATGGACGGTCGCCGCCGACGCCACGCAGGGCGCGAAGGACGGCGAACTGGTCGAGGCGGAACTCGCCGGTCCGAAGGGCCGGATGGGGCTGCCGCGCGCGCGCATCGTCGAGCGGCTTGGCGACCCCTCGGCGCCGAGGGCGGTGTCGCTGATCGCGATCCATCAGCACGGCATTCCCGACGACTTCCCCGATGCGGTGATCGAGGAAGCCGACCGCATGAAGCCCGCGCCCCTCGGCGACCGCGAGGATCTGCGGCATCTGGCCTTCATCACCATCGACCCGGCCGATGCCCGCGACCATGACGATGCCTGCCATGCCCATCCTGACGCAGACCCTAAGAACGAGGGCGGCCATGTCGTCTGGGTGGCCATCGCCGATGTCGCCCACTTTGTCACGCCGGGTTCCGCGCTCGACCGCGAGGCGCGGCACCGGGGCAACTCGACCTATTTCCCCGACCGGGTGGTGCCGATGCTGCCCGACCGGCTCTCGGGCGATCTCTGCTCGCTCCACGAAGGGGTGGCGCGGCCGGTTCTCGCGGTCTGGATGAAGCTCGACGCGAAGGGCCGCAAGATCTCGCACCGGTTCACCCGGGCGATGATCAAGTCCGTCGCCAGCCTCAACTATGCCGAGGTGCAGGAGGCGCAGGACGGCCGCCCGAACGAGCGCTGCGCGGAACTCCTGGCCGAGGTCATCGCGCCCCTTTACGCCGCCTACGAGGCGACGAAGACGGCGCGGGCGATGCGCCAGCCGCTCGACCTCGACCTGCCGGAACGCAAGATCGAGCTGACCGAGGATGGGCGGGTGAAGTCGGTCGCCTTCCGCGAGCGGCTCGATGCCCACCGGCTGATCGAGGAATTCATGATCCTCGCCAATGTCGCCGCCGCCGAGGAGCTGATCCGCCTCCGCCGCCCGCTTCTCTTCCGGGTGCACGAGGAACCCTCGCCCGAAAAGCTCGACGCGCTGCGCGAGGTGGCGATGGCCTCGGGCTTCACGCTCGCCAAGGGGCAGGTGCTGAGGACCGAACATTTGAACCGGCTCTTGGCCCAGGCCGAGGGCACGGATTTCGACGAGCTTCTCAACATCACGACGCTGCGGTCGATGACCCAAGCCTATTATACGCCGGAGAATTTCGGCCATTTCGGCCTCGCGCTGAAAAGCTACGCGCATTTCACCTCGCCGATCCGGCGCTATTCCGACCTTGTCGTGCACCGGGCGCTGATTCTCGGCCACGGCTGGGGCGAGGACGGGCTGTCGCCGCAGGATATCGAGATGCTGGCGGAGACGGCGCAACACATCTCCGATACCGAACGCCGCTCGATGGCGGCCGAACGCGACACGACCGACCGCTATCTTGCCGCCTATCTCTCCGACCGGGTGGGCAGCGAATTCGCCGGCCGCATCAGCGGGGTGACGCGGTTCGGCCTTTTCGTGAAACTCGACGAGACCGGCGCCGACGGGCTGATTCCGATCCGCTCGGTCGGGCGCGAGTTCTTCCACTACGACCCGAAGGCCCAGACGCTGATGGGCGCCGATACCGGCCTGACGATCGGCATCGGCCAGCGAGTGACCGTCCGGCTGGCCGAGGCGGTGCCGGTCACCGGCGGGCTGATGCTCGAGCTGCTCGACATCGAAGGGCGCGATGTGCCGGCCGGGGCCTCGGCGCGGCGCGGCAAGCCCCTCGCGCGGCGTCCCGGCGCGGCCAAGGCGAAGGCCGCGAAGACCCGCCGCAAGGTCGAACGCCGCCGCCGCTGACGCGAAACCGCGCCCGGCCCCGGAGACGGAGCTTTTCCGCCCCGCCCGGCCGCGCTACACTTCGCGCAAAGAAAAAAGAAAAACGACAGGCAGGCAGGACATGCGCGTATCAGCACTCATCGCCGTGGTTTCGACGCTCCTTCCCGCGATGGCGGGCGCGGCGGGCATCACGCCGTCATTCCCGGACAATCAGGACAGGATCATGAGCGGACCCGAAGAGCTTGTCCCGGCTTCGGCCAATCTCGGCCTCGACCGCTGGATCGCGGGTTTCCGGGGCCGCGCGCTGGCGCAGGGGATCAGTGCGGCCACCTTCGACCGCGCGTTCCGGGGGATCGGCTACAACACCTCGGTGATCGAGAAGGACCGCAACCAGAGCGAGTTCACTAAAGCGATCTGGGACTATCTCGACAGCGCCGTGTCGGAGAGCCGCATCGCGAACGGCAAGGCGGCGTTGCGGCAGAACCGGCGGCTGCTGGACCAGATCGAGGCGCGTTACGGCGTCGAAAAGGAAATCGTCGTGGCGGTCTGGGGGCTCGAAAGCTCCTACGGCACCTATCGCGGCACGACGCCGCTGATCGAGGCGCTGGCGACGCTCGCCTATGACGGCCGGCGCGGCAGCTTCTTCGAAAGCCAGTTGATCGCGGCCCTGAAGATCGTGCAGGCGGGCGATGTCGATCCCCGGCAGATGACCGGAAGCTGGGCGGGGGCGATGGGGCACACCCAGTTCATCCCGACCTCCTACCTTGCCTATGCGGTGGATTTCACCGGCGACGGCAAGCGCGACATCTGGTCGGACAACCCCGCCGACGCGCTGGCCTCGACCGCCGCCTACCTCGCGCGCTTCGGCTGGAACAAGGGCCAGCCCTGGGGGGTCGAGGTGCAGTTGCCGCGCGGCTTCGACTTCGGCCTGACCGGCGAGCGGGTGAAGAAGTCGCCCGCCGAATGGGCCGCGCTCGGAGTGCGCGACATGGACGGGGGCAAGGTTCCAAACCATGGCGCGGCGTCGATCCTGATGCCCGCCGGCGCGCGCGGGGCGGCCTTCATGATCTTCCAGAACTTCCATGTGATCGAGCGTTACAACACGGCCGATGCCTATGTGATCGGGGTCGGGCACCTCGCTGATCGCCTCAAGGGCGGCCGGGCGATCCAGGCCAGCTGGCCGCGCGAGGACCGCGCGCTGGTCTTCGCCGAACGCAAGGAATTGCAGGAGCGGCTGTCGAAGGCCGGCTTCAACACGGGCGGCGTCGACGGCAAGATCGGCCCCAACACGATCGCCGCGATCCGCGCCTATCAGCGCGCGATCGGGATGATTCCCGACGGCTATGCGAGCCTCGATATTCTCCGGCGGCTGAGATGAAAGAACCCTGCCTTGCGTGAGCGAGGCAGGGCGCTTCCACTTGGACGGTCATCGGCGTCCCCGCCTGTACCGCCCGGGCAGCCTTTCCGATTCTGGTTTCCACTTGGTTAAAATATCCCCGCCGGAGGCATAGAATCGTTTTTCCGGGGGCCATCCCCCCGGACCCGCGTGGGGGCGCTGCCCCCACACCCCCGGGATATTTCAGCCAAGTGGAAACGCAAGGGGGGTTCCCGGCGTCAGCCGGGACCGGAGCAGCGCGACCGGATGGGTCCGCAGCGTCAGCCGCATCGCGGCGTAATCCTCGACCACATGCTCGCCCTCGCTCATCTCGGCGAAGATCACGGCGGGTTCGACGATTCCCTCGCCGTCGAGATCGCCGGCGAAGAGGGGCAGGGGGGGCGTGGCCGTATAGGCACGGGCGGCCCAGAGCGCGTCGCGGCGCGACAGGCCGAGCGAGGCGAAGGCGTCGGCTTCGGCGAGAAGCGTCAGCGTCCGGGAGGAAACCCCGGCGCGGCGCCAGATGTCTTCCATCGCGAGGTAGCCGTTGCGGCGCGCGGCGGTGATCCACTCCGCCTCCTCCTCCGCCACCCCCTTGATCTGCCGGAAGCCGAGGCGGAGCGCGAGGGAGCCGTCGGGACAGTCCTCCATCCGGTTGTCCCAGGTGCTGGCATTGACGCAGACGGGCAGGACCTTCACCCCGTGTTCGCGGGCGTCGCGCACGATCTGGGCGGGGGCGTAGAAGCCCATCGGCTGGGAATTGAGAAGCGCGCAGGCGAAGATGCCGGGATGGTGGTGTTTCAGCCAGGCCGAGGCGTAGACCAGAAGCGCGAAGCTCGCCGCGTGGCTTTCGGGAAAACCGTAGCTGCCGAAGCCCTCGATCTGGGAAAAGCAGCGGGCCGAGAACTCGTCATCATAGCCGTTCCGGCGCATGCCTGCCATGAACCGGTCGCGGAATTCCGAGACATTGCCGTGCTTCTTGAAGGTCGCGAGCGAGCGGCGGAGGCGGTCGGCCTCTTCGGGCGAGAAGCCCGCGCCGATGATGGCGATCTGCATCGCCTGTTCCTGGAACAAGGGCACACCGAGCGTCTTGCCGAGAACCCCGCCGAGCGCGTCCGACGGGAAGGTGACGCTTTCGAGTCCGTTCCGCCGCCGGATGAAGGGGTGCACCATGTCGCCCTGGATCGGCCCCGGCCGGATGATCGCGACCTGGATCACGAGGTCGTAGAACTTGCGCGGCTTCATCCGCGGCAGGAAGCTCATCTGCGCCCGGCTCTCGACCTGGAAGACGCCGATGGAATCGGCCGCGCAGAGCATGTCGTAGACTTGCGCGTCCTCGGGCGGCAGGGTGGCGAGTGTGCAGTCGAGCTTGTGATGCTTGCCGAGAAGATCGAAGGCCTTGCGGATGCAGCTGAGCATGCCGAGGGCCAGCACATCGACCTTGAGGATGCCGAGCGCGTCGATATCGTCCTTGTCCCAGGGGATGACGGTGCGGTTCTCCATCGTCGCGTTCTCGACCGGCACCAGTTCGTCGAGCCGGCCTTCGGTGATGATGAAGCCGCCGACATGCTGCGACAGATGCCGGGGAAAGCCCTGGATCTCGGCGATGAGGTCGAGCGTCTGCAGGAGCCGCTGGTCGTCGGGATCGAGCCCGATCTCGCGCAGGCGTTCGGGCGAGACCGGGCCGCCGCCCCAGCCCCAGATCTGGCCCGACATGGCCGACAGCGACTCCTCGGACAGCCCCATCGCCCGGCCCACCTCGCGGGCGGCGCGCTTGCCGCGGTAATGGATCACCGTGGCGCAGAGCCCGGCGCGGTGGCGGCCGTATTTCGCGTAGATGTGCTGGATCACCTCCTCGCGCCGCTCATGCTCGAAATCGACGTCGATATCGGGCGGCTCGTCGCGCGCCTCGGAGACGAAGCGCTCGAAGACCATGGTGCCGATCTCGGGGCTGACCGAGGTGACGCCGAGCGCGTAGCAGACGACGGAATTCGCAGCCGACCCGCGCCCCTGGCAGAGGATGCCCCGCTCGCGGGCGAAGGCCACGACATCGCGGACGGTGAGGAAATAGGGCTCGTATTTCAGTCGCGCGATCAGGTCGAGTTCATGGTCGGCCATAGACTGGACCTTCGCCGGCACGCCCTGCGGATAGCGCCAGCGCAGCCCTTCCCGGGTCAGCCGGGCGAGGCGGGCCGAAGGCTCCTCCCCGCCGAGGATCTCGGAGGGGTATTCGTAGCGCAGTTCGTCGAGCGAGAAGGCGAGGCGATCGGCGATCTCTCCGCTGCGGTGAACGGCCGCCTCGTGCTCCGCGAAGAGGGCGAGCATCTCGGCTTCGGAGCGAACGCGCTGTTCGCCGTTGGCAAGGGCGCTGCGGCCAAGCTCGTCGACGCGCAGGCCGGTGCGGATGGCGGTGAGCACATCGGCCAGACGGCGGCGGGCGGAGACATGCATGAGTGGGCGGGCAGAGGCGACGGTCGGCAGGCCGAGACCACGGGCGAGGGCGCCGAGCCGGTCGAAGCGGTGCCGGTCGAGGCCGTCGTAGCGCGGCGCCATGAGGAGCGCGAGGTTCTCCCGGCCAAGGCGGCGCGTCAGCCCATCCGCCTGCGACGCCCATCCGCCCGCGCCGCGCCCCGGCGTGGCACCGCCTGACAGCGCGGATTCCGGCGGGTGCAGCAGCAGCTCCATTCCCGCCCCCCAGGCGAGCAGGTCGTCGAGGGCCAGTTCGCACGCGCCTTTCGGCGCCCGCAGCCGCCCGGCCGAGATCAGCCGGCAGAGACGGCCCCACGCGGCGCGGTCGCGCGGCAGGGCGGTGACGGTGAAGCCATCCGTCAGGCGAATCAGCGCGGCCGGAATGAGCCGTGGCGCCGTACCGGTCCGGCGATGGATTTCCCGCGCCGCGACATGGGCGCGGACGATCCCGGCGACGGAATTCAGATCGGCGATGGCGAGCGCCGGCTGGCCGCATTCCGCGACCGTGGTCATCAGCTCCTCGGGGTGGGAGGCGCCGGTGAGAAAGCTGAAATTCGACGTGGCTGAGAGTTCGACGAACATGGAATCCTCGCTGGCGCATCGACTATATTCATGCTTTGTTCTCATTGCGAGTCTCTCCCGCTTTCATTGTGGCGGAAATACCTCCGCCGGAGGCACGCGAAGCGCCTCTGGCGCGGAGCCGGAAAAACAGTGACGCCGAAGGCGTCTCCGCTGGATCACATCTGGTCCGGGCGGGCGAAAACGAAACGGCCGCCCCGAATGGCGACCGTTCGTGCGTCCATGGGCGGCGGCTCAGCCCTTGCGGGCGGCGCGAATCGACTCCTCGAGCTTGCCGAGCGCCTCGGTGAAGACCGCGTCCTGAATGGTGATCGGCGACAGGAAACGGATCACGTTGCCATGGACACCGCAGGTCAGAAGGAGAAGGCCGCGCGACAGCGCCTCGGTCCGCACCTTGTTGGCGAAATCCGCCGAGGGCTTGCCGCCGAGATTGAACTCGACCGCGTTCATGAAGCCCGGGCCGCGGATGTCGACGATCTCGGGCACGTCATCGCGGAGCGAGGAGAGGTGTTGCTTAAGCCGCGCGCCGAGCTGGTTGGCGCGGTCGCAGAGACCCTCCTCCTCGATCACGTCGAGGACCGCATTCGCCGCCGCGATCCCCAGCGGGCTGCCGCCATAGGTGCCGCCGAGGCCGCCGGGCGCGGGGGCGTCCATGATCTCGGCGCGGCCCGTCACCGCGGCGAGCGGGAAGCCGCCGGCGAGCGACTTCGCCATCGTGGTGATGTCGGGCTTCACCTCGTGATGCTCCATCGCGAACATCTTGCCGGTGCGGGCGAAGCCGGTCTGGACCTCGTCGGCGACGAGAAGGATGCCGTGCTCGTCGCAGATCGCGCGCAGGCGCGACATGAATTCGCGCGGCGCCTCGTAGAAGCCACCCTCGCCCTGCACCGGCTCGAGGATGATCGCCGCGACGCGCTTCGGGTCGACATCGGCCTTGAAGAGGTATTCCAGCGCCGCGATCGACTGGTCGACGCTGACGCCATGCAGCGCCACCGGGAAGGGGGCGTGGAACACGTCCGCCGGCATGCCGCCGAAGCCGACCTTGTAGGGCACCACCTTGCCGGTCAGCGCCATGCCCATGAAGGTCCGGCCATGGAAGGCGCCGGTGAAGGCGACGACAGCCTGGCGGCCGGTCGCCGCGCGGGCGATCTTGATCGCGTTCTCGACCGCCTCGGCGCCGGTGGTGACGAAGATCGACTTCATCTCGCCCGTGCCCGGCACCATGCCGTTCAGCCGTTCGGCGAGGCGGACGTAGTTTTCGTAGGGAACGACCTGATGGCAGGTATGGGTGAAATGGTCGATCTGGTCCTTCACCGCCGCGATCACCTTGGGATGCCGGTGGCCGGTGTTCAGCACCGCGATGCCGGAGGCGAAGTCGATGTAGCGGTTGCCTTCCTTGTCCCAGATCTCCGCATTCTCGGCCCGATCGGCATAGATCTGGGTCATCACGCCGACGCCGCGCGACATGGCGGCCTTGCGGCGGGTTTCGATCTCGGCGTTCAGCATGAAGTCTCTCCTCGGACGGTTCGCGGATTCGATAGCCCCTCGGCACGAAATGATCAATATTGCGAGTTGCTGCCCAATAAATTTATCACTATGGGACAGACCCCGCAACGGATGTGCGGGCGGAGGGCGGGCGATGGATTTCGACACGGGCGCGCGGCTCAAGGAAGAACGCGAGAAGCGGCGGATGTCGCAGCGCCAGCTCGCGGCGGCGACGGGTGTCACCGGCGGCATGATCTCGATGATCGAGCAGAACCGCACCAGCCCGTCTGTCGCGACGATGAAGAAGATCCTGACCGGGCTCGGCATCTCGCTTGGCGACTTCTTCGCGGACGGTGCCGAGACCGGGGCGAAGTGGCATTTCACCCATGCGGAACTGCGGGAAATCACTCCGGTCGCGAAGCTGGGCGAGGCCGGCGCCGGCGTCGTCTTCCGCCAGATCGGCCGGCCGGGCGCGGCCGCGCTGCAGATGCTCTACGAAACCTATGCGCCGGGCGCCGATACCGGCCCCGAGCTCTACAGCCACGACGCCGAGGAGGCGGGCTTCGTGATCGCCGGCCAGGTGCTCGTCACCGTGGGCGAGGAGACGCAGCTTCTGAGCGCGGGCGACGGCTACCTCTTCAACAGCCGCACCCCGCACCGGTTCCGCAACCCGGGACCGCAGGATTGCGTCATCGTCTCGGCCTGCACACCGCCGACCTTCTGAGGGACCGCCCCGGCCGTTCCGGGAAGGTTCCGTGGAATATCAGGGCGGCTCGGCGGAAAGACGCAAGGCCCCGGCGGCATTTCGGCCGGCGCCGGCCGAGTGGAAATCCGCTTATGGAATCCGGGGCCGGGAGCGCCGATTCTAGGGGTGCAGTCCTGACCGAAAGGAGCCTCTCATGGACTACGAACAGCACATGTACGGACGTTCTTCCTACGACCCGTCGCGGGCGCGCGGGCAGATTCACCGCGAAGGCGGGGTCGGTGGCGTCCTCCTCCTCGTCGCGGTCATCGTCGCGGCGCTGGCGATCGTCATCTGGATGGCCGGCAGCAATGCCGGCGGCGATCTTCAGACCACCGCCCCGGTGGTCGGGCCGGACGATGCCGCGACCTCCCTGCCGACCGCTGCGGGCGCGCTGCCGGCGACGGAATAGGCGTATGTCGAAGGACGGAGCCGGTCAGGCTCCGCCGCCCATCCGGCCCATCGCCCGGACAAGTGTCCCGAGCGCGCCGCCATTGGCCAGCCAGGAGGTCGCGAAGGCGAGGACCGCGATGCTTTCGCACCAGAAGCGATAGCGGTTTTCCTGCAAGAGGACCATGGTCTCCGGATCGGCGAGGAAATAGGGCAGGATCGCCGCCATCATCGCCAGGATCGCCGTTCCCGCGAGGAGGAAGGTGAAGGTTCGCCCCGTCCAGCGGAGCCGGCCCGACGCGTCGCGTTCGCCGCGCGGAAACTGCACGAGCGAGAGAAGCGCAAGGCCGAGGAAGAAGACGAAGGCGGCAGCGTAGTGGAGGAGGTCCGCATGCGCGGTCGCGCCGAAGACCCAGCAGGTCCGCGGCTCGCCGATGCAGACGGGATAGCCTTCACGGCCGATCGGCAGGAGCGCGACGGCCAGCGCGGCCGCTCCGGCGGTGCGGGAAAGCCACCTGTCCGACAACCATTCTCCCGGCGCGCGGTCGTAGCCGCAATAGGTGACGAGGAAGATCCAGATGGCCGCGAGCGTGCCGGTCAGCACCCCTCCCATCGACGTATAGTA
>WOYI011517551.1_pt1 | contig 17409 bp, 15 predicted proteins | sample 6423411 | NCBI WGS metagenome assembly WOYI01 (sample SAMN13441803, study PRJNA592873) | oil field metagenome | biome: oil field; feature: oil-well bore; material: oil-contaminated soil; isolation source: oil-contaminated soil from oil-well borehole | place: Germany: Wietze | collected 2016-10-18 ...
TGTAAGAATCGAAAACAAGAAATTATATTGGGTGATGGCAAGGTTCTTGCATAGCCAGATGTGAAAATGAAAAAAAGGGAGAGCTATGATGGATAAAAAAAATCTATCGGTTGGTGTGGATCTTGGCACCTCGAATTTGCTTATCTATGTTGAAGGACAAGGAACGATGTTTAACGAACCGTCAATTATTGCCATCGACAAAGCTACGAAGAAGGTCATTTGTGTAGGGAATGATGCAGCAAAACTCGTGGGTAAGAACCATGAGAAATTTGATGTCGTACGCCCCCTGCAAGGCGGTGTCATTTCCGACATCGAACTGATTCGGGAAATTCTCATTTTCACCCTGAACAGAATCTTTCCTTCTGAGATTCATACCATCCAAAAGCTAGTCATTTGTATTCCTTCTGAGATTACCAATACAGAAAAAGAAGCCATCGTCAAACTAGGTCATAGCCTTGGCATCAAGAATACTATCATCGAACAAGAGATCAAGGCCGCCGCCTTGGGCTCGGGAATAGATATCTTTGCACCAAAAGGTCATATGGTCGTTGATATTGGTGGTGGTACTACAGACTTTGGCATTCTTTCCTTGGGCGATGTTGTGCTTTCCAAATCAATTAAAATTGCCGGAGATTTTTTTGACAGCCAGATTATCGATCATGTGAAAATAATGCACAAATTGGAGATTGGCTTGCAAACCGCAGAGGAGGTAAAAATTCTTCTTGCCTCGCTTACTGGTCCTTACCCTGTAAATGATGATGAAGAACCTCTTGAATATGAGGCTATGGGTCGTGATTTGGTCTCTGGGCTCCCTCAGAGTGTGATGCTTAATTCCAAGGAAATTCGCGATATCTTATTGAATTGTTTTGATCCCATTAAGTCCGTGCTTCTGTCTACACTAGAAGAGACTCCTCCTGAACTTGCAGGGGATTTGGTGGATTCGGGTATTTTGCTTACTGGAGGTTGCTCACAGATTTTGGGCCTTCGCGAATATATTGAGGATATTGCCAAAGTTCCAGTCTATCTTTCTGAGACTCCACTGACCGCAGTAGTTGATGGATGCAAAAAGTTGCTCAAGATGACAAGTAAATACTTTTACAGTGAAGTATAGGGGGAAGGTGATTACAATGAATTCAAGTGTAAGCAAAGAAAAAGAGAGAATCGGGCTAGGCATTGATCTTGGAACGGCTAATCTGCTCGTTTACCAGGAAAAGAAAGGTATCATATTCAATGAGCCTTCTGTAATCGCTTTCGACCGGGAGTCAGGAAAAGTCGTGGCTGCTGGCATAGATGCGCATAGGATGCTTGGCAAGGTGCATTCAAAAATAGCGGTCATCAAACCCCTAAGAAGTGGAGTTATTTCGGACATGAGGGCTGCCAAATCCCTACTGTCGTATGTATTGGCAAAAATTGACAACTTCAGTGAAAAGGACATGGAACGCACTACCTGTGTGATCTGCTGTCCTTCTGAGGTGACGAAGATTGAGCGAGACGTCATGATTGACCTTGCAAAAAACATGAATATCAAGGATGCGTTCATTGAGGAGGAAATCAAGTCTGGTGCTCTCGGTGCTGGTGTTGATATTTTCAAGTCAAAGGGTGCCATGATTGTTGATATTGGTGGTGGAACCACTGACGTTGGCATACTCTCCTTCGGTGATATCGTACTTTCACGAACTGTACGCAAAGCAGGTAATTTCATGGATGATGAGATTGCCAAGTACGCTAAGAAGAACCGGAGTGTTGAAATTGGGGAACTGACCGCTGAACGGGCAAAGGTCGAATTGGCTGACCTCCATGTAAATGCAAAAGCACTTAATCTCCGGTATGCAGGAAGGGATATGGTGAAAGGTATTCCCAAGTGGTTTGACTTGAGTACAACTGAGATGCAGTCCATTCTGTTTCCAATATTTGATGAGATAGTCAAGCTCATCTCGGCGGTTTTAAAGGATACCCCTCCCGAACTCTCAGCAGATATTTTCCGTAATGGTATCATGTTGTCTGGTGGCTGTTCTCTCATCAAGGGAATCGAGGAGTATATAGGAAACCGTATTCAGGTCCCTATTCATGTTGTGTCCAATCCCTTGACTTGTGTTGCTGAGGGTACGAAGTATCTGATCAAGAACCGCGGTGACTATCTGGTCAATCCGCTTCAGATGTAGGAGGCTATCAGAATGGCATTTATGAAAGCAAAAAAAATAGAGAAGAATCCAGAAGAGGCTACTGTCTTAGGTGCAAGCAAGGGCCCTACTGGAAAGAACATCGGTATCGATCTGGGTACGGCAAACTTACTGGTCTATGTAGAAGGGGAAGGGGTGGTGATCAACGAACCTTCCATCATCGCCTTTGACTATGAAACGAATGAGGTCATTGCCGTTGGTCGGATTGCTTCTGAAATGATAGGGAAGGGACATCAGGGTATCAGGATTGTAAGTCCTCTGAACCAAGGGGTAATTTCTGACATGGAGGCAACCAAGAAAATGATTGAAATTTCTCTGAAGAAAGCTGAGAACCTAACCTTGGATCTCTCTCAGTCAACCTTATTACTCTGCTGTCCCTCGGAAGTAACACAACTTGAGCGTGATTCCTTCACGAGTTTAGGTGATAGGCTCGGAGTCAAGGATATCTTCATTGAGCAGGAAGTGAAGGCGGGAGCAATTGGTTCTGGTCTGGATATCTTCAGTAGTAACGGGAGTATGATCATCGATATCGGAGGAGGATCCACTGACATAGGGGTGCTTTCTCTCGGTGACATTGTTGTTTCTGAATCCAATCGCATCGCAGGGAATTACCTGGACAACGAAATTATCAACTATCTGCAGTACAGCCATGGGCTTCTCATCGGGAAAATGACCGCAGAGAGAATCAAGGTTGAAATTGGCTCCTTGCGAGAGGTGCTGGACAATCCTCGGTCTACCTATGTAAGTGGCAGGGATGTGGTGAGTGGCCTTCCGAAGAAAATTACCATCTATGAGAATGAAATCCGTGATGTGCTTACCATTCCATTTGAAGGAATTGCGAATTTGGTATTGAAAGTACTTCAGAAAACCCCTGCAGAGCTTTCTGCTGACATTATTGTCAATGGAATAATCATCAGTGGAGGAGGAGCTCTGATCGATGGCGTTGATGAGTTCCTTCACAAGCGGATAGGTATGGACTTCTATATCTCAAAGCGTCCTCTGACGGCTGTAGTGGAAGGTACCAAACTGCTGTTGAAGAATCGCGGTAGTTACTTCGTAAAGCCAAACGATTGATCGTGGGGGTATAAGGTTCTGTGAAGTAATTGGTACTAACGATACTCAATATATGTGAGAAAGGTGAGTAAGATATGGAAAGAAGAAAAAAATTGTTGTTCATCATGGTTTGCTTCTGGTTTTTTCTTCTTATCCTGTTTCTGGGTATGGACTCAATTCTAATGATGTTCCTTGGATGCCTGGGATGCTTGCTTTTCTCACTTTGGATTATGGTGCGCTCTTTCCAGAAAGGAGCATCCTTCGAGGCCATCCAGCCATTTCCAGCATTGTCCCTTCTTGATGAAGAGCAGGTTGGGACGATGTTTTGTATGTTTCTGGAATCTGTTCCCCAAGGGATTTTTCATGAAGTGCTGAATCATTCTGATATGGATGTCATGCTAAAAAGAGCCCATAAAAAACTGGATGCATATTTTGGTCAAAAGCATGTATGTCGAATTTCTCGGAATCAGTTTGTAGTCGTCAAGGAATTTGAGAATGAAATAGGGGGAAATTATGATGAGCAGAATGCCTACCTGGATAGGATATCCAATTATGTTTCTCTCATGCTCTCTACTCTGATCACTCCTGTAAATAAAGTCGCTTTACAGGTTGAGCCCCTTACTTTGGGAGCTGCTTCCTCCGGTATTCGGTATCAGGCACGTTGCCTGGACGATTTGATAGAACTGGCTCGATTCACTATGAAGATTGCCCAAACAGAACAGCGCAGGTATCTGGTCTCAGATGAAACAATCAGAGCGAGAAAACTGAATAATGAAGAATGTATGGAAGGATTCTTGAAAAAGGACTGGGAGAGTGAATTCACTCCATTTTTCCAGCCTATTATTGATAGTTCGACGTATAAGATCATTGGAATGGAGAGTCTAGCCCGCTGGCAACTTGGAAGGATTCGCCTTCTCGATGCTAAGATATTCAAGGACCTGGCCTATGAGATGGACTGTATTGAGCGCATAGACATCATCATTATTGAAAAAACCTTTGAGGCTGCAGAAAAGCTCCATAAAGAGGGTCTGGTTCAACCTGATTTTAGGATTGTCATCAATATCAGTGCTACCACCCTGCAAACCATGACGGCACAGAACCTTGTGGATATGGTACAAAAGCATGGTTTGAAAAGTGAGAATGTTGAACTCGATATTAAAGATGAGGTCTTCTCCAACTATTGGTTGAGCAGGAATATCCAAGAGTTCAAGAAATGTTCAATGAGAGTGGCTCTCGATATATTCGATAGACAGGCTTTTGATTTGGAGGGTTTGTTTTTCAACCAGTATGACACGATTAAACTGGATTATTCCCGGTATGCAGAATCAGAGCAAGGTGTCTCTGCCCGTGATAGCAGACTCTATCCATCGTTAGTCACGATCGCTTCTGAAAATGGAGTGGACATCCTGGCCAAGGGAATTGAGAACCAGCATCAGATGGCTTCTGCAAAGAAGCACAAGGTCAGATACCTCCAAGGCAATTACTTCACTCCTCCGATCCCTTTCTTCACGTTTCAGATTTTCGCAAAAAAATATCAGGATGGTCTTTTTCAGGAAGAATATCATTTCGCCTAAGCAACGCAAAAAAGTGCTTTCTATGGGTATGTCCTCCCTCGGATATACCCATAGCTTCTTCTTAATAGGAAAAAAAAATGGGAATACCAGTGCAACAGGAGCCACCAATTTTACACTATTTGGAGTCAAGTCGTCTCTTGAACTATACCCACCCCAGTATTACAAGCCTTATGGCGGACAAGGGGTGGTACTCCATTAAGGATGAGCGTGTAGTAATTGATACAATCTATTCCTTCGTTCGTGATGAGATCGAATATGCTCATACCAGATCCTATGCCTTAAGCGCTTCTGAGGTCCTAGCTCTAGGATGTGGGAACTGCCTTACCAAGACAACTCTCCTAATGGCCCTCCTTAGGGCGGTGGGGATTCCCTGTCGGTTCCATGCTATGACCATCAACAAGGTCATTTTTAGAGGTCTTCTGAGAGGTTTCAGCTATGCATTGGCAAAAAATCAACCGTTTCATGCTTGGGTGGAAATCCAGTACAAAAATACATGGCTTGAGCTTGAAGGGCATATAGTAGACCAGTCTTATTTGCAGAAACTTCAACAGAAATTCCCTGACTACATGGGTAGTTTCTACGGATATGGGATAGCAGTGCTGAATTTCAAGAACCCAGAGAACAAATGGAGAGAGAGTCACACGTATGTGCAGAATAAAGCCATAGAGGAGGATAAGGGTACTTTCGACACTCCTGACGCCTTTTTCTCCAAGTTCCCTGAGGCGGAGACCTATACCCAAACTTTTCGCTACAAAGCTTTAATCAGAGGACGTCTGAATTCATCAATCAGGGCGACAAGATCTGGTAAATAAGGGGTATGGTGTGAAAGGACTCTGAAGTAATTTGAGCGCAGATCAGATGGAAGAATACAGGCTTTGTGCGACCTTTCTGCCTCTTTTCAGAATTCCCATGATCAAATATAGACTCTGTTCCCTCCAACAAGAAACGACAGGGGCCCTTCACATGAAGTGCCCCTGTCGTAGATGCTAAGAAGTATTTGAGACCATATTCATCAAGCTTTTCGTGTGTTATCCGATAACAGTTCCCACAAACTTCCCTTTGTTGAGGATTGCCATCGTGTTTGCAATGTCCCTTCCATCCGAGCAGATCACTTGCATGCCCAGCTCGGAAGCCCTCTTGCTTGCTATTGGGTCAAAGGGAGTGTTTTTCCCTGGAACCCAGGTACTGCCTACCAGTTCCTTGAACTCATCCCAACTGATGGTATCCAAGGGTTTTGCTTCCGGGTTTTTTTTGGGATCGTCGGTATAGACCTTGGCTATGTTGGAGAGGTTTATGATTCTTTTCCCTAGGAATCGTTCTGCAAGGATTACCGCATCATTGTCAGTGGAGAAGCCTGGCTTCCACCCAGCTGCAACCAAGACCTGCCCCCTGAAGTTGATGTGCCCGGTAGGGTCGGTGATGATGTTGTCAGTGCAAAGGTCGCTGAACATTGCCTTGACCAGTTGTGCGTTGATGTGGGTGGCCCTGATGCCAAGCCAGTCCTGCTCTTCACTTGGTGCATCTGTTACAATCTCCCTCAATGCTTGTTGGTAGACTCGTGCAGGGGCTCCGCCACCACAGACAAGGATAATCTTTCTGCTTCTGTCCGCCTTGAGATATGCCCTCAAGTTTTTATTCAGTTCTTTTAGAAAGGTTGTATCCACCTTATCCGGTGCTATGATCGATCCGCCCAATGATATGACGGTAGTATCTACATTGTTCATCAAGTCCTCCGCGCCTCCATCCTATCAAATAATGGGGTGGTTCTCAATCATTGGAGTGATGAGATGCACGTGTAAAGGTGAAGATACAAACAAAAGGTCCGAAGGCCTTTGGGATGTGATGCTGTGCAGGGAGAACTTCTTCACATATTTCCTGATTGACCTCATTCCCCAACGAAGCGAGAGTAGCAAAAGCATTACCATGGTTCCATTACCGAGCGAGGGAGGGGAAAGCAAGGTGAGATTCCAGGGCTTGCCTGGGGTATTGATACCTTTCATTTCCTGGGAAATATGGTACAACCACAAGAAAGGTCAGTATACTGGATCAAGCAGGAAAGAAGGGGGAGAAATGCATCTTAGAGAAAAAGCAAAGACGATTGGAACGTATATCCCAGCACTTTTTCTGGCGATGAGGAAAAAGAACACTCCAGGTATCGCAAAGGTGCTAGCAGCCCTTACTGTTGGGTACGCATTGTCTCCGATCGACCTTATCCCAGATTTTATACCTGTGTTGGGCTATCTTGATGATCTTATCATTGTCCCTCTTCTGATAACGTTAACTGTACGATTCATTCCTCCAGAACTATTAGAAGAATGCAGAGTTGAAGCCCAAGGGCTATGGAAAGGGGGCAAACCTAAAAAGTGGTACTATGCAATACCGGTCATTGTCCTATGGTTGCTGATTATCTGGTGGATTATTTCCCTATTCATATAAAGATGGAAGCGGAAACACCCCCTAAGATTTATATCGCATTGGTAAGATAGGTACTTCATCTTGATTTCAAACTAGAGATGCATGTGTGTATGAAGAATCCTTTTCCAATGGCATGATATGGTTATTGTGTCTGAGGAGAAGTGTTTCGAAAAACAAAGCCGTGTAGTTGGAGAACAATCTATAGGGGAAGTTCTTTAACGTTGTCTCGCTGTATGTAAGAGAACCACACGTTGATAGAGTGCCTCCACCTTTTTTGCAATGGCTTCTTCTGAGAAGGTTTGGGCAAAGGTCCTGCTGTTTGCAGAAAGTTCGGCGAGCCTAGCTGTATCTGATAGCAAACCGGTCACCGCTGTTGCCCAACTGTCAGTGCTTTCCGGGACCATTATCCCATTGAACCCATTCTTGACGACATCATGGACTCCGCTTGCCCGTACTGCCACGACAGGGCAACCACCGGCCATTGCTTCAACCAACACCATACCTTGCGTTTCCGAAGTTGAGGAAAATACAAACAGATCGGCAGCACGATAGACGCGGGTGACCTCCCGGGGTGGTAGGTTGCCGGCAAAGACCACCACCTTCTCTAGGGCGAGATCGACCACCCGTTTCTCAAGATGGGCCCGTTGCGGTCCATCTCCCACCAGAAGGCAGGTGAAGCTTACAGGACAGATTGCTTTGACCTTTGCCAATCCTGCAAGCAGGAAGTCTAGGTTTTTCTCTTCAGCCAGGCGGGAAACGGAAATGAGCAACAGGTCGTTTTTTTGGGTATAGGAGAGACGGCACTGCTGCACCTGTTCATCCGACCAAGAGTCATAATCCTGCAGCTTGATGCCGGTAGGAATGGTCTCGATCAAGGCACTGACCCCGAGGTTTCGAAGGTACTCTTCGGTGGAAGCCGTCGGTGTGATGATGGCGTTACAATGGTTTGCCACCGCCTTGATCTTCCAATGGGCAAGCATGTTCTTAAGTGGAGCCCCTGGGATCGGCAGGTAGTGCATATACCGTTCGAGACGGGTGTGGTAGGTCAGTACAATCGGGACATGACGCCTTCGAGCTAGATGCAGAGCCTTGACACAGAGCCAGAATGGGTGATGGATGTGTACGATGTCGCAATCGAGTGCCTTGAATGCATGCGCTATTTTGGAAGTGAAAAGATTGACAATGGGAAAACCTGACAAATTGGCTTTGAAGAGCAGGGGACAGCGAATTACATGATCCTTCTCATCGTCTGGAGAAGCTTCTGGATAGGCGGGGGCGAAGATGTGCACCTGATGACCAAGGCGTGTGAGTCCTGAAGCCAGACGTTGGATCGAAAGCGGTACTCCTCCAACGAAGGGAAGGTAGTTGTTAGTGAACATTACTATTGAAAGGTTGGTGTTCTTGGCTTCCTCATCAACACTGAAATCCCTATACAGATGCTCCTGTTTCAGGATGAGTGTATACAGTCTAAGGGCAATGAGGCCAAAGATGGTCAGAATCACCAATAGGCTGAATAAACTCATGGACACAAAGGAATGCATAAACAACTTCAGCCGTTCGAACCGTTCACTGAAGCGAGAGGGGGCATCGGGGGAAGTGATATTTTCGTAGGAAACCTCGGTCGGGCCTACGCTGACACGTAGGATCTGGTAGGGTGAATTTCGCTTAAGCAACAAGCCTCCAGCAGACCCGGAGATGAGGTACTTCACTCCCTCATGTTGTTCCTCGGCAAAGGTGGGATATCCGGCTGAGAATACTGCAGTTACCTGGTAGGCTGCAAACATGTGTTGCAATTGCTCACTTACCTCCTTATCCATGACAAAAGTAGTGTGATTCGTATTATATCCTTCGAGTTTGAACATCGATTGGTTCATGAATACAAACCGATATTGGTAGTCTTTAGTTTGTTTCAATTCCTGCTCGAGCCAACGATACTGCCATTCCCAAGAGCTCTGCCCGGAGGTATCGAGAAAGAGAAAATAGGCATTCTGCAATGAAAAGGAAAAGAAGTAGGGCCCGAAGTGACGATAAAAAAGGGAAGCACCAAAATCCTGCACCTCATGATCTCCAATCGTCATCACTTGGGGAATGGCAAGTTTTTTCAGACCGCGGTAGAGCAGCCGATATTTTGCCTCGGCACCGTCGTATACGGCATTGCCCAGCGATATCATGAAGTCTGCATCGTTTTCTTCTATCAAGGGTATGATCCTCTGTTCGAAGAGGCGCATGGAATTCTGGATATTCCCTACTACGGCAAACTGGAAGCTCTCGTTTTGGCTGAGTGTTGACTCAATCTGGTTGATGTTTTCAGCATTCAGGCTTTGGTAATCCCCTTCATAGACAAACAGGTAGATGCGGTAGCTGATCAAGCTTACCATCAACACCAACAGCAGACCTAGAATAATGGTCAGTCGTAGCTTATTCTTCATTGGCACTCCGCTGATTGCGTCTGGAGAACTCGGCAAATGTAATTATCATGCCGATTATCACGCCAATGTAGATGGTCATAAACCGCCAACTCAGGACCAGGGGGGCAATATCCTGTTTTTGTACCAGTTGAGCGAACAGTAGGCCGTATCCACCCTCGGCAACTCCTGTAGCTCCAGGGGTCGGGGCGAAATACATAAAAAAGGTAACCACCACCTGAAAGGCCAACATCGTCCACGGTGAGGCATGGTAGCCCATGGCCCCTACCAGCACGATGGAAAAAGAGAACAGCAACAGTAGGAAAAGAGCAGTACAGCCAACTGAGAGTACAGCCCATCCTGTGTTTTTTTGGAAGTAGGTTTTAAAGCCTTTGTTGAAGGTCCTCAGCTCAGTGGAGAGTTTGACAAATGCTTTACGGAATTTTTTCTGGGAGAGGATTCTGAGTTTTTTGAGGAGGAGCAACAACCAAAAAAGCCATTGTTTCACCAATTGTATTTTGAACAGAATAATCCAGAAGATGGCCAGATACCCGACTGAGACTATGGTTATAAGGTAAAGCAGATGATGGGTGGAGAACATGCTGAATTGGCTTGGGTCGATCCAAATGATGATAGGGGCAAGAGCAAAGAGGATCAAAGCGGAAAGCATCGTCCGTAAGGATGTTGCAGCGGTTGCATGACCAAGGGATATTCCTTTACAAGTCATGAAATAGACCTGGATAAAGCCTCCTCCTGTAGCCATGGGGGTTACATTGGAAATAAAGATATTCACAAAAACAAGTTTGAGGATATAGAAGAAGGAAATTCTTGAGCCCAAGGCACGGATCACACAATATAAGCGTAGTCCGTCAGAAAGGAAATACAGCACCAACAGTGTACCCAATATCGTAAGATTTTTTGCCGTAAGGATTGAGGGAGGAAACTTGAGTTTCCCACCTGCAAAGTAGGTGTGCATAAATACAAGGGTCAGATAGGAAAGTGCGAAGAAAAGGATGGTCAAGCCTAGGTATCCCCAGAGTTTGCGCTTGCTTCCAGTATGAGAGGGCGTGGTTTGCAGCTCATGCATGTTTCTTTCTCCAAAGTGCAGTTTTTGCTTGTATCTGTAGCTCGTCAAGCTCGTGGCCTATACGTTCAGAAAGGGTTTGCAGTTCTATCCTGGTAACATGGGATGGTATGGAAATGGGTTCCCCAAAAATAACACAGAGGCGGGAGAAAGGCAGGGGGATTTCCAATTTGTCCCATCGTTTGGAGGCTGTGAGATGACGACTGTTATAGACTGTTACCGGGAGCAGATCGGAGCCAAGCATGCCAGAGAGACGAATCAGGCCGTGTTTTGTTTGGTGGTAGGGGCCCAAAGGGCCGTCGAGCGCGGTTCCGCATACCTGTATCGCTTTGAGCTCATGCAATAATTGCCTAAAGGCATCTAGCCTCGGCTCATCGGGAATCTGGGCATTTTTATAACCGAAACTTTTGCATATCTCACCTATAATGTTCCCTCTGGTTGACAGACTGGTAATTACGCACGCCTCATAGCCTTCCAACAAGGGGAAGATTGGTATATATTTCCCATGCCAGAATCCTAGGAGACACGGCTTTCCCGTTTCATAGTATTGGTCTAGGAAAACTTTCCCTTCAATATGTACCCGCCACGTCTTGCTTACCAGTCGCAACAAGTTGGTAAAAAGAAAGCCTTTGATTGTTATATTTTTCGAGTGATCCACAGAAACTTCCCCTCCACACTTTGAAATGCCTATGCTGCTCTGTGCCATATGTAATGAGCAGGGAGACTATAATAAGCCCTCATGTCAAGGCAAATCTTTCATAGATATGAGGTTGTCCTTTAGGTTAACCCCTTCTCAGTTCAGATGTTTTCTTTGGTGGAAAAGTACTTCATAGTGGGAGTCAGATATCCCAAACGTTGATGTCTTCTTCCTCCGTTGCATAAAACCCCGTAATTATCTATCGCTTCCTTCAAATCTTCCACATCTTGAAAGTCATGGGGGAAAAATATCTCAAATGCTTTTCCAAGCCCTTTCTGTCCACACGTTGTCCAATGCCCTACCAACACCATCCCCGTTGGAACGGATTTTATATGTTTCCACCACCAATTCAATAAAGTCATCGCTGATAAACTGGCTACCTTGGTCACTATATACAAGCAAAGAGTTCATAGCAATGCTTGAGAGCTATGGTATCAGAATAAGCTTGGACAACATATTCGTAGATCGTACGTGGTGGGCCCTAATGTATTTTCCTTCACGTCTACAACACTATGGCGCGGCTTCCTAATGGTTTGGATGCTTTCATAGCATTCTTTAACAACGAGAGGCTTCACCAGGGATAGGGATATCTAACTCCAAATGAAGTATATGAACAAGGATGGTTTCCTAGTAGGGATTGTGATATTCAGGTAGCGTAAGTCCAACCTGGATAAGTACAGCTATCAGTCCTACCAAAGAGACATGGAATCTTTGGTGTTCGACTGGATTTTGGTTTCAAATCTAGCTACACCTCCTGTTGTAAACCTATATTATGCACTTGGAGATGAAGCTGAGTTAAAGGGATAGCCATGTTTATACTATTTGCCTTGACAGTGGGTTTAGCTCTAATGTAGAATTTTTTGATAAAGTATCTCAGTAGGAATACTCATGTGGCGCGTTTTTGAAATTTGCTTTTTCCTATTGTCCAGAAATCTGCAAACGGAGGGAAACCTATGTTCAAGAAAATCCCAGTGTTCTTGGTTATTCTCATGCTTGTCCTTCCTCCGGCCTTGTTTGCAGAGGGAACCGACACAACGATTACAGAAAAGCCTCCCTTGCTCGATATGACTGCATTCAAGGAATATATTCAAGGTCCTGATGGGTATCAGTTACTTTCTACAACGCATGATATCCTAGGATATAGTTCCGTTTTGTTGGGGTTGACAGCAGGGTTGTTATCTCCCCCCGTACTAGGGGTGGATAAAGATATTCATGGACTCCTTGGTGGCGCGGCTACTGCCGCAGCAGTAGTGAATATTGGGGTGGGGTTTCTGAACTATGGCTATCGCCTTACAACTTCAGAAGGTCTGTTCACCAAAGACAATATTCATATTGTGATGGGAATTACCGGAGGAATCCTGATGCTGGTTGCAAGCCTGACTAGTGAATCTGATTTTCATCCAATCATCGCTGGTCTGGGTACCGGCTTGATGGGAGCTTCGATTGTATTTCAGGTATTCTAAAGGAGAGTCATGTGATGAAAAGAATTCTTATGTTTCTTATGTGCTTGTTGATTTCTTACACTATATTTGCAACATCAGTACCTGTAGTATATCTTGATAAATCTAGTACAAATCTGGAAGCAAGCAGCTTCATCAAGAAACAAGCGAAGAGCAATAACCTTCCCTATAAATTTACCTTTTCCTCGAAGTTAAGTGACCTTAGTGGTAACGAGAAGGTAGTGGTGATTCTCAATACTGGCCTAGCCTCAGGAACCGACCCAAGGATATCCACATATCTTAATTCTGGTCAAAATAATCAGGCCATAATCCTAGTAAATTTATATTCCATTGGGAAGAATATCCTGATGACTTCCGTTACCTCGGCGAATACAGATAGTGGTGTAGATGAAATTTCAGCGGCATCACAATGGAAGAAAAGGGACAGTGACGTTCAGGCGATGCATAAACAATGGACAGAAGAATTGTTCAGATTGATACAGGTCAAACAGGAGTTATGATGATTTTATTCCTTATCTTCCTGTATGGGATAATCCCCGGGATTCAGTTCACGCTTTTCATGATGGATCTCCCTTTCTTTGGAGTCATGGACACGGTAAATTATTTCTTATCGATTTTCAGTTATTACTTCATCCTCAATCATATTCTCATCACCACCAAGCTACCGTTTTTGCAGAAACGTTTTCCTTATGATCGCATGGTCAAGTTCCATGTGGTGAGTGGTACACTCATCATTACGAGCATATATTGGCATGTGCTCTATAAACTGATAATCGGACAAGAGATAGGATTACTTTCTTGGACGATATTTGTATTGTTCTCATTGTTGTACCTTTCTGCCATTCTATGGATAGAGGCTCCAGGTGTTCGCCATGTTCGGAGAAGGGTCTTGAAGTGGATAGGGCGGGACTCTCTTGCTGGGTATGATCGGTTGAAGTCATTACACGGGTATGCATTCCTGCTCATTGGATTTCTGGGATACCTACACATACGCGATGCCGGGGTGACTGATAGTAGCTATGCATTTGCTTCAATCTATCCTCTGATCCATCTTGTGTTGGTTGGATTTTTGGTTTTGTACTCCCGATTGAGAAAAATTTGGCTTCCTCGTTTGGAACTGCAGAGTAACCAGCAGATTCATGATGTCAGTATTCTGACATTTGCCCCTAAGGGGGCTAAAAGCATTGCATACCGGGCAGGACAATTCGGCTATATCAGATGGAAAACCCCGGGATTACCTTCTGAGGAACATCCCTTCTCATTTCTTTCGTGTCCCAGTGACCCGGAAATTTCCTTGGGGATCAAGGTGTTGGGCGACTTTACTGAGACTACAGCAAAAGTGCCGGTAGGAAGCATTGCACGGATAAATGGCGGGTTTGGGAATTTCATCCCGGATTACTCTAGGGGGAAGGTTTGTCTCATTGGTTCTGGGATTGGTATTGTTCCAATCCTCAGTTTATTGAGGGATATGCAAAACCACCAACCAGAGAATGTTGTACAATGTTTCCTTGCAGTGACTACCCGGGAAGATTTGCTTATTGGAGATGAAATAGGAAAGATTGTCGCAAAGACACCAAATCTGGATGTACGGATTCTTGTGTATAAAGAGGATGGCATTCTCTATTCCACAGATTTCTTTAAGGAATCCATTGCTTCCCCAAAGGACTTTTCCTATTATCTGTGTTCCTCCATGCCAGTGAGGACAATTGTACTAAATGCCTTGCATGAGCTTGACGTTCCTCGCCACAATTTTCATTTTGAGGCATTTTCCTACTGATCCTGGAGGTTCTTACCTTATTGACATGGTATAGAGCAAAAAGAGCATTACTCGCAATGAAAGGCTTAAACGATAGGTGTCAACTTTCCTGTATTATAAAGAGAGGGGAAGGGCATTCTACAATCTGGGAAAGCATGGTGGGGCTGTGGTAAGAAAATAGGGCATAAGGTATTGGGTACATGATGCAAGACAGAAAATATTTGTATCCCGCTTAACAACCGGTTTACCCTTACATCTCGGGCATCCGATTGGGCTTGTCTGCGTGTCCATACATCCATACCGAATCTCTTTATGGGTGAGGAGTGTCATGGGATGCATCCCTCTATCATTGCCTCAAACCACCTTACCTGAGCCATCCTACCAAGATGGCCAGGTTGGTGACACGCAGCTCACACTCTGTCTTTGTGTATTAGAGAGCAATGTCCTCATCCAAGAAGGGCTCATCTTCCGCTTCTTCACAATTCTCAACAGCCTTTCCCTTGCTTTCAGGCTTGAACTCCACATGTTCAGCCACCACAATGATCTTCTCATGGTTGCCTCCGTCCTTGTCTTCCCACCGTTCCTGACGGAGGCGACCGACAACCCGAACTCCTCTTCCTTTCTTCAGGTAATTCAGGCATCCTTCTGCCAAACCACCCCATACCTGCACACCGATGTACATGACCTCTTCTACGGATTCGGCATTGGCCTTCTTGAAATACCGATTCACTGCTAGGGAAAACTTTCCCATGACACTGCCATTGCTGCCAACAAGTACTTTTTCAGGATCACGCACCAAATTCCCTTCAAGCAATACCGAATTCAAATTGTTCATATCAGTCTCCAGACACCCCTTGGTTCAGATCCTCCCCAGGCTCAAGCCTAGCGATAGAGGTACGTCCCAAAGGGGTGTTCAGTACGTAAGGTGAGCTGCTGTGCCTATTGCTTCACGCATGGGCGAGAAGGTCTACTGGCCTTACCTGATTTCCCAAACCCCCTCAACTGCTGGGAGAGTAGTTTCAGGCCCATTGATGAACTCAGATGGCTTGGGTACCCGGATACGTCTCAAGAAAACCTACCTATCCGGTATGGACAATTTGGAGGTGCATACGTATCATACCGTCCTTATGTTGGTTATTCAATTCTGCCTGAATATTCTACGTTTCAGTGAGGCTGGTTCCCTTCCAATGATGGCGCAACTGAGTAATGCAACATGTCTGATCTTAGATACAAATGCAATTGTACAGTACATCCGTATGGTGGAAAACAACTCCAACATTCCTCTTCAGTCAACTTTTTCTTAGGGGGACTGGTTTGGCAACACTGTGCAAAGAAGTGTTTTATTTGTATCTGTACATTGCTGAAACCCCAGTTGTACTGGGCATCATATCCTTAGGTAAGATCAATACATCACCCTTTCGCCTGACAGTTAATTCTGCTATGTCATCAAGAATATCGTCATAATCAGGATTGCCTAAGGTACCGAATTCCACTTCTCCGGTTTCGTTATCGATTTTCCCTGGGACTATCTTATCTTCCTCAAGTAAAAGTGTTTCAATCCGCCCCTCATAAGCGGCCTTGGCAACCTGTTTCAAATCGGAGGAGCCCAATGATTCGGCCTCTGCATTTTTATAGGATTCGGTCAAGTTTCGCATCTTCTCCACATTGATAGGTTTGATTATCTCCAATGCCTTTCTTGTAAGTTCATCCATTTTCAAGGAATCATAAGAATTTGGTATGCACTCTCCCAGTAAATAGGGATTACTGCTAATATTCTTAAATTGCGTATGATACTCCATCAGCGAAACCAAAATGAGTGGCAATTTCGAGGGTTTGGAATAATTTTCCCTCACAAAGTGGTCTACATACCTGAAATATTTCTCTGTATCGTTATGTATCTCTTGCCTAACATCTCTTTGCCCATGGTATACGGAATGGTCTCCTGCCCCTCTATTAGTTCCATGTGCTAAATAAGGATCTGTCAATTGTTCCCCCAAAACTTCCTCTAGTGTCCTTGGTGCATCTGGAGAAAGAACAATCTCAGAAAACCCATGTTTATTACCTTGATAGAGTGTGAAGTTCTTTCGGCTTAGCCCCAGCAACTGGTAGCTTTCCATGGATTGGAAAGCCTTAATCAATGGCTTGATATGAAAACTGTTGGCAACGGTAGCAAATTCCTTTACTGAGCCTTGGAGATTATACACAACGCACTTGTTCTGACGCGCAAGTATAGCTATCCCATCTGTAGTGGTATTCCAAAAACGGTCATCCTTTTCGAGTTCAAAAAACGGTTTCATCATCTGAACGACTACATCTTTCTCATATTTTTGGCTCAATGAATTTTCAATCTCCCGGAGTAAATTTTTGAACACAATAGGATCTTTTTTGTTTTCCGGAAAATGCCTGTGAGTAGGTTGATACAGGGAAATACAGGGAAATCCCTCCTGATACATGATTCCATTGGGGAAATGATATGCAATTTCATATGCCATGATGGACTCCTCTTTAATTCTACCATCTTCTTACCATTAAGAAGACGTTACAGGAACTACTTCTGAATACGAGTACTCAGGATTCTATTCTTCTTAGCATACTGCTAATTGAGCTCCAACTCCATTTCAGTATTGCTCATACAAACAATATACTAATCTATTATTAGATAAGCAAATCTGAAACCCCTTCGGTCTTCTGGTCATCTGGTAGTGAGTCGCCATGGAGTTTTTATTACTTGTTCATTCCCCAACGAAGCGAGAGTAGCAAAAGCATTACCATGGTTCCATTACCG
>WOYI010671699.1_pt1 | contig 17403 bp, 17 predicted proteins | sample 6423411 | NCBI WGS metagenome assembly WOYI01 (sample SAMN13441803, study PRJNA592873) | oil field metagenome | biome: oil field; feature: oil-well bore; material: oil-contaminated soil; isolation source: oil-contaminated soil from oil-well borehole | place: Germany: Wietze | collected 2016-10-18 ...
TAGGGGCACCTCGATCGACGGCGACAGGCCGATACGCGAGGCGAAGCGCCGACCGCAGGGTTTTCCTGACCCGATCCCGCCACCTTCGCCGCGTTCGCGGACACGAGCATCCCGCGATCAGGCCGCGGATCGTCCTCCAGCCCCTACGGGCAGGGCCGCCCGCCGGGATTGCCCGATCATTCAGCACGATCCGGCTCGCGCCGGTCCGGGCCGCGCGCCACGGCGCGGTCGGCCCGAGGAGCCGACGGTCGGCGCGGACGATTTGCCGAAGACGTCGCGGCCGGCGGACATGGCAACGGGCGATTGTGGCGCCGGCCTCGAACGCCTCGCGGGTGGACTCCACCTCTTCCGTGACGGTGATCGGCACGGCGAGGTTCTTCGCCCTCTCCCGCGACACGAAAGCCGAGGTGGCCGAACAAGGGCGGGCGCCGAGGCGCCCGCCCTCCTCATCGCGATCGTCGCGCCCTCAGGCCGGCTGGTCCGGCCGCGTACCGAGCGTGACCACGGTATCGACCGGCTTGCCGGCGCGCAGCAGCCCGAGCGTCACTTCCGCGCCGGGCGCGTCGGTCGCGATCATCCGCGTCAGGTCGCGCGGCTCGTTGACCGTCGCTCCATTCACGCTGAGCACGATGTCGCCCCGCGCAAGCCCGGCCCTGGCCGCCGGCGTGTCGGCGGTGACATTCGAGATCAGCACGCCCTTCGCGGCATCGAAGCCGAGCGCCGCGGCGATATCCTCGGTCACCGGCTGGATCTGCACGCCGAGCCAGCCGCGCTCGACCGTGCCATCGGCGCCAAGGTCGGCCACGACCTTCGCGGCCGTCTCGGACGGCACGGCAAAGCCGATGCCCACCGACCCGCCGGAGGGCGAGAAGATCGCGGTGTTGATGCCGACAACCTCGCCATCCGCGTTGAAGAGCGGACCGCCCGAATTGCCCTTGTTGATCGCCGCATCGGTCTGGATGTAATTGTCGAACGGACCGGAATTGATGTCGCGGCCGAGCGCCGAGACGATCCCCGAGGTCACGGAATTGCCCAGGCCGAAGGGGTTGCCGATCGCGACCACGTCCTGGCCGACCTTCAACTGGGTGGAATCGCCGAACGCCACGGTCGGCAGGTTCTTGCCCGCATCGACCTTGATCAGCGCGATATCGGTCGCGGCATCGGCACCGATCACCTTGCCCTCGACCTTGCGTCCGTCGGCCAGCGTGACCATCACGCGGTCGGCGCCATCGACGACATGGGCATTGGTGACGATCTGACCCTCGGCCGAGATGATGAAGCCGGTGCCGACACCCTGCATCGCCGGCACGTTACCATAGGGGTTGCCCTGCATGTCCGGCTGGCCAGGCATCGGCGTGCCGAAGCGCCGCATGAACTCATCGAAGGGGAAGCCCTGCGGCATGTTCTCGGGGCTGAATTCGGCCGGCGCGGCCGACTTGGTCACTTCGATGTAGACGACGGCGGGCGCCACCTTGGCGACGAGATCGACGTAGCCGCCCTGCGGCGCCGCATAGGCGAAGGCCGGTTGCGGCACTAAGGCCGGGGCGGCGGCGGTCAGCGCCGTGGCGCCCATCAGCGCGCCCACGACAAGTGCCGGCACCCGGCCGCGAAGGGATCCGCGAGAGATCTGCATGGTTCGACTCCTTGGTTGCGATCCGGAGCTTTCCCGGATGATGACGCAATCTCGGGTGCCGGGCTTGCAACCCGCCATCGGGAAGATTGCAAATCCGACAGGAAGCTCACGAAAGCGTCAGCGGGCGACCTTTCTCACAGGATTGTAATACCGCCCGCAGGATCGTGCCGGACCCGGCAGCGATACCGAACAGGGCCGCCGGCGTCGCCGTACTTCCGCGTGGCCCCTCGCATGACTAGATTGCAACTGGACACTCCCCGACGGACGCCATGAAACTCCTGCTGATCGAAGACGACCCGACGACCGCCGCCTACATCCTCAAGGGGCTGCGCGAGGAAGGCCATGTCGTCGATCACCTCAGCGATGGCCGCGACGGGCTGGTGCAGGCGATGGCGGGCGGCTACGACGTGGCGATCGTCGACAGGATGCTGCCCGGTCTCGACGGGATGTCGCTGGTCCGGGCGCTGCGCTCGGCCAAGATCGCGGTGCCGGTGATCTTCCTCACCGCCATCGGCGGGGTCGACGACCGGATCGAGGGCTTGCAGGCCGGTGCCGACGACTACCTCGTCAAGCCCTTCGCCTTCGGCGAGCTCTCGGCGCGGATCGCGGTCCTCGCCCGGCGCGCGGCGCTGCCGGTGGCCGAGACCGTGCTGACGGCGGGCGATCTCAAGATGGACCTGATCGCGCGGACCGTCACCCGGGCCGGCCAGACCATCGACCTCCTGCCCCGCGAATTCGCGCTGCTGGAGCACCTTCTGCGCCGCAAGGGGCGGGTCCAGACCCGGACGATGCTTCTGGAAGCGGTCTGGGATCTCAGCTTCGATCCGCAGACCAATGTGGTCGAGACCCATGTCAGCCGCCTCCGCGCCAAGGTCGACAAGCCCTTCGACCGCGAGCTGATCCGCACGGTGCGCGGCGCCGGCTACAAGATCGAGGGCTGACGCGTGCCCGCCGGCCTCAGCCGCGCCCTCGCCCGCAGCGCCGGCTCGACGCCGATGCGTCAGGCGATCGGACTCGTCGCCGTGGTCGCGCTGGTGAACCTCGTGACGCTGGGTCTCGCCTATCTCAACCTGCGCGGCGGGGTCGAGGACGGGCTTCGCGCCAACCTCGCCCAGCACATGGCGGGGTTCCAGGTGGCGGCCTCTCCGACCGCGCTCGAAATTCTCGTCGCGGCCGAGGCCGATGCCGCCGATCCGGCACAGCGCGTCTTCGTCTACATCGCGCCCGATGGCCGCGTCACCGGAAATGCCGATGCGCGCCTGACCGGCGACGGGGTCGAGATCCGCCGCAAGCCCGAGGGCCGGCCGCTCGGCGCCTACGGCTACTTTCCCCGGGTCGAGCGGATGGCCGGCGGCATCCTCGTCATCGGCGAAAGCCGCGCGCCGCTGCATGAATTGCGCGAAACCTTCATTGTCCTGCTGCTTCTCAGCGTCGCGCCCACAGTCCTCGTCTCGCTCGGCGCCGGCGCGATGATCGCGGCCCGGGCCCGCCGGCGCGTCGATCAGATCGAGGCGACGCTCAAGCGGCTTTCCGAAGGCGCGCTCGACGCCCGCATCCCGGCCGAACCGGGGCGCGAGGACGATCTCGCCCGCATTGGCGCGCAGATCAACCGGATGGCGGCGGCGCAGGAGGCCTCGACCGAGGCGCTGCGGCAGGTCTCGGCCGATATCGCCCATGATCTCAAGACACCCCTGCAACGGATGACCGTGCTTCTCCACGACCTGCGCGACAGCCTGCCCGACGACGGCACCGAGGCAGTCCTCGCCGACCGCGCCATCGCCGAGGCCGAAGGTGCTGTCGGCGTCTTCCACGCGCTGCTCCAGATCGCCCAGATCGAAGGCGGCGGCGCCCGCGCGCAATTCGCGCCTGTCGACCTCGCCCGGGTCGCCGCGGAGATGGCAGAGCTCTACGCCCCCTCGGCCGAGGAAAGCCGCCGCCGGATCAGGCTCGACCTGCCCGGCGCGCCCGTCACGGTCTCCGGCAACCGTGGCCTCATCGGCCAGGCTCTCGCGAACCTCATCGAGAACGCGCTCCGCCATACGCCGGAAGGCACCGATATCGACATCTCGGTCCGCCGGGCCGGCGGCACGGCCGATCTCGAAGTCGCCGATCGCGGCCCCGGCATCCCGGCCGGGGAACGCGACAAGGTGCTGCGCCGGCTCTATCGGCTGGAGCAAAGCCGCACCACGCCCGGCCACGGCCTCGGGCTGGCGCTCGTCGCGGCGACGGCGGCGGCACATGGGGCCGAGCTGATCCTCGGCGACAACGCCCCCGGACTCAGCGTCCGGCTGCGGTTTCCCGCCCCTGCCGCCGCGCCTCCGGTCCACGCATGAGCCCCCTTGACCGCGCCCGAAGCTCCGACCAGCATGGCGCCATGCGAAGCGAGCCCGCCATGACCCACCTTCCCGAAGACATCGACGCGGCCGGCCGGATGCTCGCCGGTCAGGACTATGTCGCCGACCGGGCGCTCGCAACGATGGTCTTCCTCGCGCTGAAGCTCGGCCGACCGCTCTTTCTCGAAGGCGAGGCCGGCACCGGCAAGACCGAGATCGCCAAGGCCATCGCCGCCGCCCTCGGACGGCGGCTGATCCGGCTCCAGTGCTACGAGGGGCTCGACGCGGCCTCTGCCGTCTGCGACTGGAACTTCGCCGCACAGATGATCGCGATCCGCACCGCCGAGGCCGGCGGCAATGCCGACCGCGACGCGCTCCGGGCCGAGCTCTTCACCGAGGATTACCTCATCGAACGCCCGCTTCTCGCGGCGATGCGGCCCCAGCCCGGCGGCGCGCCGGTCCTGCTCATCGACGAGCTTGACCGCACCGACGAGCCCTTCGAGGCCTTCCTCCTCGAAGCCCTCTCCGACTTCCAGGTCACGATCCCCGAGCTTGGCACGATCCGCGCGCCCGAACCGCCCATCGTCATTCTCACCTCGAACCGCACGCGCGAGGTCCATGACGCGCTGAAGCGCCGCTGCCTCTACCACTGGGTCGACTACCCGAATTTCGAGCGCGAGATGGAGATCCTCCATGCCCGCGCGCCGGAAGCCACCGAAAGCCTCAGCCGCGAGATCGTCGCCTTCGTGCAGAAGCTCCGCACCGAGGATCTCTTCAAGAAACCCGGCGTCGCCGAAACCATCGACTGGGCCAAGTGCCTCCTCGCCCTCGACGTGATCGCCCTTTCGCCCGAGGTCATCGCCGATACGCTCGGCGCGATCCTGAAATACCAGGACGATATCGCCAGGATCACCGGATCGCCCGCGAAGAAGCTCCTCGACGAGGTCCGCGCCGAGCTCCCCCCGGCATGACCGAAGGCTTGCCTCTCCGCCCCCTTCATCTTGCCGGAAATATCCCGGGGGTGCGGGGGCAGCGCCCCCGCCTGGCCTGCAATGGCTGACCTCGCCCCCCTCGACATCCCCGAAGACGGCAAGCTCGCCGCGAACATCACCCATTTCGCCCGCGCGCTCAGGAAGGCCGGGCTGAAGCTCGGCCCCGGCCGGGTCATCGACGCGATCCGCGCGGTCGAGGCGGCGGGGTTCTCCGAAAAGCGCGATTTCTACTGGATCCTCCACGCCGTCTTCGTCTCGCGCCCCGAGGAGCGTGCGGTCTTCGCCCAGATCTTCCGGCTCTACTGGCGCGACCCGCGCTACCTCGAACACATGATGAGCCTGATGCTGCCGGCCGTGCGCGGCGTGCAGGAGGACCGCCGCGCCGCGGCGGCGGAGAAGCGCGCGGCCGAGGCGCTCCTCGACGGCATCGCCCGCGACGCCCCCGAGACCGGCGAGGGCGAGAGCGACGAGGTGGAGATCGAGGCCGACGCGACCGCGACGATCTCGGCCGAGGAACGGCTCCGCAGGCTCGATTTCGAACAGATGTCGGTGGTCGAGATCGCCGGGGCGAAGCGGATGATCGCGAGGCTGGAGCTTCCCGTGCGCCCGCTCGCCTCGCGCCGGACCCGGACCGATACCGATGGCCGCGTCGCCGACTGGCGGGCGACGATGCGGCAGGCGATGCGGCGGGGTGGCGAGATGCAGGCGCTCTTGACCCGCAAGCGCCGCGAACGCTGGCCGAACCTCGTCGTCCTGTGCGACATCTCGGGTTCGATGTCGCAGTATAGCCGCATGGTTCTGCACTTCGTCCATGCGGTGGCAAACCGCAAGGGCGCGGGCTGGGCGAAGGTCCATGCCTTCACCTTCGGCACGCGGCTGACCAACATCACCCGCCACCTCGCCCGGCGCGACGTCGACGCCGCGCTCGCCGCCGCCGGGGCCGAGGCGCAGGACTGGCAGGGCGGCACCCGGATCGGCACCTGTCTGCACGATTTCAACCGCGACTGGTCGCGCCGGGTGATGGGCCAGGGCGCGGTGGTGCTTCTCATCTCCGACGGGCTCGACCGCGACCCCGCCGCCGATCTTGGCCGCGAGATGGAGCGGCTCCACCTCTCCGCCCGCCGGCTCATCTGGATCAATCCCCTCCTGCGCTGGGACGGCTTCGTGCCGAAGGCGCGCGGGATCGCGGCGATGCTGCCGCATGTCGACAGCTTCCGCGCCGGTCATTCCATCGCCTCGCTCGAGGACCTCGGTCACGCCATTGGCGCCACCCGCGATTCGGGCGAGAAGGACCGGCTGATGCGTTTGATCGGCACCTGATGCCGGGACGGAGCCGCAAGGCAGCCGCCTCATCTCCATCTTTTTCGAATCCCCAAGGCAAACACCGAAACGCACAGATGACAACACCGACCAAGGTCAGATAGCCTCGTCTCGAACGAGTCCGTAGCCTTCACCCGGTCAGAGCAACAGAGCGAAGGAAAGTCATGCAACTCACCGACAGCCGCGACATCAAGGCCAGTCCCGACACCGTCTGGGCGGCGATCCTCGATCCGGAGGTGCTGATGGCGTCGATCCCGGGCTGCGAAAGCCTGACCGGCTCGCCCGAGGAGGGGTACGAGGCGGTGGTGGTGCAGAAGGTCGGTCCGGTCAAGGCGCGCTTCACCGGCGTCGTGAAGCTCTCGGATATCGACCCCGGCCGCGCGGTGACCATCACCGGCGAGGGCAAGGGCGGGCCTGCGGGCTTCGCCAAGGGCGGTGCCAAGGTGACGCTCGCGCCCGAGGGCGAGGGCACCAGGCTCTCCTACGAAGTCGAGGCGATGGTGGGCGGCAAGCTCGCCCAGCTCGGCAGCCGGATCATCGACGGTTTCGCCAGGAAGCTCGCCGACCAGTTTTTCGAACGGTTCCAGGAGACGATCGAGGGACCGCCGGACCCGCAAGCGCCCGACCCCGAGGGGGACGGCGAAAAGAAAGGTTGGCTCAAGCGCGCCTTCGGCGGCTGAGTCAGGAGACGACAGGGAGGAAAATGCAATGAAAGTTTCGATGACCGTGAACGGCAAGGCCGTTTCCGGCGAGGCGGAGGGGCGGACGCTTCTGTCGTCGTTCCTGCGCGACGGGCTCGGCCTGACCGGCACCCATGTCGGCTGCGACACCTCGCAATGCGGCGCCTGTGTCGTCCATGTCGATGGCAAGGCCGTGAAAAGCTGCACCGTCTTCGCCGCCGATGCGGCGGGCGCCAACGTCACCACGATCGAGGGCATGGCCAATCCCGACGGCACGCTCGGGACCCTTCAGCAGGCGTTTCAGGACCATCACGGGCTCCAGTGCGGCTTCTGCACCCCCGGCATGGTGATGTCGGCGGCGGCGCTTCTGGCCGACAACCCGAAGCCGACCGCAGCCGAGGTCCGCCATCACCTTGAGGGCAATATCTGCCGCTGCACCGGCTATCATAACATCGTCAAGGCGGTTCTGGCCGCGTCCGGTCAGGACGCGGACCGGATCGCGGCGGAATAAGGGAGGGGATCATGCCAAAGGATCACGGTATCGGCGCCAGCAGCAAGCGGCGCGAGGATGTGCGGTTCCTGACCGGAAAGGGCCGCTACACCGATGACATCAACCTGCGCGGGCAGGCACATGCGGTTTTCGTTCGCTCTCAGGTCGCGCATGGCAAGATCCGCAAGATCGACACCAGCGACGCCGAGGCGATGCCGGGCGTGCTCAAGGTCTTCACCTCCGCCGATTTCGACGGCAAGGGCGGCGTGCCCTGCGGCTGGCAGATCCATGACCGCGCCGGCAATCCGATGCTGGAGCCGAAGCACCCGATCCTCGCCGAGGGCAAGGTGCGCTATGTCGGCGACGCCGTCGCCTGCGTGGTGGCCGAGACGCTGGAACAGGCCCGCGACGCCGCCGAGGCGGTCGTCGTCGACATCGACGAGCTTCCCGCCGTCATCGACATGAAGGAAGCGGTGAAGGGCGGCGCCCTCGTCCATGACGAGCTCGGCTCCAACCTCTGCTACGACTGGGGCTTCATCGAGGACAACAAGGCCGCGACTGACGAGGCTTTCAAGACGGCGCATCACGTCACCACGCTGGAGCTTGTCAACAACCGGCTGATCCCGAACGCGATGGAACCGCGCGTGGCGATCGGCGACTACTCCCAGGCCGGCGACGACTACACGCTCTACACCACCAGCCAGAACCCGCATATGATCCGGCTCCTGATGGGGGCTTTCGTGCTCTCGATCCCGGAACACAAGCTCCGCGTCGTGGCGCCGGACGTGGGCGGCGGCTTCGGCTCCAAGATCTTCCACTATGTCGAGGAAGCCTTCGTCACCCATGCCTCGAAGGTAGTGAACCGGCCGGTCAAGTGGACCTGCTCGCGTTCGGAAAGCTTCCTCACCGACGCGCATGGCCGCGATCACGTGACCAAGATCGAACTCGCGCTCGACAAGGACGGCCACTTCCAGGCGATCCGGACCGAGACCTATGCGAACATGGGGGCATATCTCTCCACCTTCTCGACCGCGGTGCCGACCTACCTGCACGGGACGCTGATGGCCGGGAACTACAAGACCCCGCATGTCTATGTGAACGTGAAGGCGGTCTTCACCAACACCGTCCCGGTCGACGCCTATCGCGGCGCCGGACGCCCCGAGGCGACCTACCAGCTCGAGCGCGTGATCGACATGGCGGCGCGCGAGATGGGGATCGACCCGATCGAGATCCGGCGCCGGAACTTCGTTCAGCCGGACGAATTCCCCTACCAGACCCCGGTCGCGGTCCAGTACGACACCGGCAACTACCAGGCGACGATGGACAAGCTCATCGAGATCGCCGACCTCGCCGGGTTCGAGAAGCGCCGGGCGGAAAGCGCGAAGAAGGGCCTGTTGCGCGGCCTCGGCGTCAACTGCTACATCGAGGCCTGCGGCATCGCGCCATCGAACCTCGTCGGCCAGCTCGGCGCCCGGGCGGGGCTATACGAAAGCGCCACGGTGCGGGTCAACGCCACCGGCGGGCTGGTCGTGATGACCGGCAGCCACAGCCACGGGCAGGGGCATGAGACCGCCTTCCCGCAGGTGATCGCGGAAATGATCGGCATCCCCGAGAACATGATCGAGGTCGTCCACGGCGACACCGCCAACACGCCGATGGGGATGGGCACCTACGGCTCGCGCTCGCTCGCCGTCGGCGGCTCGGCGATGGTGAAGGCGACGAACAAGATCATCGCCAAGGCCAAGAAGATCGCCGCCCACCTGATGGAGGCGTCCGAGGGCGATATCGAACTCAAGGACGGCAAGTTCTCCGTCGCCGGCACCGACAAGTCGGTGGACTGGGGCGCGGTCTGCCTTGCCGCCTATGTGCCGCACAACTACCCGCTCGAAAGCCTCGAGCCGGGGCTGGAGGAGACGGCGTTCTACGATCCGTCGAACTTCACCTATCCCGCCGGCGCCTATGCCTGCGAGGTGGAGGTCGATCCGGAAACCGGCAAGGTCACCATCTGCTCCTTCGCGGCCGCCGACGATTTCGGCAATGTGGTGAACCCGATGATCGTCTCGGGCCAGGTCCATGGCGGGCTGGCACAGGGGATCGGGCAGGCGATGCTGGAAGCGGCCGCCTATGACGAGAACGGCCAGCTCCTCAGCGGGTCCTACATGGACTACGCCATGCCCCGCGCCGACGACCTGCCATTCTACAAGGTCGACCATTCCTGCCAGACGCCCTGCACCCACAATCCCCTGGGCGTGAAGGGCTGCGGCGAGGCCGGCGCGATCGGATCGCCGCCGGCCGTCGTCAACGCGGTGATCGACGCGCTCCAGCGCGGCGGCCACAAACACGTCACGCATATCGACATGCCGGTCTCGCCGTCGCGGGTCTGGCAGGCGATCAACGGCTGAGGGGAAGCATCATGTACAACTTCGATTTCGTGAAACCGACCTCCCTCGCCGATGCCGTGAAGGCAATGGCGCAGGAGGATGCGCAGGCGCTCGGCGGTGGACAGACGTTGATCCCGACGCTGAAACAGCGGCTGGCCTCGCCCGCGGTGCTGGTCAGCCTCTCGGGTATCGCCGAGATGAAGGGGGTCTGCGTGGGCGACGACGGTGCCTTGTGCATCGGCGGGGCGACGCCCCATGCGACCGTGGCGAAGGAGGCGGCGGCGAAGTTCCCCGCTCTCGCCGCGCTTGCCGCCGGGATCGGCGATCCGGCGGTGAGGAACCGGGGAACCATCGGCGGATCGCTCGCCAACAACGACCCCTCGGCCTGCTACCCGTCGGCGGTGCTCGCCACCGGCGCGACCATCGTGACCAATACCCGCAAGATCGCGGCGGACGACTTCTTCGAGGGTCTCTTCACCACGGCGCTCGAACCCGGAGAGATCATCACCGAGGTCCGCTTCCCGGTCCCCGAACGCGGCGCCTATGCGAAGTTCCAGCAGCCGGCCTCGCGCTTCGCGCTGACCGGGGCCTTCGTCGCGAAATACGGCTCTGGCGTGCGGGTGGCGATTACCGGGGCGTCGGAAAACGGCGTCTTCCGCTGGACCGAGGCGGAAAAGGCACTGTCGGCGAACTTCTCGGCCGGCGCCCTCGACGGCCTCACGGTTCCCTCCGATGGGCTGATCGGCGACCTGCACGGAACCCCGGCCTACCGGGCGAACCTCGTGAAGGTGATGACCAAGCGCGCGGTCGCATCGGCCTGACCGGCCGAACGCGCGCCAAGACCATACCCCCGCTTCAGCGGGGGTATTTTTTCGGGCAAGTCTCGAAATCGCGCCGGTCGGCTCTCGCGGACCGAAGGGGATCTCCTCTCAACCGGGAACAAGGCGAAGCCGTCGGGCGGCGGTCACATCATCAGAGCCGGTCTGATGGCGTTTTCGACTGGGTTGGTGTCCATTTCGATGCGGCCATCGGTCAGGAAGATTTGCAGGCCGTTCCAGTGGCGGTGGATGTAGCCAAGCTTCTCGCCAAGGCGGGATTTGGCGACGATGCGGATGCGCTGTTGGGTCAACCAGCGACGGAAGTCCAAAGGACAGCGGACTGGTCAACCGCGCGTCCTATGGGAAACCGGCGGACGCAAATCAAACGGGGCCAGACAGAGCGCGTCTTCTCCCTTATCGCGCGACCTGTCAGCACCACGGGACATGTTCCGGGGGTGCTTTTTATTGCCCGACTCAAGCTGGCTCGCGCCCCGAGGGGCGAGTGCCGCCTTCGTTAAACGATCGCTTCCATTGGAAGAAAGTGGTGAGCCGGTCGGGGCTCGAACCCGAGACCTACTGATTAAAAGTCAGTTGCTCTACCAACTGAGCTACCGGCCCATCACAGGGCGTCTCTTTATGAACCCCGTCCGGGGCGGTCAAGGGCAAAAGCAGGCGCCACTGGCAAAATCCCCGGACCGGGCGTATATCGCGGGCCATGAAGGACGCGCGACCCTCCGCCGGCCTGCCGTTCATGAAGATGCACGGCGCGGGCAATGACTTCGTGATCATCGATTCACGGGGGCGGGACGTCGTCACCACCGCCGCACTCGCCGCCGCGCTCGGCGACCGGCACCGGGGCGTCGGTTTCGACCAGCTGGCCGAGATCCGCGATGCGGCCGGCGCCGACTACGCGCTCGATTTCTGGAATTCCGACGGCAGCCGGGCCGGCGCCTGCGGCAATGCCTCGCGCTGCGTCGCCGATCACGTGATGGCGGGGCTCGGCCGCGACCGGGTGAGCTTCACCACCGAACGCGGCACCCTCGCCGCCGTCCGCCGCGCCGATGGCCTCGTCAGCGTCAACATGGGCGCGCCGCTTCTCGACTGGGAAGGGGTGCCGCTCGCCGAACCCGCCGACCTTCTGCACCTGCCGATCCAGGGCGATCCCGCCGCCGTCGGCATGGGCAACCCGCATTGCGTCTTCTTCGTCGCCGATGCCGAAGCGGTGGATCTTGCCGCCCAAGGCGCCGCGATGGAGCATCACCCGCTTTTCCCCGAGGCCACGAATGTCGAATATGCCAGCGTCACCGGCCCCGACCGCCTCCGCATGCGGGTCTGGGAACGCGGCGCCGGCATCACGCTCGCCTGTGGCTCCGGCGCCTGCGCCACCGCCGTCGCCGCCCATCGGCGCGGGCTCACCGGGCGCAAGGTCACGCTCGACCTCGATGGCGGCACGCTCGAGATCGACTGGCGCGCGGACGGGGTCTGGATGGCCGGCCCCGCCGCCCATGTCTTCGACGGCGTGCTGACGCCGGCCTTCCTGTCGCAATACGCATGAGCGCCCCGGTCTTCTCCACCCTCGGCTGCCGCCTCAACGCCTATGAGACGGAGGCGATGAAGGAACTGGCCGCGGCGGCCGGGATCGAAGGCGCCGTCGTCGTCAATACCTGCGCCGTCACCGCCGAGGCCGTGCGCAAGGCCAAGCAGGAGATCAGGCGCCTCCGCCGCGAGAACCCCGGTGCCACGCTGATCGTCACCGGCTGCGCCGCCCAGACCGAGCCCGAGACCTTCGCCGCGATGCCCGAGGTTACCCGCGTCATCGGCAATACCGAGAAGATGCAGCCCGCCACCTGGGCCGCGCTCAAGGCCCCCGACCTGATCGGAGAGACCGAGCGCGTGATGGTCGACGACATCATGAGCGTGACCGAGACCGCCGGGCATCTCATCGACGGTTTCGGCCGGCACAGAGCCTATGTGCAGGTCCAGAACGGCTGCGATCACCGCTGCACCTTCTGCATCATCCCCTACGGTCGCGGCAATTCGCGGTCGGTCCCGGCGGGGGTCGTCGTGGACCAGATCAAGCGGCTGGTCGACAAGGGCTTCCTGGAAGTCGTTCTGACCGGCGTCGATCTGACCTCGTGGGGCGCCGATCTGCCGGGCGGGCCGCGCCTCGGCGATCTGGTGATGCGCATTCTCAAACTGGTGCCCGACCTCGCCCGCCTTCGCATCTCGTCGATCGATTCCATCGAGGCGGACGAAAACCTGATGCAGGCCATCGCGACCGAGAAGCGGCTGATGCCGCATCTCCATCTCAGCCTCCAGCATGGCGACGACCTGATCCTGAAGCGGATGAAGCGCCGGCATCTCCGCGATGACGCCATCCGCTTTTGCGAAGACGCGCGGCGACTGCGCCCCGACATCGTCTTCGGCGCCGACATCATCGCCGGCTTCCCGACCGAGACCGAGGCGATGTTCGACAACGCCCTGAACCTCGTCCGCGACTGCGGCCTGACCTTCCTCCACGTCTTCCCCTATTCCCGCCGCGACGGCACCCCCGCCGCGCGGATGCCGCAGGTGAAGGGCCCGGCGATCCGCGACCGCGCCGCGCGGCTCCGGGCCGAGGGCGACGCGGCCCTCGCCCGCCACCTCGCGGCGCAACAGGGTCTGATTCACCGCATCCTCACCGAAAGCCCGCGCATGGGCCGGACCGAGCAGTTCACCGAAGTGGCCTTCGCCGAGGATCAGCCCGAAGGCGCCATCGTCACCGCAAGGATCACCGGCGCCGGCACGGACCGCCTGACCGCCTGATCCTCACCCTGGACGAAATACGTCCGGGAGGTCCGGAGGGCAGGCAGCCCTCCGGTCCCACAGCGTCAGGCCGCGACCGCCGCCCGAACCCGCGCGACGGCAATCGCCGCATCCGCCGCCTCGCGGCCCTTGAGCGCGAAATGCGCGCGGAAGAAGGCGGTCAGCGCCGCCGTCTCCTGGTAGTTGTGCGGCGTCAACACCACTGACAGGACCGGCACGCCGGCATCCATCTGTGCCCGCATCAGCCCCTCGACGACAGTCGCGGCAACGAAGTCGTGGCGGTAGATGCCGCCATCGACGACGAAGGCCGCGCCGATGACGGCGGCGTAGCGGCCCGTGCGGGCAAGATCGCGGGCGAGAAGCGGGATTTCGAACGCGCCGGGCACGTCGAAGACGTCGATCCCGGCATCGCCGATCGCGGCGCGGAACCCGTCCAGCGCCTGGTCGACGATATCGGCATGCCAGTTGGCCTTGATTAAGGCATAGCAGGTGTGTGTCATCCGTGATCTCCTTGTCCCAAGTGACACGTCACCCAAGGCGATCACGAGCGAAGCAACGCCCGCCGGGGCGCTGCCTTGCACGTTCTCTTCCATCCGGACTGTAACCGTCGGCCCCGGCCTCGCACCGGGTCTGCTGACCCCCCGGAGCTTTGTCCGGGGGCGCTCGCGGGCTCGGGGGACGACCCCCATACCGCCGGTGGGGATTTCCGCCCCGCCCTGAGAACGCGGACAGGATGCCAGCGGAACAGGGGCGGGGCAAGCGACAAGATGTCCGCGCCCTCCACACCCGGCTGTTGAGTTGTGCCCGAAACGATCGGCCGCGTGACAGCGGCGCCCGATCCCGGCTGATGCGCGCCGCCGGAGGTCGGGCGCCCGCCTGAGCCCCCGGCGCGCAAGCGCCTGGGGCGAGGCAGACGGCGCGCGCGCCCGCGCGCTCCGCCGGATCACGGCAAGCCGGCCACGCGGAGGATCGCGCCGGTATCGTGCTCGGCCGCAAGCCCGGCAGTGCAGCCAGGGCCGCGGCGCTGCGGGCGTCGAAACGGTCCATTCGACCGTCAGATGAATTGTCATGAAGTCGCCCCTTCGCGGTCAAGAGCGGCCGGATCATGACCAATCTTGAATGGACAGCGCCCCGGCCCGCCCCTAGCATCGCCCCGTCGGATCAAGGAGGGTCCCGCCATGCCGCTTCCGCTCGTCCCGATCGCCGGGTTCGCGATCCGCTACGGCACCGTGGCGCTTGTCGCCTACGGCGTCAGACGCGCGCTCCGCAAGGGCCGCACCGATCAGCGCGCCGAGGATGCGCTCGACCGGGTGGACGAGGGCCTCGCCGTCCACCGCCCCGCAGACCGCGGCCAGACCAGCGGCGCCGCCCGCTTCCGCCGGGTGATCCGCTGGGGCGACCGCGCGGTCGAGATCGACGCCGCGGCGCTTGCCCGCTTCCGCATCCGCAAGCTCTGAAAGGCCCCTCATGCGCCTCTATCACTCCCCGACGACGCCTTACGGGCGCAAGGTCATGGTGCTTCTCCTCGAAACCGGCCAGGCCGGCGCGATTGAGCTCGTCCCGGCCGGCGGCACCCCGCTCGATCCCGGCACCCAGCCGCTCGCCACGAATCCGCTCGGCAAGATCCCGGCGCTGGAGCTCGACGACGGCACCGCGCTCTATGACAGCCGGGTGATCTGCCGCTATTTCGGCGACCGGGCGGGCGGGACGCTCTATCCCCCCGCGCCCAGGCTCTGGCGGACCCTGACGCTGGAGGCGACGGCGGACGGCATCCTCGAAGCCGCGCTCCTGATGGTCTACGAATCCCGGCTGCGCCCCGAAGACATCCGGTTCGCGCCCTGGATCGAAGGCCAGTGGACCAAGATCGCCCGCGCCCTCGACGCGCTCGAGACGGGCTGGACCGGCCATCTGGAGGGTCCGCTCGACATCGGCCAGATCGCCACCGCCTGCGCGCTCTCCTACCTCGACTTCCGCCACGGCGCGCGCGGCTGGCGCGACCGCCATCCCCGGCTTGCCGCCTGGCACAAGAGCTTTGCCGCGCGCGACAGCATGAAGGCGACCGAGCCGCAGGGGTGAGCCTGACAATCGCGCCTTTTCTCACGGTCTGGGCGGTGCTGGCGATGAACATCGCCTCGCCGGGTCCGAACGTGCTCAACACCATCACCACGGCGATGGGATCGGGGCGCGGGCCGGGACTGGCCTCGGCGGCGGGGGTGGCGCTCGGCATCGGGCTCTGGTGCCTTGGGATGACCCTCGGCATGGCCGCGCTCTTCCAGGCGGTGCCGGCGATGCGGACGGCGATGACGGTGATCGCCATCGGCCTCCTCCTGTGGTTCGCGAGCCGCTATCTGCGCGCCGCCTGGGCGGCCTGGCACCAGGAGGGCGGCCGGATTGCCGGCCGCGCCGGGCTCGGGCATCGCGCGGCGTTCCTGCGCTCGCTCTCGGTCAACGCGACGAATCCCAAGGCGCTGACCACCTGGGTGGTGATTCTGTCGCTCTTCCCGGTGGCGCGGGCGCATGCGGGCGACATCGCGCTTCTGGGTGCCGGCGCGGCTGCCATCGCCTTCACGATCCATGCGGGCTACGCGCTCGTCTTCTCGGCGCCGCCCGCCGCGCGGCTCTGGCTCAGGCTGGCGCCGCTGATCAACGCCGGCGTCGGCCTCTTCTTCGCCGGATTCGCGGCCAGGCTCGCGCTCGGCCTGCTGCCCTGAAGACGCATGGGCGTGACGCGCCTGCGACACACCTGCCCTCATGCGCCCGAATGTCCGCTGGACGGGCCTGATTTTGACCGCTAATAACCGCCCCTGAAGGCTGCGGGAAGCCGTGGCCCCGTTGACGCACGGCCGGACTGCCGGTCAGAGAAGGGAGAATGTTTCGTGTCCCACGCAGAAGACCACGCAGGCACCCGGAGGGATTTCCTCTACTACGCCACGGCCGGGGCGGGCACTGTCGCCACCGGCGCCGCCGTCTGGACGCTCGCCGACCAGATGAACCCTTCGGCCGACGTGCAGGCGCTGTCGTCGATCTTCGTCGACGTCTCGGGCGTGGAGCTCGGCACCCAGCTGACGGTCAAATGGCGCGGCAAGCCGGTCTTCATCCGCCGCCGCACCCAGGAAGAGATCGACGCCGCCCGCGCGGTGCCGCTTGCCGATCTCGTCGATCCGAAGGCGGAGAACGCCAATCTGAACGGCGAGGCCGATGCGTCGGACGAGAACCGCTCCCTCGACGAGGCGGGCGAATGGCTGGTGATGATGGGCGTCTGCACCCATCTCGGCTGCGTTCCGCTCGGCGATGGCGCTGGCGACTTCGGCGGCTGGTTCTGCCCCTGCCACGGGTCGCACTACGACACGTCGGGCCGCATCCGCAAAGGGCCCGCGCCGCGGAACCTCGATATTCCGGTCGCGGCGTTCACCGACGACACCACGATCAAACTCGGCTGAGGGGGCTGACACATGGCTGGTATTCCGCACGACCATTATGAGCCCAGATCGGCTTTCGAGCAGTGGCTTCACCGCCGCCTGCCGATCGTCAGCCTCGCATATGACACGCTGATGATCCCGACGCCGAAGAACCTGAACTGGTGGTGGATCTGGGGCATCGTCCTCGCCTTCTGCCTGGTTCTTCAGATCGTCACCGGCATCGTCCTCGCGATGCACTACACGCCGCATGTCGACATGGCCTTCGCGAGCGTGGAGCACATCATGCGCGATGTCCGCGGCGGACACATGCTGCGCTACATTCACGCCAACGGCGCCTCGCTCTTCTTCCTTGCCGTCTACATCCACATCTTCCGCGGCCTCTTCTACGGCTCCTACAAGGCCCCGCGCGAGATCACCTGGATCGTCGGCATGATCATCTATCTCTGCATGATGGGCACCGCCTTCATGGGCTACGTCCTGCCCTGGGGCCAGATGTCGTTCTGGGGCGCCACGGTGATCACCGGCCTCTTCG
>WOYI010321332.1_pt1 | contig 17398 bp, 13 predicted proteins | sample 6423411 | NCBI WGS metagenome assembly WOYI01 (sample SAMN13441803, study PRJNA592873) | oil field metagenome | biome: oil field; feature: oil-well bore; material: oil-contaminated soil; isolation source: oil-contaminated soil from oil-well borehole | place: Germany: Wietze | collected 2016-10-18 ...
CCGGGGCCCGGATCGTCGATGGCGACAAGCGAACGGAATCAGGCGCTGAACAGATGCTGCAGTCGCCGGACGCCTTCGAGCAGCTGCTCGTCGCCGAGCGCGTAGGAGAGTCGAAGGTAACCGCTCGGACCGAACGCCTCGCCCGGCACCACCGCGACCTCGACCTCTTCGAGGATCAGGTCGGCCAGTTCGAGCGAGGTCGTGGGCGTCTTGCCGCGCCACTCGCGGCCGAGCAGGCCCCGTACGTCGGGGTACACGTAGAACGCGCCGAGCGGGTTCGGCACCGTGACGCCGTCGATCTTGGCCAGCTCGCCGACGATGAGCCTGCGGCGCCGGTCGAAGGCGACGCGGAACTCCTCGGGCTCGGTCTGCGGGCCGGTCAGCGCTGCCAGCGCCGCGCGCTGGGCGATGTTGTTCACGTTGCTGGAGAGGTGCGACTGCAGGTTGGCTGCGAGCGTGATCGCGTCTTTGGGTCCGACCATCCAGCCCACGCGCCAGCCGGTCATCGCGTAGGTCTTCGCGACGCCGTTCACGAGGATCGTCTGGGCGGCCGCATCCGGCACCGCCTCGACGATCGACACCGCACGCGCGCCTTCGTAGACCAGGTTCTGGTAGATCTCGTCGGAGATGATCCAGATGCCGTTCTCGAGCGCCCACTCGCCGATCGCCGTGGTCTCCTCGGGCGTGTACACCGATCCGGTCGGGTTCGAGGGCGACACGAACACCAGCACCGTGGTGCGCTCGGTTCGGGCGGCCTCGAGCTGCTCGACCGTGACCTTGTAGTCCTGGTCGGCCCCGGCGAAGACCTCGACGGGGATCCCGTCGGCCAGTGCGATCGCCTCGGGATAGGTCGTCCAGTAAGGGGCTGGCAGCAGCACTTCGTCGCCCGGGTTCACGACCGCCTGGAACGCCTGGTAGACGGCTTGCTTTCCGCCGTTCGTGACCACGATCTGGGATGCCTCGACTTCGAGTCCCGAGTCGCGCAGCGTCTTGGTGGCGATGGCCTCGCGCAGCACCGGCAGACCCACGGCCGGGGTGTACCGGTAGTTCGCGGGGTCGCGCAGCGCCGCAGCGGCGGCATCCACGATGAACTGAGGCGTGGAGAAGTCGGGTTCGCCGGCCGCGTAGCTGATCACCGGTCTTCCGGCGGCCTGCAGTGCCTTGGCCTTCGCGTCGACCTTGAGGGTCGCGGATTCGGCGATGGCACTCAGCTTGTTCGAGAGAACGAGTGGCCTGCGGGAGAGTGGAGCGCGTTCTGTCACGGCTACGAGCGTAGTCGCCCGCTCAGGAGCCCGAGCGGGCGTCGGGGCAAGCGCCTGGTCGCTCGTGCGGCCGCGCGGGGTCACTCGGCGTGGGCGCAGACGCCAGGAAGGGGACCCCGGCACAGCCGGGGTCCCCTTCCTGGCGAGGGAGCTCAGGTGAACTGGTTCCTCAGTTGAACTGGTTCATCGTGTTGTGCTGGCCGCCGGCCTTGAGGGCCGCGTCGCCGGCGAAGTACTCCTTGTGGTTGTCGCCGATGTCGGTGCCGGCCATGTTCTGGTGCTTGACCGTGGCGATGCCCTCTCGGATCTCGCGACGCTGGACGCCCTTCACGTAGGCGAGCATGCCCTCGTCGCCGAAGTAGCCCTTGGCCAGGTCGTCGGTCGAAAGGGCGGCCGTGTGATAGGTCGGCAGCGTGATGAGGTGGTGGAAGATCCCGGCACGCGCCGAGCCGTCCTTCTGGAACGAGCGGATCTTCTCGTCCGCCAGCTGCGCCAGCTCGGTGTCGTCGTAGTCGATGTTCATGAGGTCGGCGCGGTCGTAGGCCGAGACGTCCTTGCCCTGCTCAGCAAGCAGGTCGTACGCCTGCTGGCGGAAGCTGAGCGTCCAGTTGAACGACGGGCTGTTGTTGTAGACGAGCTTCGCGTTCGGGATCTCCTTGCGGATCTCATCGACCATGCCGGCGATCTGTTCCACGTGGGGCTTCTCGGTCTCGATCCACAGCAGGTCGGCACCATTGCGCAGCGAGGTGATGCAGTCGAGCACGCAGCGGGCCTCTCCGGTGCCGGCGCGGAACTGGTACAGGTTGCTGGGCAGACGCTTCGGGCGCAGCAGCTTGCCCTCACGCTTGATGACGACGTCGCCGTTACCGAGCTCCGCCTCGGAGATCTCCTCGACATCGAGGAAGGCGTTGTACTGGTCGCCCAGGTCTCCGGGCTCGCTCGTGACGGCGAGCTTCTGCGTGAGACCGGCGCCCAGCGAGTCGGTGCGGGCGACGATGATGCCGTTGTCGATCCCGAGTTCGAGGAACGCGTAGCGCACTGCGTTGATCTTCGCGATGAAGTCCTCGTGCGGAACCGTGACCTTGCCGTCCTGGTGGCCGCACTGCTTCTCGTCGGACACCTGGTTCTCGATCTGGATGGCGCACGCCCCCGCCTCGATCATCTTCTTGGCGAGGAGGTAGGTGGCCTCGGGGTTGCCGAAGCCCGCGTCGATGTCGGCGATGATCGGCACGACGTGGGTCTCGTAGTTGTCGATCTGCGACTGGATGAACTCCACGGCCGTCTCGTCACCGGCAGCCCGGGCGTCGTCCAGCTTCGTGAAGAGCAGGTCGAGCTCGCGAGTGTCTGCCTGACGCAGGAAGGTGTAGAGCTCCTCGACGAGGGCGGGCACCGCCGTCTTCTCGTGCATCGACTGGTCGGGAAGGGGACCGAACTCCGAACGGAGTGCGGCGACCATCCAGCCCGACAGGTAGAGATAGCGCTTGTTCGTGGTCTTCAGGTGCTTCTTGATCGAGATGAGCTTCTGCTGCCCGATGAAGCCGTGCCAGACCCCGAGTGACTGGGTGTACACCGACGAGTCTGCGTCATACTCGGCCATGTCGCGGCGCATGATGTCGGCCGTGTACTGGGCGATCTCGAGTCCCGTCTTGAAACGGTTCTGCGTCCGCATGCGGGCGACGGACTCGGGGTTGATGGCATCCCAGCTGGAGCCGTTCTGCTCCTTGAGTGCCCGGATGGCTTCGATGTCGTCCTGATACTGAGTCATTTCTCTTCCTTGTTGGATATTCGGTCGGCTCGCGCGAGCCGCAGCGGATACGGCTAGTCGGTCTCGACGAGGAACTTCGCGTAGGCAGGCAGCGTCAAAAACGCCGGGAACTCCTGGCCAAGGGCCACCTCGCGGAAGATCTCCGCGGCGTCCTCGAACCGGTCGCCCTCACGGCGGTCGACCTCGCTCAGCACCTTGGTGATGAGGTCTTCGATGTACTTGCGGGTGATCAGGTCGCCCTCAGCGGTGGAGCGGTCCTGGTGGATCCACTGCCACACCTGCGAGCGGGAGATCTCCGCGGTCGCGGCATCTTCCATCAGATTGTCGATCGCGACCGCACCGATTCCTCGCAGCCACGCTTCGATGTATCGGATAGCGACCGACACGTTGGCGTGCACGCCGGCGGCGGTCACGGGGCGACCGATATGCACGTCGAGCAGATCGGATGCCTTCACCTCCACGTCGTCGCGCTGACGGTCGACCTGGTTCGGCCGGTCGCCCAGCACCGCGTCGAACTCCGCCATCGCCGTCGGGATCAGGTCGGGGTGTGCCACCCACGTGCCGTCGAAGCCGTCGCCGGCCTCGCGCTTCTTGTCGGCGGCGACCTTCTCGAACGCGCGCTGGGTCACCTCGGGGTCGCGGCGGTTCGGGATGAACGCGCTCATGCCGCCGATCGCGAAAGCCCCGCGCTTGTGGCACGTCTTCACGAGCAGTTCGGTGTAGGCCCGCATGAACGGCACGGTCATCGTGACCTCGCTGCGGTCGGGGAGCACGAATCGCGCACCGCGTCCGCGGTAGTTCTTGATGATCGAGAAGATGTAGTCCCAGCGGCCCGCGTTCAGGCCCGCGATGTGGTCGCGAAGCTCGAAGAGGATCTCTTCCATCTCGAACGCGGCCGGCAGCGTCTCGATGAGCACCGTCGCACGGATGGTGCCGTGCGGGATGCCGATGTACTGCTCGCTGAACGTGAAGACGTCGTCCCACAGCTTCGCCTCTTCGCTCGATTCGAGCTTGGCGATGTAGAAGTACGGGCCGCGGCCGTTCGCGATCAGCTGCTTCGCGTTGTGGAAGAAATACAGGCCGTAGTCCACGAGCGAACCGGAGGTCGCCATCGTGCGGCCCGCGCGGTCGGTGAACTGCAGGTGGGCTTCGCTCAGGTGCCAGCCGCGGGGTCGCATCACGATCGTGGGGGTGCGCTCAGCGGTGACCTCGTAGGTCTTGCCAGGTTCTGATCCAGTACCGGGGCTGGTGAACGAAAGCTCTCCGCGGATCGCGTCACGCAGCGACAGCTGCCCCTCGATGACGTTCTTCCATGTGGGGGAGGTGGCGTCCTCCTGGTCGGCGAGCCACACCCGTGCCCCCGAGTTGAGGGCGTTGATCGTCATCTTCGGGTCGGTGGGGCCTGTGATCTCGACGCGGCGGTCTTCCAGACCCGGACCCGCCCCGGCGACCTTCCACTCGGCATCCTCCCGGATGTGTGCGGTGTCGTCGCGGAAGCGAGGGTCGTGGCCGTTGCCGATTTCGAAGCGACGGCGCATGCGGTCGGCGAGCCGGTCGTGTCTGCGGGCCCCGAACCGCTGGTGCAGCTCCGTGAGGAACGTGAGGGCCTCGGGCGTGAGGATCTCGTCATAGCGAGGACCCATGCGTCCGACGACCTCGATCGACGGTTCGGCGGCCTGAGTGGCGATGGGCCCCGTGCGCGTACGCATCGGGTCGGCGGATGCAGGTGTCATGTCCCTGTCTTCCTGTGAGCGGGTTCGTGGGTGTCTGGGGGATGCTTCCGACTCGGCGTGTGGGCCGGGTTCGGGCATTCCGTGATCCGCGTTCTGGATCGATCGGTGGTTGTCGTGCTTCTATTCTGCGTGAAGTTCAACCCCCCGAACTCACCATACCGCGTGTGAAGATTCATCAAAGTTCCGTTTTCGTGACAGAATGGACCAATGAGCACCCCGATCGAGAGCGTCGCCGTGAGCACCCTTCCGGAAGATGAGCATGTGGACTCGCTCACGATCGGCCGACGCATCCGGCAGCTGCGCACCGACCGCGGTATGACGCTCGAAGACCTCGCCACAGCAGTCGACCGCGCGCCGAGCCAGCTGTCGATGATCGAGAACGGCCGGCGCGAGCCGAAGCTCACCCTGCTGCAGGCGATCGCGCGGGCGCTCGGGTCATCGCTGGATGCACTGCTGGAGTCGGAACCGCTCGACGAACGAGCGACGCTCGAGATCTCGCTCGAACGGGCGATGCGCGGACAGACCTTCCAGGCTCTCGGGATTCCGCCGTTTCGCGTCGGCAAGACCGTGCCGAACGAGGCGCTGAAGGCGATGCTCGCCCTGCAGGGCGAGATCGAGCGTCTGCGAGACGAGCGCGCGGCGACCCCCGAAGAGGCCCGACGCGCCAATGTCGCGCTGCGGCGCCTCATGCGGACGCAGAACAACCACTTTCCCGAACTCGAGGAACAGGCACGACGTCTGCGTGACGCGGTCGGCCACCCCGGTGGTCCACTGACCCAGCGGACGGCATCCGACATCGCCGCCCATCTGGGGTTCACCCTGCACTACGTTCCCGACCTGCCGCAGACCACCCGCAGCGTGGCCGACATCAAGAACGGGCGGCTGTATCTCTCGAGCACGCTCGCGGCGAAGGGTGACCCGCGCACGTCGGTGCTTCAGGCGCTCTCGAGCCGGATCCTCGGGCACACTGAGCCCACCAGCTACGCGGAATTCCTGCGCCAGCGCGTCGAGACGAACTACCTCACCGGTGCCCTGCTGATCCCCGAAGCGCACGCCGTTCCATTCCTGCAGGAGGCCAAGGGCCGTCGTGCGATCTCGATCGAGGATCTGCGCGATGCGTACTCGGTCTCGTACGAGACTGCCGCGCACCGGTTCACGAATCTCGCGACCGTGCACCTGGGCATTCCGGTGCACTTCCTCAAGGTGCACGAGTCGGGCACGATCACGAAGGCGTACGAGAACGACGACGTGAACTTCCCGACGGATCGCCTCGGGTCGATCGAAGGGCAGATGTGCTGCCGCAAGTGGACCTCGCGGGTGGTGTTCGACGAGGACGACCACTTCAACCCGTACTACCAGTACACCGACACCGGCAACGGAACCTACTGGTGCACCGCTCGTGTGGAGCTCTCGAGCGAGGGCGCGCACTCGGTGAGCGTGGGCGTGCGGTTCGACGACACGAAGTGGTTCCTGGGCCGCGACACGCAGAACCATGGTGTGTCGAAGCACTCCGTCGAGGTGTGCTGCCGCCGCGCTCCGGCCGACCTCGAGGCAGCCTGGCGCGAGAACTCGTGGCCCAACGTGCGAACCCCGCGCACCTTGCTTGCGACGCTGCCGACCGGCGCGTTCCCGGGCGTCGACACGACCGACGTGTACGAGTTCCTCGAGGCCCACGCCCCGCGCTGAACTCGGGCCGGGCGGATGCCGCCCCTCAGCGCCGCGCGAGCACCGCGATACGCGTGTCGGGCTGGGCGCGCCCCAGGTGGTACGCGGTCCACAGTCCGGTGTAGCCCGCGCCGGCGATGCAGACATCGACATCGAGCGAACCCGGCAGCGGCGGTCGCGGTGACGGAGCACCACCGAGCCGCGCCCACCAGAACGAGACGGCGCCGCCCGCCGTCACGTCGCGGATCCGGAGGACAGGCGCAGCGCGGCCCAGACCTCGGCCCGCGCGGCGAAGGAGCCGAGGTCGACTTCGAGCGCGCGCTCGGCAGCCGCGACACGCGCTCGGACGGTATGCCGGTGCACCCCTATGGCGCGGGCGGTGGCCTCGTGCGAACAGTCGTTCGCGAGCCACACCCCGACCGTCTCGAGCAGCGCAGTGCCGTGATCCCGGTCGTGTCGCATCAGTGGGGCGAGCACGGCCGCAGCCACGGTCCGGGCCTCGGGCGACGGGGGGAGCGACAGCACGCCGGTGCGGGCGATGTCGGCGAAATGACTGACCCGCGGGCCGCCCCGGTCGCGAGCGAGCTGAGCCTGGTCGGTCCCGGTCGCGAACGCGTCGTACCCGACCGGATCCGAGACGCCGAGACGCTCGTCGAAGCGTTCCGCGAACTCGTCGAGCAGAGCCGCGTCCGAAGCGGCGACCACGAGCACGAGGCCGTCGTCGCCGCGCCCGAAGAACAGCCCGCCGCGGCGCTCGTCGGCGCGCAGTTCGAGCCATTCCCGAACGTCGTCTCGTCGTCCGACGGCCGCATTCGTCATCGCCAGCAGCAGCGGTGCCGCCGGCAGCCCGCCCCAAAGGTCGCGGGCGACGCGGCGGACGAGAGCGGCGTCGTTGCCGAGCAGCGAGTGCACCAGGCCCGCGCGCAGCAGCGTGCGTGCGCGGTCGAGACCCTGCTGCTGCTCGAGTGCCAGCCCGGCCATCGCCACGACGGCGGTGACGACGCCGCGACCCTCCTGGTCGAGGTCGCCGGCCGACATCGCGATCACCCCGCGCAGGTGGCCACCGCGACCCAGGGTCTGCAGGGTGAAGGGCGTGCCGCCGATCCGCATCGACGAGGCGGCGCGGGCGCCTCTGCGCAGCACGCCCCCGACTTCCGCGCGCAGCTCGTCGGCGACCGCCGAATCGAGGGAGGACGGATGCTCGCGCGTCAGCGTGCCCGCGGCGTCGTACATGCCGACCCACGCGTCGAGCTGACGGGCCAGTTCCGCGATCGTGGCGCCGAGCCCGTCAGGTCGCAGGGCGGCGAGCGAGATGGCGCGCTGCGCGGCGAGCGCCCAGCTGCGCCGGGCGTACGACTGCGCGGCGATCGCCTCGGCACCGGCGCGGGCGACCGCGATGAACGGCGTTCGATACGGGACTTCGAACAGCGGCATCCGCTCGTCCCGGCATGCCGCGGCCAGTACCGGGGGGATGCCGTCCCGCACGACCTCGGTCCCGAAGCCGAGCCCGACCACTCCCCGGGCGGACAGACGCCGCACGTACGCGCGGTACATGGCGGGATCGTCCTCGGCGCCCTCGAACTGCGTGCCGGTGGTCAGAAGTGCCAGACCCTCCGAGAGGAACGGGGTGGGGTCGGCGAGGTCGGAGCTGTGCACCCAGCGGATCGGGGTGTCCAGCGCTCCCTCGCCGAGGTCCGCGGGCTCACCCTCGAGGCGCAGGTGCAGATCGCGTCGACCGAGCAGTGCGCGCAGGGTGGGTGCGTCGGCCGTAGTCACCATGCCGGTCTCCGATCGATGTACGGGAAGTACTGTTGCCATCCCCAGAATGTACATCGCGGCACGTGCGGGAGCGGCATCCTGCCCCTACGCTCGCGACCATGAGCACGACTGAATCCGCCACGCTGCACGCAACCGCCCCCGCACCGCTCGGCGGCCCCACTCTGCCGCAGGAGCGACGGATGCTCACGAGCATCCCCGGGCCGCGCTCGCAGCAGCTGCTCGCCCGCAAGGCGGAGGCGGTCGCCGCGGGAGTCGGGCACACCGTGCCGATCCAGGCCGTCGCCGCCGGTGGGGGAGTCGTCGTGGATGCCGACGGCAACTCGCTGATCGACCTCGGCGCGGGCATCGCGGTGACAACCGTCGGCAACGCTCACCCCGAAGTCGTTGCGGCCGTGCAGGCGCAGGTCGCGCAGTTCACGCACACCTGCTTCATGATCTCGCCCTACGAGTCGTACGTCGCCGTCGCCGAGGCGCTGAACCGCATCACCCCCGGCGATCACGCGAAGAAGAGCGCGCTGTTCAACTCCGGCGCCGAAGCCGTCGAGAACGCGGTGAAGATCGCCCGCAAGTACACCAGGAAGCAGGCGGTCGTCGCTTTCGACCACGGGTATCACGGCCGCACGAACCTGACGATGGCGCTGACCGCGAAGAGCATGCCCTACAAGAGCGGCTTCGGGCCGTTCGCGTCCGAGGTGTACCGCGCCCCGATGTCGTATCCCTTCCGCGACGGACTCAGCGGGCCGGACGCCGCCAGGAAGGCCATCTCGATCATGGAGAAGCAGGTCGGCGCCGACAACCTCGCCGCGATCATCATCGAGCCGATACAGGGCGAAGGCGGCTTCATCGTCCCCGCCGACGGCTTCCTTCCGGCGCTCGTGGACTGGTGCCGGGCGAACGACGTCGTCTTCATCGCCGACGAGGTGCAGACCGGCTTCGCCCGCACGGGCGCGATGTTCGCGAGTGAGCGCTTCGGCATCGTGCCCGACCTGATCACGACCGCAAAGGGCATCGCCGGGGGCCTTCCGCTGGCCGCCGTGACCGGTCGCTCCGAGATCATGGACGCCTCGCATGCCGGCGGACTCGGCGGCACGTACGGAGGGAACCCCATCGCATGCGCGGCGGCGATCGCCGCGATCGACGCGTTCGAGAACGACGGACTCATCGAGCGTGCGAACGAGCTCGGCGCGGTCCTGATCGAGCGCCTCGCCGAGATCCAGGCCGCGGATCCGCGCCTGGGCGACATCCGCGGGCGTGGCGCGATGGTCGCCGCCGAGTTCGTCGATCCGGCGACGGGCGAGCCGGATGCCGGCCTCACCGCGGCTGTCGCGACGGCGTGCATCGCCCAAGGCGTCATCGTGCTCACCTGCGGCACGTACGGCAACGTGATCCGCTTCCTCCCGCCGCTCTCGATCTCCGACGATCTGCTCCGCGAAGGCCTGGACGTCGTCGCCGCCGCGCTGAGCGCTGCATGAGTCATCCGCGCAGAACCCGGTCGGGGGAGCCGGGACCGGCGCGGGCTGCATTCTCCCCGCATATCGAGCAAAGGAGCCGGCATGGTCGGGCTGAACCGTGATGTCGTGATCGTGGGAGCGGGCGCCGCCGGGCTGACAGCTGCCAACGAGCTCAAGAAGGCGGGGTTCTCGGTGGCCGTGCTCGAGGCGCGCGACCGTGTCGGCGGGCGCCTGCACACCGACGTCATCGACGGCGCGATGCTCGAGATCGGCGGACAGTGGGTCTCTCCCGACCAGGACGCCCTGATCGACACCGTGGCCGACCTCGGCCTCGAGACGTTCAGCCGGTACCGCGAGGGCGACAGCGTCTACATCGGCCCCGACGGCGTCACCCGGCGCTTCACGGGTGAGATGTTCCCCGTCTCGGCTGAGACCGAGCGCGCGATCGCAGAGATCACGGACCGGCTCGACGCGATGGTGGCCGAGATCGACCCCGACCGTCCCTGGGCCCACCAGAACGCGGCCGAGTGGGACTCGATCTCGTGGGATGCCTGGCTGCGCGCGCAGACCGACGACGACGAGGCCGCCCGAAACCTCGCGTTCGCCACGGGTTCGGCCATGCTGACCAAGCCGGTGCACGCGTTCTCGCTGCTGCAGTCTCTTCTGATGGCGGCATCCGCCGGTTCCTACTCCCACCTCGTCGATGCCGACTTCATCCTCGACAAGCGAGTCGTCGGCGGACTGCAGCAGGTTCCGCTTCTGCTGGCCGAGCGGCTCGGCGGAGACGTCTTCCTCGGCCAGCCGGTGCGCACGCTCGAGTGGGGAGAGGAAGGCGTCACCGCCGTCGCCGACGGGATGACCGTACGCGCCAGGTTCGCGATCCTGGCGCTGGCCCCGAACCTGTACACGCGCATCTCGTTCGTACCCGCCCTGCCACGCCTGCAGCACCAGATGCATCAGCACATCTCGATGGGCTTCGTGATCAAGGTCCATGCCGTGTACGACCGGCCGTTCTGGCGCGAGCAGGGCCTGTCCGGCACCGCGTTCAGCCCGTACGAGCTCTCGCACGAGGCGTACGACAACACCAACCACGGCGATGAGCGTGGCACGCTGGTCGGCTTCGTCTCGGATCAGCGCGCCGACGACGTGTTCCGCGTCTCGGCGCAGGAGCGCAAGGAGCGCATCCTCGAGTCGCTGTCGCACTACTACGGACCCGATGCGAAGAACCCGATCGTGTACTACGAAAGCGACTGGGGCAGTGAGGAGTGGACCCGCGGGGCCTACGCCGCGAGCTTCGACCTCGGGGGCCTCCACCGCTACGGCGCCGACCTGCGCGAGCCCGTCGGACCGATCAGCTTCGCCTGCAGCGATCTGGCCGGCGCCGGCTACCAGCACGTCGACGGCGCGATCCGGATGGGCCGGCTCGTCGCTTCCCAGATCATCGAGGAGGCCCGCGCGTGAGCGTCAGCATCGTCGCCGGCTACACGGCCACTGAAGCGGGAGAGGATGCCGTCGCGCTCGGTGCGCGCCTGGCTGCGGCATCCGGCTCGGAACTCGACGTCGTCGTCGTCCTGCCCGCCGATGACCGCAGTGTCATCACGCCGCCCGACGCGAGCTACGACCGCTACCTGCGCGGGTTGGCGGACTCCTGGCTGGAATCGGCCACCGCCCATATTCCGCACACGGTCGCCTACCGCACCAACGTGCGGTTCGCCGACTCGTTCGCCGAGGGCCTCGTGGCAGCCGCCGACGAGTTCGGCGCGTCGCACATCGTCGTGGGCGCCGCCAACGGCGGGATCCGGGGCCGACACCGGCTCGGATCGGTCGCGACCGAACTGCTGCACTCATCCCACGTGCCCGTCGTGCTCGCGCCGGAGGGCTCGCGGCGCATCGACCCCGCCACCGGCGTGACCCGCATCACCGCGGCGATCGGCACACGGCCGGGTGCGGATGCGCTGCTGGAGGAGGCCACCTCGCTCGCCGCGGCGACCGGCGCAGAGCTGCGACTGCTCTCGCTGGTGACCGTCGACCTTCCGCCCACCGTCGATACGGGCATCATCCGGGTGGCCGGTGCCGCACACGCCGATCAGGTGCTCGCTCAGGCCCGTGCCGGCTTGTCGGACCAGAGCGACGCCGAGGTCGTCGTGGGTCGCGGCGAGAGCATTGAGGACGCGGTGCAGCACCTGAGCTGGGAGCCCGGCGAACTCGCGATCGTCGGCTCGAGCCGGCTCGCACAGCCCCGTCGCTTGTTCCTCGGCTCGACTGCGGCCAAGATGCTCCATGAATTGCCTGTTCCCATGATCGTGGTGCCGCGCACGCGCGCCTCGAAAGGAGAGACGCGATGAGCGATCACAGGGGCGCTGCGGCGCCGCTCGCCCCCGTCGGTGAGAAGGGAGCCCCCACCGGACTGTCGACCAAGGGACTCAGCGCCGGCACGGTCGGCCTGATCGGCGCCGTCGTGATCGGCATCTCGTGCATCGCCCCGGCCTATACGCTGACGGCCGCACTCGGACCGACCGTGTCGGAGGTCGGATTCCAGGTGCCCGCGATCATCCTCGTCGGATTCATTCCGATGCTGCTGGTCGCATTCGGCTACCGCGAACTCAACCGGCAGATGCCCGACTCGGGCACGTCCTTCACCTGGGCGGCTCGCGCGTTCGGCCCCTGGGTCGGCTGGATGGCGGGGTGGGGTCTGATCGCCGCCACGATCCTGGTGCTCTCGAACCTCGCCGGCATCGCCGTGGAGTTCCTGTTCCTCCTGATCGATCAGATCGCCGGGAGTCCCGGCACGATCGCGGAGCTGGCCTTCAACCCGTTCATCAACGTCGCAGTGTGCCTGCTCTTCATGCTGGGTGCGACGGCGATCTCCTACCGCGACATGCAGACCACCCAGAAGCTGCAGTACGTGCTGGTCACATTCCAGGTGCTCGTGCTCGTGATCTTCTCGGTCGCCGCGTTCGTCCACGTCGCCCAGGGCAACGCGTTCGACGCGAGCCCCGTCGAGCTGTCGTGGTTCAACCCGTTCGCGGTCGGCTCCCTCTCTGCTGTCGTGGCGGGCCTGTCCCTGTCGATCTTCATCTTCTGGGGGTGGGACGTCACCCTCACGATGAACGAGGAGACCAAGAACCCGGAGAAGACCCCGGGTCGTGCGGCGACCCTCACGGTCATCACGATCGTCGTGCTGTACCTCCTGATCTCGGTGTCGCTGCTCGCCTACGCCGGAACCGGCGCCGCAGGGCTGGGGCTCGGGAACGAAGACATACAGGCGAACGTGTTCTTCTTCCTCTCCGGGCCGGTCCTGGGACCGTTCGCATTCTTGGTCTCGCTCGCGGTGCTCACCAGCTCGGCATCCTCGCTCCAGTCGACGTTCGTCTCGCCCGCGCGCACCCTGCTCGCGATGGGGCACTACGGGGCGCTGCCGCCGCGATTCGCGGAGGTCAGCCCCCGGTTCTTCACACCCGGCTTTGCGACGATCGTCTCGGCGATCGTGGCGTCGGTGTTCTACACGATCATGAGGTTCGTCAATGAGAACGTCTTGTGGGACACGATCACCACGCTCGGCATGATGATCTGCTTCTACTACGGCATCACGGCTTTCGCGTGCGTGTGGTACTTCCGCAAGCAGTGGTTCGACTCGGCGCGAAACGTGTTCTTCACGCTGCTGTTCCCGCTGATCGGCGGCATCATCCTCGCGGCCCTGTTCGTGATCACGCTGGTCGAGAGCATGGACCCCGGCTACGGCAGTGGCACGGAATGGTTCGGCCTCGGCAGTGTGTTCGTCCTCGGTGTCGGCATCATCGGCCTCGGTATCGTCATCATGATCTGGCAGAGGATCAAGAGGCCCGCCTACTTCCTCGGCGAGACACTTTCCCTCGACGCACCCGCCAGCCTGCGCCGCGCGCGCCGGTGACCGGCACCCCCACCCTTCAGCGAACGGAGACAGCATGAGTGACTACAAGGTCGTCAACCCGGCCACGGGCGAGACGCTCGCCGAATACCCCCTCGCGACGGATGCCGAGCTCGAGCAGGCGCTCGCGGTGGCGTACGCCGCCGCCAAGGGCTGGGCGCTCACCTCCGGCGTCGCCGAGCGCGCAGCGCTGCTGCGTCGCGTCGCCGAGCTGCACCGGGAACGCCGCGACGAGTTGGCGGCCACGATCGTGCGAGAGATGGGCAAGCCGCTCGCGGCCGCCGTCGGCGAGGTCGACTTCGCGGCAGACATCACCGAGTTCTACGCCGACAATGCCGAGAAGATCATGGCGGACCAGCCGATCGACATCCTGGCCGAGGGGACCGCGGTCATCCGCCGTTCGCCGCTCGGGGTGCTGCTGGGCATCATGCCGTGGAACTTCCCGTACTACCAGGTCGCCCGCTTCGCCGCGCCGAACCTCCTGATCGGCAACCCGATCCTGCTCAAGCACGCGCCGCAGTGCCCCGAGTCCTCGGCCGCCATCGAGACGATCTACCGCGATGCCGGGTTCCCCGAAGGGGCCTACACGAACCTGTACCTCACCCACGACCAGTCCGCTGCGGTGATCGCCGACCCGCGCGTGCAGGGTGTCTCGGTCACGGGCTCGGAGCGGGCCGGCTCAGCCGTGGCCGAGGTCGCCGGACGCAACCTCAAGAAGGTCGTGCTCGAACTCGGCGGATCCGACCCCTTCATCCTGCTGTCCACCGACGACCTCGACGGGGCGGCGCAGGCGGCCGCTGATGCGCGCCTCGACAACACCGGGCAGTCATGCAATGCCGCGAAGCGCTTCATCGTGGCCGATGACCTGTACGAGCCGTTCCTCGAGAAGTTCACCGCGCTCATGACCGGTGCGAAGCTCGGCGACCCGTTCGCGGACGACACCGTGCTGGGTCCGCTCTCGTCGGAGCTGGCTGCCGAACGACTCGCCGCCCAGGTCGACAAGGCGGTCGCGCAGGGCGCGACGCTCGTCGCCGGCGGCACGCGCGACGGCGCGTTCTACCCGGGCACGGTGCTCACTGACGTGACGCCCGAGATGGACGCGTACCGCGAGGAGTTCTTCGGTCCGGTGGGCGTCGTGTACCGCGTCGCCGACGAGGACGAGGCGGTCAAGGTCGCCAACGACACCCCGTTCGGACTCGGCTCGTATGTCTTCACCACCGACGAGGCCCAGGCCGAGCGCGTGGCCGAAAAGATCGACGCGGGCATGGTGTACGTCAACCTCGTGCTGGCCGACAGCCCCGAGCTTCCCTTCGGCGGGGTCAAGCGCTCCGGTACGGGGCGCGAGATGGGCCTGCTCGCCGCCGACGAGTTCGTCAACAAGAAGCTCGTCCGCGTCGGAGCCTGAGCTTCGGCGGGCCCACCTGGGTGAGCCTCATCCGAGGATGGCGGGCCCGGGACCCAGTTCGACCGCATCCAGCCCATGCCGTACACTGGAACATGCAGTCGAAGTCTGCATTCTTTTGCCGTGCCCGGCGTTCGGGCCAGCTCCCTCTCATACAGGTTGCGGTGGAAGACTGTGGGCATCCCGGGGCCGCCGGCCTCTAGGGCGGTAGCTCAATTGGCAGAGCAGCGGTCTCCAAAACCGCAGGTTGCAGGTTCGATTCCTGTCCGCCCTGCGCGTCAGCCGAAGCTGACACATGGAAGGTAATCAGGTGGGTTCGATGGTCCAAGACGAGCCGCAAGGCGAGGTCGTCGCAGGTAGCGGCGCACCCCGCGCCAAGAAGCCCAACGTCTTCGCGCGCATCGCCTTGTTCATCCGTCAGGTGCTCGCAGAGCTCCGCAAGGTCGTCACACCGACCCGGCAGGAGCTGATCAAGTACACCGGCGTCGTCCTCGGATTCGTCATCGTGATGATGGCGCTGGTCTACGGCCTCGATCTGCTGTTCGTCTGGGTGACGACCGTCGTCTTCGGCGTTCCCGCCTGACCCCCTGAGTTGCACCGCGGGGCGGATCCTCGGATCCGGCGCCCCCGAAATGGAAGAGAACGCAATTGTCTGAAAGATATGTCGATGACGCCGACTGGGCGACCGCAGCCGAGCAGTCCTCGGAGGACGACGAAGCCCAGGAGGGCAACATCCTCGCCGAGGAGGACCGCGCGAACACGCCCGCCGAGCACCTCGCCGTGCACATCGTCGACCAGCAAGGCGACGGCGTCGAGGATCTCGACGACATCGACATCGACGACCCGGAGGCGGACGCGATCGTGAACGACGCCCTGAACATCGACAAGGCCGAAGAGGCCGAAGCCGCCGCCGAGGTGCTCACCGACTCGCTTGCCGACGAGGTCGCCGCCTACGCCGCCGTGCACGCCGACGACGTGACCCCGTACGACGGTCCCGACATCAACGGCGACGAGGACGCGCCCGTCCTCGATGAGGACGCCGAAGAGGACCCGTACGAGGCGTTCCGCGCCGAGCTGCGCAGCCTGCCGGGAAAGTGGTACGTCATCCACTCCTACGCGGGCTTCGAGCGCAAGGTGAAGGCCAACATCGAGCAGCGCAAGTCGACGCTCGAGGTCGAAGAGGACATCTATCAGATCGAGGTCCCGATGGAGGACGTCGTCGAGATCAAGAACGGTCAGCGCAAGATGGTCACGCGCGTCCGGATCCCCGGGTACGTGCTCGTGCGCATGGAGCTCAACGAAGACACCTGGTCGGTCGTGCGTCACACGCCCGGCGTGACCGGCTTCGTGGGCAACGCGCACAACCCGACCCCGCTGCGCTTCGAAGAGTCCTTCAACATGCTCAAGAGTCTCGTCGAGGTCAAGGAAGTCGCACCGGCCAAGGGCGCGACCACAAAGGGCGGCCACGCCGTCGCGCGCAGCATCCCGGCCGAGGTCGACTTCGAGGTCGGCGAGACCATCACGATCAAGGAAGGCTCGTTCGCGGGCCTGCCCGGCACGATCAGCGAGATCAAGCCCGAGAGCGGCAAGCTCACCGTCCTCGTCTCGCTCTTCGAGCGCGAGACTCCGGTCGAGCTCAGCTTCGATCAGGTCACCAAGCTGTAAAGACTTCCCGGGGTCGGACCCCGGGAAAACCGCTGCTCGGAGATGCCGGGTGTGCGGGAGAGACGGATCGCTCCGGCATCCGCTCGATGAAAGGAAAAGGAAAATGGCACCCAAGAAGAAGGTGACCGGCCTGATCAAGCTCCAGATCAAGGCCGGCGCAGCCAACCCGGCGCCGCCGATCGGGCCTGCGCTCGGTCAGCACGGCGTCAACATCATGGAGTTCTGCAAGGCGTACAACGCCGCCACCGAGGCTCAGCGCGGCAACGTCATCCCCGTCGAGATCACCGTCTACGAGGACCGCAGCTTCACGTTCATCCTCAAGACGCCCCCGGCGGCTGAGCTGATCAAGAAGGCGGCAGGCGTCGCCAAGGGCTCGCCGACGCCGCACACGACGAAGGTGGCCAAGCTCACCAAGGCTCAGGTGCGCGAGATCGCCGAGGTCAAGCAGCCCGACCTGAATGCGAATGACATCGAGGCCGCCTCGAAGATCATCGCCGGCACCGCCCGCTCCATGGGCATCACGGTCGAGGACTGAGGGAGATAACGACCATGGCTACCAAGTCCAAGGCCTACCAGGCCGCCGCCGCGAAGATCGCGGCTGACAAGTTCTACACGCCCACCGAGGCGGTCGCGCTCGCGAAGCAGACCGGCTCGGCCAAGTTCGACTCGACCGTCGAGGTCGCGCTCAAGCTGGCCGTCGACCCTCGCAAGGCAGACCAGATGGTGCGCGGCACCGTCATGCTGCCGCACGGCACGGGCAAGACCGCCC
>WOYI011187930.1_pt1 | contig 17393 bp, 14 predicted proteins | sample 6423411 | NCBI WGS metagenome assembly WOYI01 (sample SAMN13441803, study PRJNA592873) | oil field metagenome | biome: oil field; feature: oil-well bore; material: oil-contaminated soil; isolation source: oil-contaminated soil from oil-well borehole | place: Germany: Wietze | collected 2016-10-18 ...
GGGATCCGGAAGCTGCCGCCGATCTCCACGAGCTGCCCACGGCTCACGATCGCTTCCTTGCGCCGCGCGAGCGCAGCGATGCCGAGTAGCACGGCCGAGGCGTTGTTGTTCACGGCCATCGCGGCTTCGGCGCCGGTGAGACGGCAGATGATCTCCTCCACGTGCACGTGCCGGCTGCCACGCTCGCCGCTTGCCACGTCGTACTCGAGTGTGGAGTAGCCGCGCGCCACCTCGGCCACCGCCTCCACCGCCACATCCGCCAGAGGCGACCGGCCGAGATTGGTGTGCACCACGATGCCGGTGGCATTGATCACGCGCCTGAGCGAACGGCGTGCGCCTTCGGCCAGCCGGGTGGCCGACTCGGCGAGCATGTCGTCGAGCGAGAACGTGGTGACGGTGCCGGCGCGCAGGCCGAGCCTCGCGGCGTCGATGGCGTCTCGCAGAGCCTCGAGCGTGAGCTCGCGGCCATAGGTGCCGACGAGCGCCGCGACATCCTCGCGCTTGAGGAGCTCGTCGATCTTGGGGAGCGTGCGCAGCAGCGACTTGGTATCCATACCGGCCATTCTAGCCGAGTGGCAGCTCCGGCGGCAGGAGATCGGTAGTGCAGAGCGCGCTCACCGGTCGCCACAATCGCGAGCGCAGTCCTCGGTCGCTCCGGTATAGTCGTCACAGCACCGCCCACATGCGGAGGAGGCGACGTGTCGTCAGGTAACGGGGGATTCTGCACCGCGTGCGGGACGCGATTCACAGGCGACGAGCGGTTCTGCACGAAGTGCGGGGCGCCACGAGAACACGTTCCCGCCGCAGCAGGGCGGCCTTCGGCGCCCGTGCAGCAGGTCGTTGATGCCGCGCAGGCCGCTCGCCAGACGTACGGTACCGTCGCGCAGGTGGCGAGCGTTGCCGGGATGGCCGCCGGACTCCCCTGGCAGACGATCGTGGCGGGCGAGACGCCGGACCTCCGGGGCATGCTCTCGCGCGTGGCAATGCCCGGCGCCCGGACCCTCGTCCAGCGCTCGCTCAAGAAGCCCGGGCTCTCGATGGCCGCGACCGCCGCGCTCGACCTGCTCGTCGCAGGGATCTCGGGAGGCGCTGGTGCGCTCGCGGGAGCGCTTCCGCGGGCCATCGGCGGCGGGGTGACCGCGTTGCTGTCGCTCGTCACCGGCACAAAGGGCGGCGCGCTCAGAAGCATCACCGGCGTCGTCTCACTCGTGACCGCGCTCGTTCAGGTGGTGTCGCTCGGCGTCACGCTCATCGGCGGCGTCCGCAGCGGGATGCCATTCCTCTCGATGCTCTCGATGGCGGTTGCCACGGCCTCGGCGCTGACGATGGCCATCAAGACGGCCTCGGTGGCATTGAGGAGGCGGTCGCGATGAAGCGCCTCTACCGCAGTCAGGCTCTCACGCGCCGCATCGGTGCGTGGATCATCCTCGTTTCGCTCGCATCGCTACTCGTGCTGCCGGCTATCGCACTCGCGGCCGACACGCTTGTGACCGATTACAACATCCCGGGCTTCTGGACGGTCAGCAGCAACGACGAAGACTCGTTTTCCGTGAGCGGCGAGTACGGCGGGATCGACGACTGGGGCGGCACGGCCGACATCTACGTGAAGACCAAGACCCCCGAGAACCCGTACACCGGCCAGCCGGAGGAGAACTACTTCACCTCATTTGAGGACTTCGCTGCGCGCTCCGGCGGATCAGTGACGCTGTACACCAGCGCGGACCAGGTCGCCGTGCAGGTGGACTACGTGTGGACGGGAGCACAGAAGACGACCCTCGGCGGGCTTGAGGCATGGTCGAACATCGGCGTGTTCAAGGAGTACGCCGACCCCGACGCCGGCAACTACAGCAACTGGTTCCAGACCGCGTACCAGTACTGGATCCCCACCGACGACGGCGGCATCTACGTCTCCGGTGGCGGCTACATCGCAAGCGACGAGTCCGAGGCCAACTTCAACGCCATGACGAACGACATCGAGTCCGTGCTCGCGTCGCTGCGCTTCAACGCCTCGGGCACGAGCGCCGGACCGGCCGTCCCCGGCGGCGACGGCAGCACCTCGCCGTGGCGCACCGTCGGAGCCGGCGTCGGCGCGGTCGCGGCAGCCGCAGTGGCGCTCGCTGGCGCTGCGGCAAGCGCCCGCACGAAGTCCGGTGCCGAGGAACCCCCGCCCGATCAGCCGGTGGGCTACATCCTGCAGCTCTCTGCGCGTCGGCTTACCGTGAGCGCTGAACATTCGGCGACTTTCACCGCGCAGGTTTTCAGGGTGCTCGCGAACGGCTCGTACCAGCCCGCGAGCGACGCGGCGATCGTGCTGCATCCACCCGCTGGCGTGAGCGTACAGCCGCAGACCGCGTACGGCACGCTCTCCACGGTGGTGTGGCAGACGGGCGACGTCGCGCTCGGCTCCGCCATCACCGTGGAGGCACAGTCGACACTCGGCAGCACCAGCGCCGCGGTCGCCGTAGCTGCCGCCGGCATCAGCCGCATCGTCACGCGCATCGAGCCAGCCGGGACGCTCGCCCTCAGCACGCAGGGGGGCCAATCCATCACGCTCATCGCGGCGGTGGAACTGCTCGGCGGCGATGCGACCAACCCCGCGCTCGACCCCGCTTCCGTGCGCGCCACGATCGCGTTCGCCGAGGATTCCGAGTGGCTGGAGACCTCCGAAGCCATCGACTACGAGGACGGCCGTGCGATCACCGTGATGGCCTCGCAGCCCGACCCCACGAGTCCGGTGCAGCCACCGGAGAGCGCCACCATCCGCGTGACCGCACAGCTCGGCGAACGACCGCTCACCGAGCTCGTGGCCATCCCGCTCGCCGGCCTGCCCGAGATCGACGCGAAACCCGACGAGGTCTCCTTCGCCGCCGAGTCCGGCTCGGCGGCCGAGGTCGCCATCACGATCAAGAACGCGGGCGACACGCCGTGGCAGTTCGACACACTATGGCGTGAGGGCTCGCGCGCGATCGCGACGCCCTCGATCGAGCCGACCGGCCCGGCGGCCGCGACACTCACGCTGACCGAGAGCGGCGGGGAGAACCTCGACCCCTCACGGCCGCAGACCGCCTCCACGCTCGTGGTGGTGGCCACCGCCGATGGCTACGATGAGCTCCGCCGTCACGTGGACGTGATCGTCACGCAGGAGGGGCTCTTCATCGACCGCACGAACGCGGATCCGTCTACGGGCGCCTTCCCGCTCGCGGCGGATGGCAGTGCGCGCCCAACTGCGATCGACCTGCGTGTGTTCGTGCGCGACCCCGCCACCGGCGAGATCGCACCCGACATCGGACTCGCACAGGAGGCGACGCTCGAGATCGGTGGCCAGGAGGGCACGAGCGGCTACGCCGGCCTGCACGCGGCGGGCCTCACCGTCGCACCCGCGGGCGTGCGTGCGCTCAACGTCCCGAGCGCGACATTCAGCGTGTCGCTCGAACGCAAGCTCCCCACAGCAGGGGAGCCCGTCCCGGCGGCGCTCCTCGCGAGCGTTCCCGGCTACGACGCCGACCGCTTCTCGGCACTCGTCCCGATGCGCCTCCTCGGCGTGAACATGGAGCCATACTCGAACGCGTGGGAGACCGAGCGCGACAACTGCCTCGACATCATCCGCAACTTCGTCCCGTTCGAGCATCAGGACCGCCTGTACGCGCTCGTGGCCGAGCGCTCGCGCACGATGGGCGCAGAGGGCCTCTTCCACATGCGCAAGCAGATCTGGAGTTTCGCTCACGACCAGATCATGAAGGAGAAGCACGAGCACCTTGATGCCGCCTGGTGGAACCAGCAGATCGAGGACACGCTCGACTGGGTCTCGTGGTGCGGCGACATCGCGCTCGGCGTGGCAAGCGGCGCGTACCTCGGCGTTGTCGGGTCGATCGCCATCGGCATGCTCAAGCCGCTGCTCGTCTCGGCGATGGAGACGTGGCTTGCCGGCGGTTCGCTCGAGGACTGGCTCGTGGCGCAGTCCGCGACGCTCACCGGCGTGCTCGAAGGCGGGCTCACCGACCCCGACTTCCTCACCAAACTATCCGGCGACAAGAAGGCGATCGGGTGGGCGCTGTTCATCGCCTACTACTTCGCCAAGGAGATCTACAACGACCCGCAGATGTCGGTCACCAACGCGATGAAGAACGTGGGCCGACAGCTCCGCGACGAGGGCCTCATCCGCTTCCTGCAGATGATCGCCGGCATGAAGGGCATCACGCCCGACACGGCGCGCGCCAAGGGTGCGGGAGCCGATGCGGGCACGCCGAAGGCGGCGGTACCCGATGCACCGCGTGCGAAGACGCCGGCAACACCGGACGCACCTCGGACGAAGACCCCCGCGGTGCCCGAAGGGCAGCGAGCAAAGACACCCGCGGCCACTCCCGATGCTCCGACGCCGGATGCCCCGCGCGCCGGCACCGAGGGTGCCGATGCGGACGCCGCGACCCCCACCCAACCCGACGCGCCGGATACCCAGACGCGCCCCACGGACACCGATGCCGCACCGCGCGACACCGAAGCGGCCGAGCCGGCGAAGAAGACGCCCGAGGCCGACGCCGAAGCGAAGCCCGAGCAGAAGCCCGAACAGAAGCCCGCCGAGAAGGCGGTCGAGAAGGCGCCCGAAACCGACCCGCGTTCGAGCCATCCGGACCCCGAGGTGCGCGCAAAGGGCATCTCGGAGGACATCGCCTCGAAGACGCGCGACGGCAAACCGCTTGACGTGCCCACCGTGGAACGGATCATGCGCGACCCCGACGCGATGCGGAAGCTCCGCGCGTCCGACCCCGAGGCGTGGCGCAAGTTCAACGAGACCCGGCAGAGGGTCTACAAGTCGCACGACGCGGAACTGCGGGAGTGGGCCAAGAAGAACCTGCCCGAAGGCCAGGACCACGAGATCGCCGTGCACACCGTCGGCCACGTGGACGGCGTGGACCGAGACTACCGCCTCGGCTACTTCACGAAGGACCCGAGCGGGCACAATCGCTTCATCGAGATCCCGCGCGAGAAGTGGGCGCCTGAGTCCCAGCGGATCTTCTCGGAGAAGACCGGCGGGCCATCGGATCCGAAGGGCGCCGAGAAGTGGACCTCGGAGCGGCAGCAGCTCCAGACCGACTACACCCACGAAGAGGCATCGATCGACATGGCCGACCAGGGGACCGTCTACGACCCCAAGACCGGCACGTGGCAGGAGACCCGGATCACGCCGAACGACCAGATGGTGAAAGACGGTCACTCGACGCTCATCGATCCTGAGGGCTACGGCGAGACGTACCAAACGAAGGTGATGAACTCATACAAGCAGGGCAACACCCTCGACGCGTTCACCCAGGCGGAAAAGGCCGTACATTCGCTTGATGACGTGCGGAAGGGCTACACCAAGCAGAACTACCAGGTCGATGACCTGTCTCCGCAGCTGAAGGAAAGCATGTACGTCGTCACCGCAGCGAAGAACGGCACCCTGAGCATCTCGGACGCGAACGCGCACCTTGCGAGACTGGGCTATAGCGACGGGCTGCCGAGCTTCATGGATGACATCGCGAAGCAATTCGGGAATCTCGGCTCGGCACAGAAGACCTAGCCCCGCGCCGTCAGCCCGTTCGGCTCAGCGTGCCAGCGCGGCCTCCAGGTCGAACCCCTCGGCGAAGGGGTTCGCGAAGCGCACGCCTTCGATGACCGCGCCATCCGTGAAGTCCTCCGAGAGCACGAGCGGGATGTGGTGCACGCGCGCCACAGCCCAGATCTGCGCATCGTAGTACGGCATCCGGTACCGAACGCAGCCTCGCAGGGCCTCGAGGACGATCGCCACGGACGTATCGTGCGTGCTGAGCGCATCAGACCAGTCCCGCACATGACCCGCTGCGGCCTCGGGAGTCATGCGGTGCCTGAACCGGCGCGACAGAACCGAGTAGAACTCCCCCAGCACCTGAGCACTCACCGCGCCACGCGCACCCCAGATGAGCGAATCCAGCACCGCCAGAGCACGGATCCGCTTGCCTTGCTCGTCATCATCGAACGCATAGACCAAGACGTTCGTGTCAACGAGAGCGACCGCGCTCATGCAGTTCCTCCCGGTTCCACCTCAGCCCCCCGCTGCCGATACCGTCTCGAGCCGCCTTGTCGCTGCCTGCCCTAAGCCGCTCCCACGCCTGAAGTCGGCGCTCTTGTTCGGCCGCACCTTCCAGCAGCGAGTCGATCGCCTGCCGGATGAGCGCAGACTGCGACACGCCGAGAGCCTTTGCATGCGCCTCGAGCGCACGCTCCTGCTCGGGCTCGATGACGATCTGCTTGCGTACCATACGCGCCATGATGACTCGCCCGCCTTAGCCGGAATCCAGCCGGTCTTGAATCGCAGTTACACACCACTATACACACTCTCGCCTGGAGCCGGGCGGGACAACGCAAAGGACCCGGCTAGGCATGCGGGTCCTCGGGTCGTCCGTGTGCTCGGGGCTACCCCACGCTCACCACGCTATCGGCGGTCATGAACAGCGCTGCCGCGTCGTTCATGGTGCCGACCGCGCCCACGGCCAGCTGCTCTTTGAGCGAGAACCAATCGAGGCAGGTACCGCATGACAGTACCCTCACCCCGTCAGCTTCGAGGAGTCTGAGGTCCTCGACCGTCGCGGCACCCTCACACGCGAGCCGCACTGCGCCGTTCATGAGGCCCACCACGTAGGGCTTCGGCTCCGTGCGCGCGAGCGAGTACAGGAAGCTCCCCATCAGCTTGCGCCCGAGCTCGTCGTCGCCCTCGCCGATCCGTTCGGAGTTGATGAACACGACCTTCATCGCGAGTCCCTTCCGTGAGCGCTACACGATCCGGATCGTTCCGGCCTCGCCATCGGCCATCCGCCCCACGATGGCGGCCTCCTCGCCACGGGACGCAAGCGCCGCGAGCAGCGCGTCGGCTCTGGAGGGAGCCACCGCCATCATCAGCCCCCCGCTCGTCTGCGGGTCGGCAAGGATGCTCTTCCACACGAAGTCCGCCGGGCCCCACTCGGTGAACGCGTCGAGGTACGCCACGACGTCCGCAGTCCGTCCGGGGCGCACCATCGCCTCGGCGTACTCCATCACCTTCGGCCAGACGGGAACCCGCGCGAGCTCGATCTGACACGCACATCCGCTGCCATGGGCCATCTCGCGCGCATGCCCGGCGAGTCCGAACCCGGTGATGTCGGTCGCCGCATGCACGCCCACCTCGAGCATCGCCTCGGCGGCGGCCCGGTTGAGATGCGCCATACTCTCTATCACGTCGCGCTGGCTCTCCTCGGTCTCGAGACCTTGCTTGATCGCGGTATTGAGGATGCCCACGCCGATGCGCTTGGTGAGCACGAGCAGGTCGCCCGGCTTCGCGCCGACGTTACGCACCACCTTGTCCGGTTCGCACACACCCATCACCGACAGTCCGTACTTGGGCTCTTTGTCGTCGATCGTGTGCCCTCCCACGATCACCGCACCCGCCTCACGCACCTTGTCGGCACCACCGCGTAGCACCTCGGCGGTCACCTCCGGCGGGAGCGAGCACGGCATGGCTACAAGGTTCATCGCGGTGAGCGGGCGCCCGCCCATGGCGTAGATGTCCGAGAGCGAGTTCGCTGCCGTGATGCGACCGAAGTCGTACGGGTCGTCGACCATCGGCGTGAAGAAGTCCACGGTGAGGAGCAACGCCTGGTCGCCCATCAGGTAGACGGCAGCATCATCCGAGGTGTCGAAACCCACCAGCAGGTCATCTGACTCACCGGGATGCATCGTCTCGAGGACGGCTGCGAGGTCACCCGGACCCCACTTGGCGGCTCAACCGGCCTTGCTGGACATCTGCGTGAGACGGATCGGCTCCATGGACACTCCCGGCAATCGGTCTTTCGTATTGACAGCATAACCGATGGTGATGCCGGGGTGCGAGTGCCGAACCCGTCCTACAGCGTCGGTCTGACGTCCTCGTCCGCCGGATACGGCACCTGCGGCTCGCAGAACAAGAAGCCCTGACCGTACTCCACGCCGAGCTCGCGCAGCGTGGCGAGCTGTTCGGGACGCTCGATGCCTTCGGCCACCAGCTTCACGCCGATGCGCTCGGCGAAGGTGACCACGCTCGTGACCAGGCTGCGCCGGATGTCATCGGTGTCGATCTCGCTCACGAGCGACATGTCGATCTTCAGCCACTCGGGGCGCACCTCGGCGAGACTCTGCAGCGAGCCGTAGCCGGCCCCACCATCGTCGACCGCCACCCTGAACCCGAGCCGGCGCAGGTACTCCAGCGTGGCGCGAAAGGCCGAGAAGTCGGTGATCGCGGTTCGCTCGGTGATCTCGAAGACCACACTCTCCGGCTTCATGCCGGACCCGGCGACCAGCGTGGTGAACATGATGTCCCGGAGTTCGGGATCGGCCACGGCCTCGGGCTCGATGTTGATGAACAGCAGCTTGCCCTCGGGCAGATCGGCGGCGGCTTCGAAGGCACGCTTGCGGCAGAGCCGTTCGAGACGAACGACCAGATCGGCGTCGTAGGCGATGCCGAAGAGCTTGTCGGGATACTCGAACTCCGTCCCTTCGGGTCCGCGAGAGAGCGCCTCGTATCCGATCACGGAGAGGTCGTCCAGCCGCAGGATCGGGTGCACCAGCGTCCTCACGCTCTCCGCACGGATGATCTGCTCGAGCCGACCCCGCCGTACCTGTGCGTCGGTCTCCTCGCGACCGGCCGACTCATCGAGCGCCTTCTCGAGTGCTGCGTGCACCAGTCGTTCCAGGCGCACCTTCGGATCGCGGTACGCGATGGCCGAACCGACGTAGCAGCCGAACTTCGGGAAGACCTCGGGGTCGAGGATCTCGGCGAGCTCGGCACGGACATCATCCTCGACCCGGAGCCCGAGCCGCTTGAGCGCGTCGGGGGTCATCACATCGGTGGTGCGCGGCGGCGACAGCAGCACGACGAACGCGTTGCCGGAGATCATGAGCTCGGCGACCATGTCCGAGTCGCGTAGCTCCGCGCCCGTGATCCGCTCGAGCGCGGCCGCCACCTCGCGCATGACCTCGTCGAACATCTCCCAGCCGTAGATCTCCTCGATCTTGGAGTACTTCACGACGTTCAGGCACAGCAGCGAGACCTCACCACGGTCCTCGAGCAGCGATTCGATGCGCGGGAAGAGCAGCGGCGTGGTGGGCAGCCCGGTGACCGGGTCGAACAGCAAGCGCCGCACCTCGGGATGGCTCGCGATGATCTCATGGAACTCGAGCCACGACTCGAGGAGGAACGGGTGCTTGCTCTCACCATCGTGCATCCGGCATCTCCCTTACCCGTACGACAGGCGCAGCGCAACGGCCGCATTCGGGCCCAGCGGGACGCCGAATGCGCGAGCCCCTACCTCGGCCGCCGCGCCCCCGCGGACATCCATCACTGAGGCTACCACACGCTCGGCGGTGAGCGTCACGGTGATCGTCTCGGCACTGTGGTTGAGGACGAAGACCACGTCGCCGGACTCGCCCTGGAACAGCGCGATCTCGGCCGCGGGGTCGTCGCAGTCGATGACCGGCCCCGCGCCCGCGGCACGCGCGACGGCACCGTAGACGGTGCGCAGGAGCGAGCGCACGGCGTCGGGCGCGGCCCACGGGTCGCTCTGGGCGATCGCCCGCTCGAGCGGCGCGGCGAGGAAGACCGCCTTGCCCTGACCGTACTGGTTGAGCGTGAGCAACGGGCTGCCGGTGGCGTCGGTCGTGACCACCGTGGCCGTGCCACTCCCCACCAGCGCGTAGTGCGGCAGGTCGAGCTTCACGTCGAAGGCGCTCAAGTCACCCAGCAGTCCCGGCTGCGCGATGCGACAACTCACCACGGGGCGCACGCCGTGGTCGCCGAGGAACTCGACACCGAAGATCTCGCGCAGCGCCGGGTCGGCATCGCCGCCACCGTACGAGAGCACCACCGAGCCGCCCGACTGCACGAACGAAGCGAGATCGGACCACATCGATGCCGACAACCGTGCGGCCGACGGGATGAACAGCGTCATGAATCCGCCGAGCGCGTCGCCCTCGCGCGCCAGCGTGATCGGCAGGTGCGCCTCCTTCGCGGCCGTGTACGCCTGGAGGCACGAGCGCGGCGCATACAGACCGGCGAGCGACGGCAGCGGTTCGTAGCGCTCGGCGGGCACGAGCACGGCCGCACGCTCGGGGGCCGGCGTATGCACGCGAAGATCGAGGCGGGCGGCGACGCGCGCGAACCGGCGCACCTCGGCCAGCACCGGCTTCGGCTCACCATGGACGTCATTGAGGCCCACCAGCACCTCGTACGGGTCCCGGTAGTACGGCTCGCGCTTCTCGGTCTCGAGGTCTCTCCACCGACGCAACAGCACGCCCGACGCGCGGTTCATCAGCGCCGAGTAGAGCGCGGTGCGCACGTAGGCGGCCTCCTCGGACGCAGACACGTCGAGGGCGTGGATGCCCACACCGTCCGCGAGCACCGGCAGGTCCCGCAGAGCGGCGCGCAGCAGGAATGAGTCGAGGTACGTCGCCGGCCCGTAGGTCAGCGGGCCCTCGGCGGCATACGCGCGGTACGGCGCGGTCACGTGGCTCACACCGTACTCGAAGCCGTCGATGGCTCCGCGGGCGTCCACGCCGCTCTCCCTCACGAGGGTCTCGGGGTCGCACGCGAGGATGATCGCACGCGCCGAGTCCACCTCGCGGATAGCGTCACGCATGGTCGTGGCCCAACTCTGCAGGGCCTCTTCGCTGGCGAAGCCGGTGAAGAACGCCTCGTTGCCGAGTTCCCATGCCCAGACGGCGGTCTCGCTGCGGAAGCGGTTCACAACACGCTGCACGAGTGAGATCTCGCGCTGCACCAGGTAGTCGTCGTCACGCGGGTCGCGCTTCTTCGCCCACGGCAGGTCGTTCATCTCGGCAAGCCGGTCATCGGCGAAGAACACGACGATCGCCTTGAGGTCGTGGGCGCGCGCGGCCGCGAGGATGTCGCCGAGGCGGTCCTCGGCATCCGCGTCGTACTGCCCCACCTGCGGCTCGAAGAGCTTCCACGAAACGTAGACGCGCACGAGCGAGATCCGGGCCCTGGCGATCGCCGTGAAATCAGCCTCGACATCGCGGTCATACCAGTCGTCGAACGAGGCGCGCTCCTCGTCGAGCGGGTAGTAGTCCACACCGATCGGGAAGAGCTGGTTGCGCAGCGGTCCCATCTCCTCGACCGGCGGCTTCGCGTCCTTCGACGGGGTCTTCGCGGGGGCCTTCGCGCCAGGCTTGGCGGCTGCACCCTTCGCGGGTCTCTTGCTCGCGGACTCGGCCATCAGTCCTCACCCGCTCCGGCGTACTCGTCATAGAGCCGCCAGAAGAGCCCCTGACGCTTGGTGTCGTAGTAGGCGGCGCGGCGGATCTCCCACTGCGCCTCGGCGAAACGCCCCTCCGTGAGATGCGACGCGGCCAGGCCGAAGCGGGCACGCACGCACGCCGGGTCGAGGCGCACACCGAGCCGGTACGACCGGCCTGCGGCCTCGAACTTCTGCAAGCCGAGCAGTGATTCGGCGAGCAGCACGTGGACGAGCGCGTGCGTGCCGGCGCGCTTGGCGAGCGCGATGAACACGCGGGCGGCATGCCGGCTGAGCCCCGTGCGCCGGGCGTACACCACGCCGAGGCAGTAGAGCGCGGTGGGCAGTTCCGGATCGAGCGAGAGCGCGCGCAGCGCACACGCCATCGACTCGTTGGCGGCCTCCTGCTTGAGGTATGCGTACGCCGCGAGCGCGAGGGCTTCCGGATCCTCGGGGTTCTCGTCGAGCACCAACCGGACCAGATCGGCGGCTGCGAACAGATCCTCGGCGCGCAGCGCCAGCCCGGCGGCCCCCAGGCGCGCCTCCCGCGTGGGCTTCACGCGCTCGATATCGATCGGCTCGGACGGGACGTCCTTCACGCCGAGGAGCATGAAGAACAGCTCGTCCTGGCTCGGGTCGAGTTCACCTGCCTGACGGAACAGCGGCAGCGCGAGCGCCATGCCCTCGCGCTTCAGGCTCGCGATCGCGAGGTTGTACGTGGCGCGGGCCTCCTTGGGGTCGAGTTCCAGCGCCCGTTTCCAGCTCTCCACGGCGTCGTCCTCGAACGCGGCGGCCGCGAACGCCTCACCGAGTTGCACGTGCGCGGTCACCAGGTCGGGCGCCACCTCGGCAAGCTCGTGCCATACCAGCACCGACTGATCGGACATGCCGCCGCGCCGGTCGTACGCGAGGCCGAGCGCAAGATAGGCCGCCGAGCAGTCGGGATCCATCTCGATCGCCTTGGTGGCCTCGGCGATCGCCTGGTCGTAGAAGTCGCCTTCGAGCATGAGGTGCGCGAGCAGCGCGTGGATGCGCGGCTCGCGGTCGCCGAGTGCGAGCGCCTCGTAGCAGGCCTCCACCGCGGCACCGACCGCCCCCGAGCGTGCCAGCCCCTCGGCCGTGACCAGGGCTGTGGAACGGCTGCTCACGAGGCCTCACCCTCGGCCGCGGCCCGGTCGCGCGCGACGCGGGCGACCAGCTTGAGTGCACTCTCGGCGCTGGGCACCACACCGTTGGCGCCCACTTCGCGTGCGAGGCCGGGGTCGGCGGCGAACGGTCCGCCGCTCACCAGGATCACGACGCCGTCGAGCCCGTTGGTGGCAAGCATCTCCCGCACGCGGGCAACCGCGCGGGCGGTGGCCATCATCTCGGCGAACACGATGACGATGCGCGCGCCCGTCTCCTCGACCCTCTCAAGGAAGTCTGAAGGCCGCACGTCCACGCCAAGGTCGTTCACGCGGAAGCCGGCTTCCTTGAGGGTAGCCGCGATGATGGTTCGCGCGATCGAATGGTGGTCGCGGTGCATCGTACCCACGACCACGGTGACGCCGGTGTCGCGGCGCGCTGCCGGTGGCATGACGAACGAGCCGATCTGCTCGGCCACCACCGACGCCTGCGTAAAGGTGATCTCGTCGATGTCGCCCGCGGCCCACGCCCCGCCCAGGAGACCCATGGCAGGCGCGTACAACACATCGAAGAGCTGCTCCTGTGGCACTCCCGAGGCGCGCGCGTGCTCGACGACCTGGATGGCACCTGCCGGGTCCTGGTCGACGAACGCCTGGTAGAGATCTGCCGCGTCAGTGGCGGCCACGCTGCCCTCCGTCACCCATCGATCTCGCGACCCGCGGCCGCGAGGTGTCACGCTGGTAGCGGTGGTGGGATTCGAACCCACACGGCCTTTCGGCCAGAGGCTTTTAAGGCCCCCTCCTGTACCAGTTCGGATACACCGCCGTTAACTAGGATGCTCCCGCATGATCGCAGTCGAGCACCATGCCGTAGAGGATATCGTGTTCGCTCACCAGCGTCGAAGAAAGCCCCGCGTACGCCATCACCGATTGCAGTATGAGCGCTCCGCCGACGATCACACCCGCGCGGTCAGGCTCCAGGCCGACGACCTGTCGGCGCTCGGCCTCGGTGAGTACCGCGAGATGCTCGAGCATGTCGAGGAGCGACGCGCCCGTGACCCGGTAGCCGTGGATCCGCAGAGGGTCGTACGTCTCCATGCACAGGTCGATCGCCGCGAGACTCGTGGCCGTTCCCGCCACCGAGACCATCTCGCGCGGTCGATCCTTTAGCGGCACGAACGCCGTCCTCAGTTCATCGGCGATCCAGCCGGCCGCTTCGTCGATCTCCCGGGGCGTCGGCGGATCCGAGTGGAGGAACAGCTCGGTCACCCGACGCGAACCGATGTCCAACGAGCGGACGATGTCGATGCTCACCGGACACCCGTCGACCGATCGACGACCGCTGCCCACCACGAGCTCGGTCGAGCCGCCGCCCACATCCGCCATCAGGATCCGCTCTCCGGGAAAGCCGTGGGTCACGCCGAGGAAGGTGAGGTAGCCCTCCCGCTCGCCGGTGATGATCTCGGGGCGCACGCCGGCCGCCTCAAGCGTATCGAGGAAGGCCGCGCTGTTGGAAGCGTCGCGCGCGGCCGAGGTAGCCACCGCAAGCACACGGTCGGCACCGAGCGCGCGCGCCTCATCGGCGAATCCGCGCACCGCGTCAGCGACCCGCGCGATGCCCGCCTCCGAGAGCTCACCGCTCGATGCCCAGCCCTCACCGAGGTGCGTGATCGCCTGACGGCGCACCACCTCGGTGATCGTGCCGCCGGTCACATCGGCCACGAGCAGGCGCGCCGTCACCGTGCCGATGTCGATGACCGCCCTGCGCTCCGTCTCGCTCACACCGCCTCCTCACACCGCCGGTCCGCGCACTCGGCGGAGACCTGCCGTACCACCGCGGCGCCGATGGGGTCGTCGATGCCCGCCAGGTACGCCGCCACATGAGCGTGCAGGCACTTCACCGCGAGCGGGTCCCGCTGCCCGGCGATGCCCACTCCCGGCGTCGGATCGACCCCGCCACCTTCGGCGGCGCGTGCTCCCCGGTAGGACACATCGGCATCCCGCAGGCGTGACGCAAGCGACGGGTCGGCCGCGACCGCCTCGCGCCAGCGCTGCGACTCTCCCTGAGACTCGAGCGCCGAGGTCCGGGCCACCAGATGCGGACAGGTCAGATAGTAGAGTGCGGGGAACGGCTCGCCGGTGTCGAGCAGCGGCTCCGTCGCGATGCAGGTGGGGAATCCGTGGCTGCATCGCGCGACGCACCGCCATCGCCCCCGGGGACTGCGGCCGAGTTGCCGGGCGACGACCGCCGCGTCGTCCATCACTCGAGGCCGAAGAGCGCGTCGAGCGCGCGTTGCCACAAAGGCGGTTCGCCCGGGCCGGGTGACGCGGTCGCGGATGTCTCAAGAGACTCGCCGGTGACACCACCGGTCACCACGTACGCCTGCTCCCCCGGTTTGACCAGACCGAGCGTGTCGCGCGCGACCTCCTCCACGCCTTCCGGCGTCTTGAGCTCATCCACCTCGTCGCGAAGTTCATCGTTCCTGGACTTCAGGCCTTCGAGCTCGCTCTCGAGCGAGTCAAGCTGTCGCCGGTGTTCATACTGCAGGCGGAAGACGGGATACACCATCCAGGCAGCCGCGACGAGAGTGACGATCAGGATCAGCGCGGTGAGCCGCGCCTGTCCGCCGCTTCGCGCCGCCCGCGCAGCGCGAGTTCCGCTCGACCGGCCGCTCTTCGGCGGGGTGCGGCGTGCGGTGGTGCGTGCGGGGGCTGACGCACGAGAGGTGCGGGAGGTGGAGGTGCGCGAAGTGGACGCGCGGGAGGCCGACCTCCGCACAGCGGTGGTCTTCCCGGCGTTCGCTGGTGCCCTTTTCTGCGATCGTGGTGCAGCCATAGGGTGTGCAATCAGTGGTGTGACGAGGCCAGCGACGGTCCATGCCGAGGGTATCCCCTCACCGCGCATGATACCACCGTGCGCGACCGAGTAGAACTCTCTACATCAACTTGAGATTGATGGGCACGCCCGGGGTCCCGCAAACGAGATGCGCAGTTCAGACCCGATGCACCTGTACGAGGTTGGTCGATCCTGCCACGTGCACGGCCACTCCCCCGGTGACGGCGATGAGCTCGCCGGGGCTGGCGAGGCCGGCATCGCGCGCTGCCGCCGCGGCTGCGTCGATCAGTTCGTCGATGGTCGCGTACGAGCCGATGACCGCCGAGTGGACGCCCCACACGAGCGCTAGTCGGCGTGCGGTCGCCGGATCGGGTGTGGCGGCGAGTATGGGTGTGTGCGGGCGGTGTGCTGCCACCGCGCGCGCGGTCGCCCCCGACTGTGTGACGGTCACGATCGCGGCCAGATCGAGCCCCGCGGCCAGTTCACACACCGCGCGGCTCACGGCCGCGGCCACATCATCAGCGGCGCCCGGACGGGGTGCCCAGGGGTGCTCGACGGCGACCTCTTCGGCGGCCCGCACTATCCGGTCCATCGTGGCGAGCACGAGCGCCGGGTGACTGCCCACCGCCGTCTCGCCCGAGAGCATCACCGCATCGACAGCGTCGAAGATCGCGTTCGCCACATCGGAGGCCTCAGCACGCGTAGGACGAGCAGCCGTGGTCATCGACTCGAGCATCTGGGTGGCCACAACCACCGGCGTGCCGGCAGTCCGTGCCGCCGCGACGATGCGGCGCTGCGCCGCCGGAACCGCCTCGAGCGGCAGCTCGACGCCGAGATCGCCACGGGCGACCATCACGGCGTCGGCACCATCCACGATCGCTTCGAGGTCGGTCATCGCTTCATGCTTCTCGATCTTGGCGACGATCGGGACCGTGCGCTCCCCCATCGCCGATCGCAGGCGCTCGATGTCATCGGCACATCGCACGAAGGACTGCGCGACCAGGTCGACGCCCGCATCGAGCGCCCATGCGAGCAGCTCCAGGTCGCGCGCCGTGATGCCGTCGATGCCCAGCCGCACGCCGGGAACGTTCAACCCCTTGCGGCTGCCGAGCGGCCCGCCGGTGCATACGGTCGTGCTCACAACGCCCGGGGCCGTGCCGGTCACCACGAGTTCGATGCGACCATCGTCGATGAGCACGCGATCCCCGGGGTGCAGATCACCCGTGAGCGCCACGTGGTTGACCGACGCACCGGTCGCGTCGCCGGTGCCCGGCACCGCCCTGAGCTCGAACGGTTCGCCCTCGGACAGCACCGTGCCGGCCGCCACCTCGCCGAGGCGCAGCTTGGCGCCACCCAGGTCGAGCATCACCGCAACGTGCCGCCCGGCCCGCTCGGCGGCTGCGCGCACCTCGGCGAGCTGTCGCTCGAGCTCGGGGAGATCGGCGTGCGACGCGTTCAGGCGCGCCACATCGAGGCCGGCGGTCACGAGCGCGTCGAGCACTCCCGGCGCGCCGGTCGCCGGCCCAAGCGTGGCGATCAGCTTCGTACGCCGCATGGCGCCACTACCGGTCCATATGGTCGATATTGTTGAATGCGTCGATGCCCGGGTAGACGGCCGAGCCGCGAAGCTCGTCTTCGATGCGCAGCAGCTGGTTGTACTTGGCTACCCGGTCGGAGCGCGCCGGGGCGCCCGTCTTGATCTGCCCCGCGTTCACCGCGACCGCCACGTCGGCGATCGTCGTGTCCTCGGTCTCGCCCGAACGGTGCGAGATGACCGTCGTGTAGCCGGCTCGATGCGCCATCTGGATGGCCTCGAGCGTCTCGGTGAGCGTCCCTATCTGGTTGAGTTTGATGAGGATCGAGTTGGCGACCCCCATCTCGATGCCCTTGCCCAGCCGCTCGGAGTTGGTGACGAAGAGGTCGTCGCCCACGAGCTGGACGCGATCACCGATGCGGTCGGTGAGGAGCTTCCAACCGTCCCAGTCCTCCTCGGCCATACCGTCCTCGAGCGAGATGATCGGGTAGCGGTCCACCAGACCGGCCCAGAAGTCCACCATCTGGGCGCTCGTGAGCTCGCGCCCCTCGCCCTTGAGGACGTAGACCTGGCGCTCGGCGTCGTAGAACTCGGTGGAGGCGGGATCGAGCGCGAACATGATCTGC
>WOYI010398847.1_pt1 | contig 17370 bp, 14 predicted proteins | sample 6423411 | NCBI WGS metagenome assembly WOYI01 (sample SAMN13441803, study PRJNA592873) | oil field metagenome | biome: oil field; feature: oil-well bore; material: oil-contaminated soil; isolation source: oil-contaminated soil from oil-well borehole | place: Germany: Wietze | collected 2016-10-18 ...
CCCCGATCCAACTACAGTGATCCTGCAGGACCTGACTACATCAGATTTGAAAGCTGGCACTATCCCTCAACCTGAGCAGGATGATTTTCTTTCCATTTTTTCTGATTTGGATAAGTCTGCAATCAAAACCTATCCAACCAAAGCCAACCAGGGTGATACGCAACCGATCCACCTCTGATCCCTGAAACCGAACAATACAACGAAGAACCCGGACCTTGAAGGTATACTAAGTACAAACCTCTCAGAAGGAGCTGATCATGCCGAAAATCCTCTATTTACTCGATGGTCACGCCATCGCCTATCGGGCGTATTTTGCCCTCACCTCCGGCAGTTCTACCTATTGGACCACCAGTAAAGGCGAACCAACAGCGGGTGTCTATGGCTTTGCCAACCGCCTGATACGCATGTTTGAGCAGGAAGAGCCCGATTACGTGGCTGTTAGTTTCGACACAGGACGGACATTTCGCCATGAGATGTTCGCGGATTACAAAGGCACACGCGCTAAGATGCCTGACGATTTGAGAGTTCAGATCGAGCGCATCCGCCAGATGGTGGATTGTTTCAATATTCCCCGCATTGAAATCGATAATTACGAAGCGGATGATGTCATCGGAAGCCTGGCGCGCTGGGCGAATAAGGAGAAGGGACTGGCGGTCAAGATCATCACAGGCGACCGTGATATGCTCCAACTGGTTACCAACACCGTCGTCGTATCGCTGCCGGACCGCAAGAGCGGGCAGGATCAAGATTACTTTCCTGAAGATGTCGTCAAACGCATGGGTGTAAGACCGGACCAAATCGTGGATTACAAAGCCCTGGTTGGTGATCCTTCTGATAACATCCCTGGCGTTCGCGGCATTGGCGAAAAGACCGCCATTGAGCTATTGAAGCAGTATGAAACGCTCGACAACCTATTTGCTCATCTCGATGAAATCAAAGGCAGAGCGAACAAGCCTCTCAGTACAGGTAGGGAAGTTGCCTACCTGAGCCAGGACCTGGCGCGCATCCGTACAGACTTGCCTGTCATCCTGGACCTGGAGCAAGCTGAACCAGTTATGTTTGACCCCACCGCCGTGGAGCAACTTTTCGAAGAACTGGAATTCCGCACCCTCACGCAGCGCCTCAAAAAAATGACCGCCAGGCTCCAACCCTCCCTGCAAGGGCGAAATGGTATCCAGAAAAGCTTGTTCCCGGAAGCAGATAAACCGAAGCCTGTTGAGATGGATCCACAAGACTCCTCCTTTGTAACCATCACGGTCAATGACGTCCAGACTCTCGACGCCTGCGTTGACGATCTCAAACATGCGCAGCAAATCGCCTTTGACACCGAAACTACTGGCCTGGACCCAATGCTTTCAGAATTGGTCGGTATCTCGCTGGCAGCTAACCCTGCCAGGGGCTACTACCTTCCCATTGGCCATGAAAAAGGCACCCAACTCAAGCTGGAAGAGATCAAACAAGCGCTCCAACCGATTTTGAGCGATCCAAAAATCGCAAAAGTTGCTCATAATGCCAAGTTTGACCTGATCGTCCTTGAACAGGCTGGTTTCCAGGTCGCTCCGATCACCTTCGACACCATGATCGCTGAATGGGTGGTCGACCCCACATCGCGCAACCTTGGTTTGAAAGCCCAGGCAAAGACCCGTCTGGGTGTGCAGATGACTGAAATCGAAGAGCTCATCGGTAAAGGCAAAAGCCAGATCAGCATGGCTGCGGTGCCAATTGAGCAGGCTGCTCCCTATGCGGCGGCCGATGCCGTCATGACGCTGCGCCTGGTAAAGCCAATGAGCGAAGATCTACGCACCCATGCTGCCGAAAAGCTCTATCAAGACCTTGAAAATCCTTTGATTCCCGTTCTTGCCAAAATGGAGGAAGCTGGCATCTTACTAGACGATGCCCTTTTTGAGACTTTTTCGAAAGAACTGAAGAGTGATGTTGATCGTCTGACCAAGCACGCATATCAGTTGGCAGGAGAAGAATTTAACCTCAACTCCACCCAACAACTTTCGGACATTCTTTTCGAGAAACTCGCCCTGGAACCGCCTGATCGTTCCCGAAAAACCAGCAGTGGCAAGTATTCGACCTCTGCTGACGTGCTCGAAACCATGCGCGGAACGCATCCACTGGTCGATACCATCCTCGAATATCGTGAGCTGTCCAAACTGCAATCAACCTACGTGGATGCTCTGCCCATACAGGTGAACCCCAAAACCGGTCGCGTACACACCACCTTCAACCAAACCGGAACAGTGACCGGCAGAATCGCGTCGCAAAACCCGAACCTGCAAAACATCCCCATTCGAACTGAGCTGGGACGCAAGGTGCGCCAGGGTTTCATCGCCGCACCAGGACATAAATTATTGGCAGTAGATTACTCCCAGATCGAACTGCGCATTGTCGCGCATATGGCGCAGGACGAAGCGATGATGAAAGCCTTCCATGAAGCCCAGGACATTCACGCCGCTACTGCAGCTGCTATTGAAGATGTGCCCTTGAGTGCAGTTACGAAACAACAGCGCCGCCATGCCAAGGCGATCAACTTTGGTTTGATCTACGGCATGAGCCCCTTTGGTCTCACTCGCACCACCGACCTGACCCTGGCAGAAGCTGAGAACTTTGTCAAAGAATATTTCAGGGAATTCCCGGGTGTCAAAAAATGGCTTGATAACACCCGCCTGGAAGCCAGCCGCCAGGGATATGTAGAGACCCTGCTCGGACGCAGGCGCTACTTCCCAGCCCTGGCTGCCGGGACCAACTACACGATCCGTCAGCGTGAGGAACGCGAAGCCATTAACGCGCCTGTTCAGGGAACTGCCGCTGATATTATCAAGCTGGCGATGATCCACTTGCCGGAAGCCCTGACAAAAGCCGGATTGAAAACGCGCATGCTCTTGCAGGTGCATGACGAGTTGATTTTTGAGGTGCCAGAGGAAGAACTCGATAAAGCCACCAGGTTAGTTAAAGAAGTGATGGAGGGTGCACTTCAGCTTTCAGTCCCATTGGTCACTGAAGCACGAGTGGGCGACAACTGGGGAGAACTGACCGTCGTCGACCCCGATCTGCCGATGGTGTTGGATATGTAACCAAGCCAGCCTGAGTGGGTCAGTTTGAACTACGCAACCTGATCTATATTGCCATTTTTACAGAACCCAATCCGCTCTGCCTCCAAGACAAGCGGATATGGGTTGTTTTTTCTTTGAGTATTTGCAGAAATTGAAACTTAAACGCTGACTGCCTGGCTTTGTAATTGCCCTTTGAGCTGCAGGATCTGCTTGCGGGTGTGGTCGTCAGTTTCCACCAAATCAGCAATTTTCTCGCACGCATACATCACGGTGGTGTGATCGCGACCGCCCAATTCTTCCCCGATCCTGGGTAGTGAAAGATCGCCCAGATCGCGCATCAAATACATCGCCACCTGGCGAGGAAAAGCTACGTCTCTCGCCCGGCTGCGTCCGGTCAGGCTGCTCATGCTGACACCAAAGAAAGCAGAAACAATCTCGAGGACAGTTTTCGGAGTGATGCTGCTGGGTTGGGGTAGAAAATCTGCCAGGGCACGATCACATAAACTTAATGAAAGCGCTTGCCCACTCAATTGCGAGAAAGCCAAAACCCTATTCCAGGCGCCTTCCAGCTCGCGCACATTGGTCTGGATCAGTTTAGCGATGCGTTCGATTACTTCTTCGGGCACATGACCATCCACTTTCTCAGCCTTGCAATGCAAAATAGCCAGTCGGGTCTCATAGTCCGGTGCTTGCATATCCACGGTCAAACCCCATTCAAAGCGTGAGCGCAGGCGTTCTTCCAGCGTGCTCATGGCTTTGGGGGAGCGGTCGGAGGTCATCACGATTTGTTTGTCCTGCCCATAAAGGGCGTTGAAGGTGTGGAAAAATTCTTCCTGGGTGGAGTCTTTTCCAGCGATGAACTGGATGTCATCGATCAGCAGCACATCCACCTCGCGGTATTTCTCTCGGAAAGCTGTGGTGGCTTTCGTGCGGATGGCCTGCACCAGGTCGTTGGTGAATTCTTCCGATGAGATGTATAAAACCTGTTTGCCCTGCTGCAGGACGGCGTTGCCGATGGCATGCAGCATGTGGGTTTTCCCCAAACCAACACCGCTGTAAATGAAAAGTGGGTTATATGCCCGGGCTGGGTTCTCGGCAACAGCCTGGCAGGCAGCATGCGCCAGGCGGTTGGCAGAACCAACCACGAAATTATCAAAACGATAGCGCGGGTTTAGCTGGGTGTCATAACTATCTTTCTCAACAGGAGCAGGTTTTGGGATCGAAACGGTTTCTTCTTCCAGATCGACCTGTGGAGCAGCCCAAACCTTAAACTCCACATTCACCTGGCGAGCCATCATACCCGAAAGTTTGTTGACAACTGTGCTCTTCAGGCGGCTGTCCAACCAGTCACAAGCATAGGCATTCCCTGTACCCAGTGCAAAGGTTCCTGACGTATCTTCATATGAAATCAGACACGTATTCTTCACCCAGGTATCAAAAGAAGCTTTGCTAAGCTCCATTTGTAATTGTCCAATTGTTGCCTGCCATGCCTGTTGAGCATTCATGAGGTCTTCTCCCAAACCATTGATGATGTAAATGCAATACCGACGGTTAATAAATGTGATCGGTTATGTTATAAACGATTCACTCAACAACCCCAGAATTGTTTCGGTAAGTGAATGGATAAATTCTAACACCTGAAAGCAAGCTTTCTTTGCTTTGTGGCTTAAAATATTTGATTTTTTTAAGGTTGAAATCAGGTCAACAATAAGTTAACAAATTATGAATTCGATTGTTTTTTCCACTTGCTTATACAACCCTAATTAGCAGGATTCAGAAGCGGTGAAACCCCCAGATATAGGTTCATTTCAATTGTTAGATCAAATATTCCAATAACTGGGGGTGGCAGAATCTGCTTAACTTTGACTTTTTTTGCCAGAATAAATCGATAGTATTGCAAGTATTGGCATTTACCTTTTTAAGAAATTGTAGACTACGCGCCAACCCCAGTTATTCTGCAAGCATCTGCTTCGCAGCCCGACGACCGATCTCTACAGCAAAATTTGTGCCTCTGTCCCAGGGGTAAACCTGGCTCATACTGGCGAACCATAACCCCTCCAACGGCGTCTTGATGGCAGGGATATTCTTGCTGTGGTTCACCAATGGGATCGGTTGAGCATAGCCTGTCTTGCTGACCCAAACTTTCTTGACCCATTCCTGCGTGAACTGCGGGTTGATCTTTTTCAGGTGAGGAAGAAACTCTGCCGCCAATTCATCATCTGTCTTGCTAAAGTTTGGATGATCTTTTTCCAGGTAATCGCCGATATAGATGATGTGGTCACCGCCAAAATATTCCGGTTTGAGGAAGTTTGTGTGCTCCACCAGCGACAGGAAAGGATAGCCTGCCTGTTTAGGGATGTTGTACCAATAGTAACCGTCTGGTGATAACGGATGTTTCAGCGAGACTGTCATCACAACTGCGCCCATGTGGTTCAATTTGAGCAGTTCGCCCAGGTAATCTGAGGGCAATTCTGGAGCAAGTTTTGCCATTAAGCCCGGTGAAAGCGTCACCAAAACCTGATCAAAATGTTCGATATTTTCCTCGCCCACCTGCAAGTCCAGTCCGCCACTTTCAGCATGGCTGATCCTATTGATAGGTTGAGAATAACGGATACTCACACCGTCCTTAACCAGCTTTTGCGCAAACTTGTCCGCAAAGTGCTGAAAACCACCCTTGAAAGTCCCCAGGCGGGTAGTGCGCGAATGCAAGCGCGCCCACATCCACGCCATATTGACTTTATCGGCCCAGTTTTCACCAAATTTGCCGTCCAGCATGGGTTTCCACATGCTCTCAAAGACTTTGTTGCCTGCGAATTTTCGCATCCATGCATCCGTTGTTACCTTTTCCAACGGTTTCCAGTTATTTGTAAAACGAAGGTAAAGACCTACCAGCCCAAACCGAATCTTGTTGATTCCCCAGCCCAGCCCGGGGTACATAATTGCCGCAGGGATTGAATCAAAGGGATAAAACTTGCCTTTATGATACATAACGCTGATCGGTTTTGGGAACATAACCTCATCCGACCAACCCAATTCCTCAATCAACCCTAACAAATGCGAATCGCTTTGGAACCAATGATGATAAAAACGCTCGACCGACCAATCCCACTCCGGCTCTTTGAAACCAGAAGCCAAACCGCCAGGGACATTGCTCGATTCGAAAATTGTGACGTCATGCCCAGCTTTTCTTAAATCCAAAGCCGCACTTAGACCGGCAAATCCAGCACCGATTACAGCAATTTTTCGCTTCTCTTCAGTCATCATATCCTCTTTCCCTTAGGCTATTCTGCCAGGTTCGTATCATTTTCCTTATATTCTTCCTGGATGCTTTTTAAGTCAGTGGTCAGCCCAAAGCCTTCTTTAACAAAAAAGAAAGCTCCGACCAAAGTCACCGGAAGCCATAATGCTACGCGCAAGAGCAAAGCAAAACTGAGCGCGTTTTCCGGGCTGAGACCAAACAACTCCATCATCGACTTTGTAGCTGCGTCAAAAGTACCCAATCCACCCGGGGCTGCTGGCACCAACAGCACCAGGTTCACAATGCCAACGACCATTAACAAGCTCTGGAAATTCAGGTCAAATCCCATCGCCTTCATTACGCCCCAATACAGCCCAGTTTCAATCACCCAGATTAAGACCGACTGGAACATAACTAATAGCGATTGCAGTGGCGAGCGCAGCACGCGCAAGCCGTCGGTGAACTTTTCGATGATTCCACTCAATGAGTCACGAAGTTTTGCTGGGACGAGGTGGTTCAACACCCAATTAGTAAAACCGTGCATTTTTTCTGGCAGGAATACCATCCCAATAAAAACCAATAGGATCAAACCGAAAATCAAACCAACCCAAAAAGCACTTTTTTCAATGATTCCAACCCACTGGCTATTGGGCGCAAAGCTGGTCAACTGCCCCAGGTTTAGCAGAACCAGTGCCAGGATAGCGATACCATCGAAGAGGTGTTCCACGATAATGGTCGCCAGGGAGGCCGAAATTGGTACTCCTTCTTTCTTTCGCAGCAAGACCGTACGTAAGAGGTCACCGGCACGGGCAGGATAGATATTGTTCGCCATGTATCCAGCGGAAAGGACCGGAAAAAGCTTGATTACTGAGATCGGTTTCATCGGCAGAAGCAAGACTTTCCAACGCCAGGTACGCAGGAAAAGGGTAATAAAGTAAGCAACGATTCCGAGTGCGACATATTTGAGATTAGCAGTTTTGAGTTGTGCCCAAACAAGAGCAAAATCTACTTTACGGAAAGCCAGCCATAAAAAAAAGGCACTTATGATAAGTCCCAACCAGACATGCCATCGTTTGATTTTCATGCCCTCGATTGTACCTTATTTGAAAGAGAGAAAATTAGCTTCTCATAATTGTGCTGTTCAGTTATGAGCGCGGTGAAGACAGCAATGCGATCCAACTGTCAATAGATTGTGCTGGTCTCCCGACCGAGCACACCATCTCACCGTCAGTGTCCACCCTTTCACCCCTTTGGAGACCTGCGGTCAATTTCCGCACACGCTGGGGGCACCGGCTCGATCAGGAGTTGGCTTGATGGATTATTTTGCAGCATCTCCCTTTGGGAATTGTTCTTTCATTCTGCGCTGCAAATCGCGCCGGGATAAGAAAACCTTATGTCCGCAGGTCAGGCAAACCAGTCCAATATCCGCGCCAAGCCGCACCACTTCCCACTCGTAACCCCCACAAGGATGCGCCTTGCGTAAACGGACCTTGTCTCCAACCTTGATCTCGCTAACCATAACGGCATTATAACATCCCCATGTTATAATTTTCGCCGGCAATGTTCACTCAACTGCCCCACTAAAATCTTATGATGAATCTTAATCCTGCCACGCTTATCTCCAGGGTGATCACATTGATCATCGCACTCACCGTACATGAGTTTTCCCATGCTTTTGTCGCCACACGTTTTGGCGATAGCACCCCTGCAGACGCCGGTCGCCTGACACTTAACCCTTTAAGACACCTTGATCCCATTGGATCACTTATGCTCGTGTTGATAGGTTTTGGTTGGGCAAAACCGGTTCCCATCAACCCCTACGTCATCCGCCAGAACAATAAAGCCGGCGTGATGTTGGTTTCGATCGCTGGACCTGTCTCTAATGTGCTCATGGCGGTCCTGGCTGCCATTCCTCTGCGGCTGGGTTTGTTCCCGGTCTCCTACCAAGCCAGCGGCATCTTCCCAACACCAGGCTATTTCGCGCTCGAATTCATTTACACGAACGTTGCCCTTTTCCTGTTCAATATACTGCCGCTAGCGCCGCTGGATGGAGAGAAAGTGCTCGAATTTTTCCTGCCCGACAGTTGGAAAGGTGCCTCACAAGCCATCCGCCAATATGGACCTTTTCTCCTGCTCGCGCTGGTCTTCATCGGACCACAATTCGGCTTTGATCTCTTCGGAGTCATTATCCGCCGCCCGCTGATGGCGATCGTGAACTTCCTGATTGGCGGCTGACAGGCTCTCGTGACTTATTATTGCTACATGCTCCTGTGCTCCAATGGTGGATACTACACTGGATGGACCACTGACCCATTTCGCAGGCTCAAGCAGCATAACGCTGGTCGGGGCGCCCGCTACACCCGCATGAATAGTCCGTGTGAACTGGTATATGTCGAAGAGGTCGCAGACCACAGCGCCGCTCTCAAACGGGAATTGGAGATAAAGCACCTCGAGCATCTGAAAAAAGTTGCCCTGGCTAACGATACCAGCCGGAACGTTTTGTTTTCTCTCCGAGGCACGAGTGAAGATGAGTCCGCCACTTAGATCAGAAAACTTCTATGAAAGCTCTGGTAAGGCTAGACTCTTACCAAGTCACTTTTACTTTGGATCACGGTCACTGCGAGACCCTTTGCCATTAAGCCTCAAGGGTACTGCTAACCTTCGTTTGGCAAAGAGTCGTGCAGTCTGCCTTTAATCTTTTTTCCCGAATAGAGCAAGACTTTCTTCGAATCACGGTCACTGCGGGATTTTTTGCATTTCAACCTAAAGTAAAGTCAACAATCATGAGTTACGACACAAATTGCGTTTACATCATGTCTTCTTTCGATAACAAAGTCACCTATACTGGTGTCACCAGCATCTTGCTTCGCAGAGTCGCAGAACACCGAGAAGACAAGCCAAGCACTTTTACTGGAAAGAATAAGGACTACAAATTGGCCTTTTTCGCATGTGGCGGGAATATTATGACAGCACTTAATCGCGAAAAACAGATAAAAGCCAACTCCAGAGCCTATAGAGGAAATCTAATCCGTTCCATGAAACCTGATTGGAAAGACCTTGCCGAAGATTGGCTCTAGAGCTATATTTCCGTAGTATAAAGGCTCAAAGACAGACTGCCACGACCCCTTTCCATTTAATTACGGCTCTCGTGATTCCAACAACAGGGTCTTGCAGTGACCGTGGGATGAGGTTAGCAGCGACATTAACTTTTAGGATGTTGCTACAATCTTAGTCTACTTTTTCCCCCGCCAATCAGACATTTTACCGAGCACCCATAAGGTATACTTTAACCAACCAATTCTCAACGATATCCTGGAGGGACGATGACAAGCTCACTTTTCTTCTCACTTTTTGGGGTTTTCCTCCCCATTCATCTCACGCAAGAAACTCAACCCACAACCAACTGGGTCTCGATTGTGATTGGCATCCTCCTGATTCTTGGTTTTATCGGCTTGTTGATCTGGCTTTATTCCACCAAGAAATTACAGCAGTGGTTTCAAGCAGGCACCCAAAGCGGCAAATGGAAAATCCAGGACATGCAGCTTGGTGGCGAAGCCAGAAAAATTGATAAGGTAAAGGCTGCTCAAATCGAAGAGCTTGGTCGAAAAGCATGGCAATCCAGGGTGAGCGACCCCAGTTACGCACAAGCCTGGGCTGATATCGAGGCGGTTGAAACCCAAATCGACCGGATCAAAGAACATTCCCGAACATTGCAAGACAACCTGAACCGGGTCAGCAGCGAGCGCGAGAACCTCACCCTCGATTTTGATAATCAGATAGCCCAATTGGACCTCCAGCGCAAGGATACTGAAAGCAAATTGAAACAAGCTCAGTCTGCGCTGCATCAACTTGAGACAGATATTGATTCCCTTGCCAGTCAAAAAAGTAGCTTACAGCGTGAAATCAAAGCCACCCGTACCGATCTGATCAATACGGAAGGATCAGACGAACCTGACCGCCAGGATATCTTGAGCAATCTAAATGCGCGCTTGGATGGGCTTGTATCGCAATTGCTCGAAGTCAGCAACGACGAGCCCGAGCTTGCTGGTCGTATCCCCAGCTATCAGTCCGAGGTTCTTTCGCTGAATGCCCGCATCACCGAAATTTCGGATCAAGCCCGCCGCCTTGAAGGTGAGAAGTCACAGGAATTGGAGCCGCTCAACCTCCAGGTGGATGCGCTCGAAAAACAATTGCGCACGAAAAGTGAAGAAATCAAGGATCTCGAGAACAAGATGGAACCAATGATCAAATCTTTGGGTTACCTGGTTGACACTGCCCGACCATCTTCTGAAGTTTTGCAGGAATCCTACAACCTGCTGGATGCCACTTACCAAAAATTAGCCAACACTACTCAGGAGCGCACCGGGATCGATGCCAAACTGGAAGGGCTGGATAAGGCTGCCTCGCGCAATTTCTATTTACTGATCCTGCTTGGTGTTATCGTGCTGGTCCTGGGCATTCTATTGATCGCTGGTATATTGTAGACTTCCAAAAAGAATGAAATCAGCAAAAGAGATTATTCCACTCTTAACCTGGAAAGAAAAATGTGCCATGGGTTCAGGCGAAGATACCTGGCAGTCTAAACCCATAACTCGCTTGGAAATCCCTTCTCTTCTGTTTCATGACGGACCTCACGGCTTGCGCAAGCAGCTGGATACCTCTGATGCCCTTGGTCTAAATGAAAGCGTACCAGCCACTTGCTTTCCCACTGCAGCAATCAGTGCTTGTTCCTTCGATCGTGAATTGCTCTGGGAGTTGGGAGCTGCCTTAGGGAAAGAAGCTCTTTTACAGGAAATTGATGTCGTGCTTGGACCTGGAATCAACATCAAGCGTTCACCATTATGCGGAAGAAACTTTGAATACTTCTCGGAGGATCCACTTCTCAGTGGGGAGCTGGCGGTTGCCTACATTCAAGGGATGCAAGCCCAGGGTATTGGCGCGTGTCTCAAACACTTTGCCGCCAACAACCAGGAGTATTGCCGTCTGCTCAGCAATTCTCAGGTAGACGAGCGCGCTCTGCGCGAAATCTACTTGAAAGCTTTCGAAATCGCGGTCCGCAAAGCGCAACCCTGGACGATTATGCCTGCTTACAACCGTGTCAACGGAGTCTATGCTTGCCAGAACGAACAACTGTTGACCAAAATCGCTCGTGAAGAATGGGGCTTCGAGGGCATGTTCATTAGTGATTGGGGCGCCGTGGATGACCGGGTGCAGGCTGTGCGAGCGGGTTTGGACCTGGAGATGCCCAGTAGTGATGGTTACCGGGATGCTCAGTTGCTCAAGGCATTCAAACACAGTCAATTCGAGGAACGCTTCTTGGACAGGGCTGTGGAAAAGCTGCTCAATCTGATCAACAAGTGCCTGAGACCCAAAATCTTGTCTTCCGAAAACATTTTTCTGGAAAACCACCAGCTGGCTCGAAGAATTTTGGCTGAATCGGCAGTCTTACTGAAGAACGAGTCCGCCCTTCTTCCTCTTGAGCCGCAGTCTGAGATACTGATCGTAGGGGAATTAGCCCAAAAGCCCCATTATCAAGGCTCAGGAAGCAGCCGCGTTAACCCCACAGGATTGGTCAGCCTCACCCAGGCAATGGCGGCATGCAGTTTGGACTGGGATTATGTGCCTGGTTACCTAATTGACAATCAGGATGATTTCGCTGACCTGATTACCGAGGCATGCCTTTCTGCAAAAGGTAAAGATGCGGTTGTTGTTGTAGTTGGTCTGACTGAAGAGGATGAAACTGAAGGCTTTGATCGCCCACACCTCGAGCTGCAGTCCAATCAAAACGAACTGATCAAAGCTCTGGCAGAAGTCACCCCCAACCTGGTTGTCGTTTTGCAAGGTGGCGGGGTGGTGACACTTCCATGGCTGGATGAGGTCGGTGCAGTGCTCTTAGTAGGTTTGGCTGGTCAGGGGTTTGGAGAAGGCTGCCTGGACTTGCTGTTGGGGAATACCAACCCCAGCGGTAAGCTGGCAGAAAGCTGGCCGCTCTCGTTAGCCGATGTGCCTTCCAATAACAGTTATGGGCAGCGCTACAACACACCTTACCTTGAAAGCCTGTTTGTCGGCTATCGCTATTACGATAGCGCTGGGAAAGCAGTCCGCTTCCCCTTTGGGTATGGGCTCTCTTATACCAATTTTGTTTTTTCAGACCTTCAGGTTTCCAATGATAAATTGCACCCCGGTGAAAACCTTACGCTGAAGTTGAAGTTGACCAACACTGGCGCACAAATCGGCAAAGAAGTCGTGCAGGTTTATGTCAGTGCCCCTGAAAGCACTGTTTTCAGACCAGCGAAAGAGTTGAAGGGTTTCTGCAAAGTTGAACTACAGCCTGGTGAGACAAAAGAAGTAGAAATCGGCTTGGTTTATGAAGATTTCGCGTTCTGGAATCCGGAAACGCACGCCTGGCAGGTTGAAGAAGGTGCTTACGAGGTCAGGATTGGCAGCAGCAGTTCAGACCTACCACTACGTATCGTGGTTCAACTTGAAGCGCAGTCGGCGACCCAAACGCCTGATTTTCGCAAGTTGACGCCTCAATACTACCAACTGCCGCAAGATCCAGCCGACTTCAGCCTGGAGCAATTCGAAAAATTACCCGGTTCAGTGAAGGTAAACGACCCGCTGCGCACTCCCGGGAATTTTGACCTGAATTCAACGCTTTGGGAAGCACGGAATTACTGGCAGGGGCGCCTGGTTTCCAAATACGCCATGAAGGCAGCCAATCGTATGATCGTTAATTCCACCGATACCTCGGGTAATACCCGCCGCACAGTTGAAGTTTCCACCAACGACGCCCCATTGCGATCGTATAATATGGGAGGCATATCCATGAACGTTTCTATAGGTATGTGCCACTTCTTGAATAAACACTTTTTGAGGGGTTTCTGGTATTTGTTGAAAGGGTCGCTGAAAAAGTAAAAGCTGCCCTCTTTACTGTTTTTGTTTTTTTCGTCATTAGAGTAGCGGAGCGACGAAACAATCACACCGTCAAAAGAGAGATTCTTCGCAAAAGAAGCTGATAACAGATGAAAAAACGTCATTGCAATTGCTTGCGTTCGAAGCATGAGGATCGAAGAAGCAATCTCTTTGTAAATAAAAAATTAATATTCCAGCAAAATCGTAACCGGTCCGTCGTTGCAGAGTTCCACCATCATGTGTGCTCCGAAAACACCCTGCCCGGTCTCCACCCCCAACTTGCGCAGTTTTGATGCAAAGATGTCCACCAACGGTTCTGCAATTTCAGGTTTGGCAGCATCAACAAACGAGGGTCGGCGACCACGGCTGGTATCGGCGTAAAGCGTGAACTGCGATACAACGATCGCCTCACCCCCCACATCCAACAGAGAAAGGTTCATCTTGCCGGCTTCATCCTCAAAGATGCGCAACCTGGCGCACTTTTCTGCCAGCTCTTCCGTCTTCGCGATCGTATCCTCCGGTCCAACGCCCAACAGGATTACCAAACCTTTATCGATCGAAGCAACCGCCTGGTGTTCAACGATCACTTTACCAAAACTGACACGCTGCAAAACAGCTCGCATTAATACCAACTCCTTGTGCCACGTTCGATATAGCCGGGCCAGGTAAAGTTTTCATCGAAGTCAACTTCAACAATGTCGCAATGCTCAATTCTGCCCGGGTTGTAGAATTGTTTAATCACGTAGGCATGGCAGACGACGATCACCTTTTCATAATGCAAGTACGGATACAGCGCTGCGTACGCCCTCTCAGCCACCTGGTCGTAACCCTCCCAGTTCAGCTTGGCGCCTTCGCTGCGATCTCCCTTGAAAGTGCTGATTTCCCTGACGGCAGCAATCGTATCTTCCGTGTTCTTGTTCTCAAATGTTGTATCGATCAGCCATTCATATAGATCAAAGGCAATCTCGATTTTCAGACCTGTCACACGCGAAATGATTGCTGCGGTTTGAAGAGCGCGGGTATATGGGGAACTGATGATCAACTGGCTGCCGTCGAGCCGCGGATCCAGGGCAACCTTTTCAGATTGCTCAATGCCAAGTTTGGATAGCGGTGCCAGTTCACGCGCAGGTCCCTTGAACCCTCTGCTTTCTGTGTAAGAATAATCTGGTTCTCCATGTCTGATCATTACTAAGTGCATATTTTTCACCTCGGCTCAAGTTTACCAAGTTTTCGGAGAGAAGCGACATAAACGGACGCACTTCTGCCTGATTTGATCTGGCGGACTGAAAAAATCAAGAAGGTGAAAGCAAGAATATCGTCATCGAAAGATCTTCATAGTTGCTGGTAAATTTGATTTTTGTCATAAGAGAAACTCCACGTGTTCTGAACAGGCTGCCTTTTTGCGGGCAATCTGGCGACTGTTAGTGTCAAAAACCATACCATAGCTGGCAAGAAATTATGGAGCTTAAGCAAAAAACAACGCGGAACACCTTACCCTGACACCCCGTCCTGGTAACTGAACCAGCCAGTGTATAATTATTTTATGACCTTATCCGCGTTGCAGCCTGCGTGCCTCGTTAATTCCCAAGAAACTCTCAGCCAAATGGTGGCAGAACTGAAAAATCAACCCTCCATAGCCGTAGACACCGAATCGAACAGCCTGCATTCTTACCAGGAGCAGGTTTGCCTGATCCAGATATCCATCCCCAGGGCTGATTATCTGATCGATCCATTCCCGATTCAAGACATGAGCCCGCTGGGCGAGGTCTTCGCCGACCCGTCTATCCAAAAAGTTTTCCATGCGGGTGATTATGACCTGGCAACCCTCAAACGAGATTTTGGCTTCGAATTCACTAACATCTTTGACACCATGTTAGCGGCTACCGCTCTGGCTGAACCCGCCATTGGGCTGGCGGCATTGCTTGAAAAGTACTATGACCTGCACCTGGTGAAAAAGTATCAGAGGGCTGACTGGGGCAAGCGCCCCCTCGACCCGGAGATGATCTCTTACGCGCAGGGTGATTCACACTATTTGCTGCAGCTTCGCGACTTGCTCGTTGATAGATTACGAGCAGTAAATCGCCTTGCTCACGTTCTCGAAGATAGTGCCGCCCTGGCGCGGATCACGCTGCCAATGAAGGACCATGAAGAAGACATCTGGAAGGTAAAAGGCTCGCAAGATCTTAAGCCTACTGCTCTCAGCTTACTCAAAGAGCTCAATCACTTACGTGAAATGATCGCGGAACAAAAAGACGTGCCACCTTTCAAGGTTTTCTCGGATAAAGTCTTGATCGAGATCGCAACTACTCAGCCGCATTACATGGAAGAGTTGAGTTTACTGCCCTCCCTCAACCCCGGCATAATCAGGCGCTATGGCAAACAACTGATGCAGGCTATCAAGGATTGGCGTGAAAACCCTGTACCAGTCAAACCACGCAAAAATCACCGCCTGAGTGACCGCGAACTGAAAATGCGAGAAAAGCTGGGCGAATGGCGCAAAGAGGTCGGTGAAAAAGAAGGTGTGCCCTCCAATGCCATCCTGTCACGCGACCTGGTGGAACTGATCGCGCACTATGACCCTCAATCAGACGAGGAATTAGCCGACGTCATGCGGGACTATCCCCATCATTATGAAGAGTATGGACCGCAAATATTCGAATTGATCAAAAGGAAAAACCAATGAAATTAACAATTCTCGGTGCGGCAAAAACCGTGACCGGCTCTATGCACCTGGTTGAGCATAATGGACACAAACTCTTGCTGGATTGCGGTACCTACCAGGGCAGGCGTGAAGAATCTTATCGGGTCAATTTAAATTTCCCTTTCAATCCCGCCGAGATCGATGCGATGATCCTCAGTCATGCCCACATTGACCATAGCGGCAATATCCCTAACCTGGTCAAACAAGGCTTCACTGGTCCGATCTATGCTACCAATGCCACCATCGACCTGGCTGATATTATGCTGCGCGATTCCGGTCACATCCAGGAAAACGACATCAGATACGTCAATAAAAAACGCCGTAAACAAGGACTACCCGACCAGGAGCCCATCTACACCCAAAAAGATGCCATTACAGCGATGCCGCAATTCCGTTCACTCTGGTACCAGGAGAAAAAAGAAGTCATACCGGGTGTAACTGCCCAATTTGTCGAAGCCGGACACATTCTTGGTTCTGCGGCAGTCGTGCTCGATTATCTGGACGTTGCCGGTAACTTGAAACGCCTGTGGTTTTCAGGGGATATTGGGCGGTACGATGTACCGATCTTGCGTGACCCGATCTTCCCCAGGGGAGCGCAAACTGTGGTGATGGAATGCACCTATGGCGATAAACCTCATGAGAGCATGGATGAGGCTTACGATGAGTTTATCGACGCGGTCAAACGTACCGTGAAACGCGGAGGAAAGATCATCGTGCCCGCGTTTGCTGTCGGACGCACGCAGAACCTGACCTATTTCCTCAGCGATGCCATCGAAAACGGCGACATCCCCGACATCCCGGTCGTGGTTGACAGCCCCCTGGCAGTCAATGCCTCGGACCTTTATCGCAAACACACTGAATGTTTTGATGATGAGACCTGGCAATTCATCGCTGAACACCGCATGCGCGGACTCGATTATAACAACGTGATTTTTACCCGCAGCCTGGATGAATCCAAGGCTCTGAACGAATGGAAGGAGCCCATGATCATCATTTCCGCCTCTGGTATGGCGGAAAGCGGGCGAATCTTGCACCATCTTAAAAACAATATCGAAGATGGACGCAACACCATCCTGATCATTTCCTGGCAAGCCCCTGATACCCTTGGGCGTCGGTTGGCTGACCGGGAACGCAAAGTGCGCATCTTTGGTGAGGAATACTATCGCAAAGCCGAGGTGGTCACAATTGGTGGACTCAGCGCGCACGCTGGTCAAAACCTGCTGGTCGATTACGCCCTTTCCAGCAAAGAAACGCTCGAGAGACTCATTTTGGTACATGGTGAAGAAACCGCTGCCACGGCTTTCATGGACAAACTCGCCAAATACCCCGAGCTGCCCGTGCCCACTTTCGCCGAAAAGATGCAGACGTTTGAGCTGTAGATTATAAAGAAAGCGTAAGCCGGGTTCCGCCTCTGAACCCGACTTCTTTCTACCATTTGGGATTACCGCATCGCA
>WOYI010978808.1_pt1 | contig 17362 bp, 15 predicted proteins | sample 6423411 | NCBI WGS metagenome assembly WOYI01 (sample SAMN13441803, study PRJNA592873) | oil field metagenome | biome: oil field; feature: oil-well bore; material: oil-contaminated soil; isolation source: oil-contaminated soil from oil-well borehole | place: Germany: Wietze | collected 2016-10-18 ...
AGTCGTCGCCCACGCCCAGCGCAGCGCGGTGCACGGGCCGCGTGAAGTAGCGTGCAATCAGATCAAATTCACCCATGGGCAGTCCGGGGAGGGAGATGAACCCACGGCCTTTGCAACGGGCGCGCCCCGGGCGGGGGCCGCCGCGCAAGGGCCGCCCCGCCGCGTTGGCGGCGTCCCCCATCCGCGAGCGCAGCGAAGCAGAGAGGGGGGAAGCGGCGCAGCCGCTCAGGGGGGTGTCTCATTGCACTCCCCTAAACCGCTGCGCCGCCTGGCGGCTGACTTCGGCCAGCAACTGTTCTTCGCGCTGGCGCTCGCGCAGCCAGCGGGCGTCGTTCTGGCCGGCTTCGGTCTCGGTGCGCAGCATGTGCATGGCGTTGGATGCGCCTTGCATGGCGGCATGACTGGCGGTCTGGTCCATGGTCATGCGGATATGGTCGCGCAGGGGCATGTGGCTGCCGGTGGCGGGGTCCACATACACGGCGTCCATGCCAAAGCGGCAGGCCTGGAAGCGGTTGTAGGTATAGACGAGGTAGTCGTCTTCCTGTGGCATGAAGGGCTGATCGGCCAGGAACCAGGCGCCCAGCGACTGCACGAAGCCGGCCAGCGCGGCGGCCCGCTCGATGGTCAGCGGCGTGTCGAACACGCGGATCTCGATGGTGCCGAACTCGGGCTTGGGGCGAATATCCCAGTAAAAATCCTTCATGCTCTTGACCACGCCCGTGCGCGTCATCTTGTTGAAATAGACCGTGAAATCGGCCCAGGTCAGCGCAAACGGCGCGCGGCCCGACAGTGGAAACGCGAACACCGAATTGAGCCGTGCCGAGTCGAACGCCGTGTCCTGCCCCTGCACATAGGGGCTTGACGCCGACAGCGCGATGAAATGCGGGATGTAGCGCGACATGCGGTGCAGCATGAGCAGGGCCGCGTCGGCGTCAGGGCAGCCAATATGCACATGCTGGCCAAAGATGGTGAACTGCTTGGAGAGGTAGCCATACAGCTGCGACAGTTCCTGAAAGCGCGGCTTGTCGTAGATGCGCCGCTCATGCCACTGCTGGAACGGGTGCGTGCCGCCGCCCACCACGGCAATGTTGAGCTTGTCGGCGCTTTTGACCAGCGCATCCCGGATGGGGCTGAGCTGCCCCAGCACCTCGCTGGCCGAATGGCAGATGCCGGTGGAGATCTCGATCATGCTGTTCGTCATCTCGGGCACCACGCTGCCGGGCAGCGGCACCTTGTGCATCAGGCGCAGCATGTCTTCGGCGTAGGGCGCCAGGTCGTAGTCGTGGGTGTTGACCAGTTGCAGTTCCAGCTCGACGCCCAGCGTCAGCGGTTCGGAATGGTGGAAGTCTTCAAGGCTCACGGCTGTCTCCATTGCCGCCGCGCGCGAGCGGGGCCCAGGGTTTGGAACTCTCGCCCGCACGGTAGATGGCCACGGTGGCGATCACGGCACCCAGCAATTCCATGAGCAAAATGGCCGGCAATGCCACGCGGGCGATCAGATGGCCCGTGGAGGGCGATGCCACCACGAACTGCGATGCGATCAGCAGCGCGATGGACGACATGGGCGTCATGGCGCAGCCCACCCACAGGGCCTGGCGCCAGCTCGCGCCGCTGCCCACATTGCCCAGGCCCACGCCCACGGCCTTGGCCGCCAGGCGCACGGTGATCAGCGCCAGCACCACGCCGGCCACGGGGCCGCTCCAGTCGGCCTGCGCCGCCACCGTGGACACCAGCACGAACATCAGCATGGTGAGCAGCGACGAGGCGTTGCCCAGCTGGCGCGGCCAGGCCCATGGGCGCGGGTTGAGCTGCTTGAGCAGCATGCCGCCCAGCAGCGCCGCCAGGGGCGCAGAGCCGCCCATGTGCGCGGCCACGGCGGTGGCTGCGGCGATCAGGGCCAGCAGCAGCATGGAGGTGTTTTCGCTGGTGGGGTTCATGAAGCGCAAGGCCATGCGCAGCACCAGCGACAGCACTGCCGCCACGATGATCGACACGCCCAGCACCACGACCACGGGATATACCGTGTCGAGCAGCGTGATGCTCTGGCGGTTGATCTGCTCGGCGCGGGCGCTGCCCAGGGTCAGCGCATACAGGGTGGACAGGGTGGACAGCACAATGGCGCGCTCGGTCACGGGGCCTGCCGCGCGGGTGTCGGCCACCACGCGGGTCAGCACGGCGGGCGAGGCCGCCAGCGCCACCAGGGCCAAGGGGCCGGCCACATGCGTGGGCACATTGAGCCACACCAGCACCCAATAGACGGCAAAGTAGGTCAGCGCCGATTCGGCAATGCTCTGCACCAGCACCATGGGGTTGTGGCGAAACCAGCGCAGCGGAATGCGCCCGCCGCATTCGAACAGCACGATGGAAACCCCCAGCTCCAGCAGAAACAGCCCGATGCCCTGCAGCGGCCATACCGCCCCGCTGAAGCCCGCCAGCCCAGCTGCGGTGCCGACCAGGGAGTAGCCGACCACCTTGGGCAGGCCCGTGTGGCGCTGGCACAGATAGCCCGCCATGGCAGCCACCGCCAGCAGCAGCGACCATTGCACCGTGGGCAACCCGGCCGAAGGGCGCAGCCACTGCGCCCAGAAGCTCAGGATTTCGTTCATGTCATGGATCCTCTCCATCAGACGGGCAGCGCCCGGTGGGAGGGAAGAGCCGGCAGGGCGCCAGCCGGCGCCGCGGTCCTTCCCGGCAGTTGCCTGAATTTACAAGCGGAAACGCGCGGCACCTGTAGGACAGGAGCGTCCCTGTTTCCGCCGGCCAAAAGCCGCCCGAATCAGGCGGCCTGGCGTTCAGGCACGAAGAAGCTCAGCGGTGCCTTGAAGAGGCGGCGCCGCATCGCTGCATAAATGCGTGAACGGTCCACACCGCTCACGTTGTGGGCACGCAATGCCAGGCGAAACGCCAGGTAAAAGCTCACACTGACATTGAGGGCGCCCAGCAGGGGAATGGTGGCGACGGCCCACCAGAACGCATTCTGGTGAACGATGTCCCAGCCCAGTGCAGCGGTGGCTGCACCCAACTGGCCCGAGGACAGTGTGACATGGCGCACATCCAGGCCCAGCCCGAAAAACCCTGCAAATGCCGGGGTGAGGCCGAGCATGAAGCCCAGCGAGATGTTGGCCGCAAAGCCCGACAGGTTCTCGCGCAGGAAGCTTGCCCAGCGCGCAGCGCGCTCCTTGCCCAGCCGGGCGGTGATGCGCGGGTTGTAGCGCACGGCCGAGTCCAGCCGGTGCAGCACAAACCAGTTTTCGGTCCATCCCGCGATGATGCTGGAGGCGAACAGCAGCACGCCCGTGAAAGCGGCAAACAGCAGCGATGGCCCCAGCAGGTGCAGGGATTCGAGCACATGGCCGGCCTCGCGTGCGTTGATGGCGGGGGAGCCCTTTGCCCAGGCGATCAGCAGCGCCAGGCCCAGAACCAGGGGGTACACCACCAGCACATTGCCCAGCACGGCCGCCACCTGCGAGCGCACCAGGTGGGTCACCTCGTCCACAAAGGACTCGATGGCCTCGCCCGAGCCCAGTTCCTTGAGCTTGGCCGCCATGGCCGGCGCCGTCATGGCCGGCTGCTTGGTGGCCACGGTGAAATGCAGCAACTGCACCAGCACAAAGCTCACCGCATAGTTCACGCCCGCCCAGAAGCCGCCCCAGAACGCCGAGAACGCCAGCGCATACAGCCCAAACTTGACCAGCGTGGTGATGGCCATCACGGCACCGCCGCCGGCGGCATTTTTCACCATGGAGCGGTATTCGGCCGCCGTGCGCGTGATGTAGTGTTCGCCCGTTTCGGCGCTGCGCTCGGCCACCTTGGCGGCCAGCAGCGACGAGTTGGATGCCAGCAGCGCCCGCAGGCTGCGCCGCTCCTGCCCCACCTCCACCAGGTGCGCCAGCAGGCGGGCCGCGGTGGCGGCGGGCTGGGGGGACAGCAGGCAGTCGAGCAGCTCCCGCACCCGCAGGATGCGGGCACGCAACTGGCGCAGCCGAAACACCAGGTCCACGGAAATGCCGTTGTCCTCGAAATGGGTGTACACGGTGGCCGCAGCGGCGCGGCAGGCTTCTAGGCGCTCGCGCAGTCGCTGGGCCGCCTCCAGCAGGCGGTCGGGCGTGCGCAGTGCGTGCAGCACTTCCACCCGCAGGCTTTCCACATCGCGGATCAGCGCGTGAAAGGGCTGCGCCTCGCGGGCCGATTCACTCATGCGCAGGCGCATCCCGGGCGCAAAGCCGGTCGAGAGGATCTGCCCTGCGCAGTAGGTGATGGCGTCGAGCAGGGCATGCTGCCAGCGGGATGCGCCTTGCGTGCTTTGCGGCGTCAGCAGGGCCGACAGCCGATTCATGGTGGCTTCGTCCAGTGCGTAAAGCCACTGTGCATCAAAGGCGCTGGGCAGGGCCAGCAAGAACAGTTCCGAGGCGTCGATGGTTTCCGGGCTGCGCGGCAGCAGCTTGTTGCGTATCCGCTCTGCCGCCTCGTTGAGCAGCGCCGTGCCCCTGGCGAAGCCGAAATCGGCCAGCAGCGTGGTGATGTCCACGGAGTCCAGCAGGGCGGCCCACCAGGCTTGCAGCTTGAGCTGCACATCCGGGCGCGCCTCGACCGCATCCAGAAGCAGCTGTACGCGCGTCGAGGCGCCCGCAACGGAGTCGCGCGCGCCACGCACCCAGTCCAGCAGGTCGATCAGCCACACATGGCGCTGTGCCAGCCCGGCCTGCGGATCGAGGGCCGCCAGCAGGCTCGCCAGGTCGGGCGCCGGCCGCTTCAATGCAGCACCCTTCCATTCAACGGGTGACCTGAGGCGCCGGGGTAGGTCGCCTCCAGCACAAACAGGGGTATCGGGCAGCTGAACGGCTCACCATCAACCGCCACGCAATGGAAGGTGCCATGCATGGTGCCGCTGGCGGTGCGCAGGCCGCATCCGCTGGTGTACTGGAACGATTGACCGGGCTTGAGCAAAGGCTGCTGGCCCACCACGCCCAGCCCCTTGACCTCTTCGGTGTGGCCGCTGGCATCACTGATGATCCAGTGGCGCGAGATCAGTTGTGCGGGCGCTTCGCCCGCATTCGTGATGGTGACGGTGTAGGCAAAGCGGAAGACGCCGGAGTCTGGCGAGGACTGCTCCGGCAGGTACTCTGGCTGTACGTCTACATCAAACTGGTACTTGGACATGCGCAAATGGTAACTGCGACAATCGCGCCATGAGCCGACCTTTTCGCATTGCCCCTTCGATCCTCTCTGCCGACTTTGCCCGCCTGGGCGAAGAACTGCGCAACGTCATCGCCGCCGGTGCCGACTGGATTCACTTTGACGTGATGGACAACCATTACGTGCCCAATCTCACCTTTGGCCCCATGGTCTGCCAGGCGCTCAAGCCGCATGCCAGGACGGCCGCCGGTATGGCGGTGCCGGTGGACGTGCACCTGATGATCCAGCCCGTGGATGCCCTGGCCGCAGCGTTTGCCGATGCGGGTGCCGACTTCATCAGCTTTCACCCCGACGCCTCGGGCCATGTGCACCGCAGCATCCAGGCCATTCGCAGCAAGGGCGCCAGGCCCGGCCTGGTGTTCAACCCGGCCGAGCCGCTGGATGTGCTCGACTGGGTGATTGACGACATCGATCTCATCCTGATCATGAGCGTCAACCCCGGCTTTGGCGGCCAGAGCTTCATCGACTCGGCGCTGCGCAAGATCGAAGCGGTGCGCAAGCGCATCGACGCCTGCGGCAAGGACATCCGCCTGGAAGTGGATGGCGGCATCAAGACCGACAATATCCGCCGCGTCGCCGATGCGGGTGCGGACACCTTTGTCGCGGGGAGTGCCATCTTCGGCAAGCCCGATTACAAAGCTGTGATCGACACCCTGCGCGCGCAGCTGGCCTGATCGCGCCAGGGCGCTTCGCCGCAGGGTTCAAGGAGCCGGGTTCAGTTGCAAGGAGCCGGGTTCAGTTGCTGCTGCACATGCGCCAGCAGCCCGTCGCAGGCATCTTCGAGCAGGTCCAGCACATGCTCGAAGCCCTGTGCGTTGCCATAGTAGGGGTCGGGCACCACGGGGCTGCTGTTGCGCAGGCAGAACTCTGTCATGCGCCGCAAGCGATATTGCTGCCCCGGGGGGCACCGGCGGCGCAGTTCCGCCAGGTTGTCATGGTCCATGGCCAGCAGCAGATCGAAGCGGTGGAAATCGCCATCGGTGATCTGGCGCGACCTCAGATCTGCCAGCGCATAGCCGCGCAGCCTGGCCTGGGCCTGCGCGCGCGGGTCGGGCGGCTCGCCCTTGTGGGCGCTGTGGGTGCCGGCTGAATCGATGCGCACCTGGTCGGTCAGCCCGGCGCGTGCCACGCGCTGGCGAAACACGCCATGGGCCATGGGGCTGCGGCAGAGGTTGCCCATGCAGACGAAGAGAACAGAAAACAGGCTCATTTTCCGGAGTATCGCCACATCGGTGGATGAGGGCGCGATTGTAGGGCGGGGCCGCAAACTGCGGATGGGTGTGCTGTGCTTGCCGGTTCCATGGCAATTTCGCAGCGTGATTCACGCAGCATATGCACATGACCTGCGCAAAACAGGCCCAGGCAAGCCGCCGCCACAAAGGCATGTACCGCTGTGGCATCCTTGTTTGCGCAAGTCCTGATGCAATAAGATGGCTGCGCAGTATGCCTTGCGGTGTAAAGCGCAGGCCATCCAGCAGCGCCGGGTTGATCCAGGGTGGTATCCATGTCTGCAGACAAACGGGAGGCAAGAAAACCATGTTGATCCAGCCGGTGGTGTTGTCGGGCGGTTCGGGCACACGCCTGTGGCCGCTGTCGCGGGAAAAATACCCCAAACAATTGCTCGCGCTCATGGGCGAGGACTCGCTGCTGCAGGCGACGCTGCGTCGGTTTGACGGGGTGACCGATGCCGACAGCGCGCCACCGCTGGTGGTGTGCAACGAGGAATACCGCTTCGTGGTGGCAGAGCAATTGCGCCTGATCGGCAAGACAGGCCGTATCGTGCTGGAGCCGGTGGGCCGCAACACCGCCCCGGCACTGACGCTCGCGGCACTGGCTGCGCAGTCCGACGGGGGCGACCCGGTGCTGCTGGTCATGCCCGCCGATCACGTCATTACCCAGCCCGCGGTATTCCAGCAAGGCGTGCGCCATGCTGCCCGGCTGGCGCAGGAGGGTGCCATCGTCACTTTCGGTATCACCCCGGATCGGCCCGAGACGGGCTACGGCTACATCCAGGCCGGCGCCACGCTGAACGAAGACGGTGCGCGCGGCATCACCCGTTTTGTTGAAAAACCCGATCTCGCCACCGCCGAAGGCTACCTGCAAGCGGGCGATTACCTCTGGAACAGCGGGCTGTTTGTGCTGCGGGCCTCGGTCTGGCTGAAAGCGCTGGCGTTGTGCCGCCCCGACATCCTGGCGGCCTGTGAAGCGGCCTGGAAAAGTGGCGCATCCGACCTGTCGTTTCTGCGTGTGGATGCTGCGGCATTTGGCGCCTGCCCGAGCGACTCCATCGACTATGCCGTGATGGAGCGTTTGGCCGGCCCGCAGGCCGTGGCCGGGCTGCCTGCGGGCGTGGTGCTGCCCTTGTCGGCGGGCTGGTCTGATGTGGGGGCCTGGGATGCGCTCTGGAAAATCCTGCCCAAGGATGACGATGGCAACGTGGTGCAGGGGCGCACGCTGATGCAGGACAGCTGCAATACCCTGGCGCTGTCATCCGGGCGCCTGCTGGCTTGCGTGGGCGTGCAGGGGCTGGTGGTTGTGGAGACGCCCGACGCGGTGCTGGTGGCCGATCAGCGCCATACCCAGGATGTGAAAAAAATCGTCGATCGCCTCAAACGCGATGGCCACACCGAGGGCTTGCTGCACCGCAAGGTTTACCGGCCCTGGGGCTGGTATGACGGCGTTGACGGGGGCGAGCGTTTCCAGGTCAAGCGCATCATGGTCAAGCCGGGCGGCAAGCTGTCGCTGCAGATGCACCACCACCGTGCCGAACACTGGATCGTCGTGCGTGGCACCGCCCGCGTGACCAAGGGCGATGAAATATTCCTGTTGTCCGAGAACCAGTCCACCTATATCCCTCTGGGAGTGACGCACCGCCTGGAAAACCCCGGCCAGGTGGGCCTGGAGATGATCGAGGTCCAGTCCGGCGCTTATCTGGGTGAGGACGACATCGTGCGTTTTGAAGACCTGTATGGGCGCTGATTTCCGCGCTGGCCCGGCGCGCAGGAACCATCTTTCATGACAACAGAGCGAAAGCCCCAACATATTCTTCTGACCGGTGCCGCCGGTTTCATTGGCAGCCATGTGGCCGGGCGCCTGCTGCAGCGCGGCGACCGGGTTCTGGGCATGGACAACCTCAATGACTACTATGACCCGGCGCTCAAGCGGGCCAGGCTGCGGCGGCTTGAAGGGGCGCCGGGCTTTCGTTTCGTGCAGCTTGACCTGGCCGACCGCACGGGCATGGCCGAACTCTTTGCCGCCGAACGTTTCGACAGCGTCATCCATCTTGCCGCCCAGGCCGGCGTGCGCTACAGCATTACCCATCCCCATGCCTATCTGGACTCCAACCTGACAGGTTTTGGCCATGTCCTGGAAGGCTGCCGTGCCCAGGGTGTCGCGCACCTGGTGTATGCCTCCAGCTCCAGCGTCTATGGCGGCAACACCAAGATGCCATTTGCTGAAACGGATGCGGTCGATCACCCCGTGAGCCTGTATGCCGCCACCAAGAAGGCCAACGAGCTCATGGCCCATACCTACAGCCACCTTTACGGATTTCCCACCACCGGGTTGCGCTTTTTCACGGTCTACGGCCCCTGGGGGCGGCCCGACATGGCCTACCACCTCTTCACCCGTGCCATCCTGGCCGGCGAGCCGATTTCGGTTTTCAACCATGGTGACATGCGGCGCGACTTCACCTACATCGACGACATCACCGAGGGCGTGCTGCGCGTGCTGGATCGGCCAGCCACGCCGGAACGCGCGGGCGCAGCCCCTTACCGGGTGTTCAACATCGGTAACAGCGAGCCCGTGCAACTGCTCGATTTCATCGGCTGCATTGAAAACGCGCTGGGCAAAAAGGCCATCAAGCAGCTGCTTCCCATGCAGCCGGGGGATGTGCCGGCCACCTATGCCAGCACCCAGGCGCTGCAGGACTGGGTGGGGTTTGCGCCGTCCACGCCGCTGACTGAAGGCATCGGGAATTTCGTGCGCTGGTACCGCGCGTACTACGGCTGCGTTTGATCCTTGGTGCCAATGGGCGCGATGTGGTGCGTCCAGGAGAGGTCCGCAAGGGGGGATGCGGGTTGCTTGTCTGGATGGAACGTTTGCATGAACATGGAGTTGCCACGATCTGTCGCTTTCGCGTTGCCATAAATGCATTTACGCGCGAGATTCGTCAGGGTATGCTGCAGCGAGACTGGGCTCTATTGGCTACAGTCGTGCAAACGATGTAAGGAGTTGCGCCATGCAGAAATACGTTTCGAGGATACTGGGTTCAATGGTTCGTGTTCTGGCGATGGCCGCATTGACGACGGGCGTGGTTGGCTGTGCGGGTATGTGGGGAGGGGATCATCCAGCTGCGCCGACCCAGGCGTCCACCCCGGATTACAACTACATCGTGGGGCCTGGCGATACGCTCAACATCATCGTCTGGCGCAACCCCGAGCTGTCGCAGGTCGTGCCGGTGCGTCCGGATGGTCAAGTCTCCACGCCACTGGTGGATGGGCTTGTGGCGCAAGGTAAAACCTCGGCGCAGATCGCCCGGGATGTGGAAAAAGAGCTGGGTAAATACGTGCGGGACCCGGTTGTCACCGTGATCGTGACCAGCTTCGTCGGCCCCTACAGTGAACAGATCCGCGTGGTGGGTGAAGCGGCGAAACCGCAGTTCCTGCCCTACAAGCAAAAAATGACGGTCCTTGATGTGATGATCGCCGTAGGTGGCTTGACCGATTTTGCCGATGGCAACAGCGCGACGCTCGTGCGCACTGCCGATGGCAACAAGCGTTACACCGTGCGCCTGAATGATCTGATCAAGCGCGGCGATATTGACGCCAATGTGGAAGTGCTTCCCGGCGATATCCTCATCATCCCCCAAGGGTGGTTCTGACTTGCCTGCGCAAGGATTGGTGGCCGACAGGCGCCCTGCGGACTTGACTTGTAAAAGGGGGGAATGAATGGACGAGTTGCTAAGCCAGATCACCACGACCGTTCGCGGCATGTGGATCTATCGCCGTCTGGCCATGCTGGTCACTTGGCTGGTTGCTGCCGTGGGCGTGGTTGTGGTGCTCATGATGCCCGATCACTACCAGGCATCGGCGCGCGTGTTTGTGGATACACAGTCCATCCTGCGGCCCCTCATGACCGGCATTGCCGTGCAACCGAACGTCGAGCAGCAGGTGGCCATGCTCAGCCGCACGCTGCTCAGCCGGCCTACGGTGGAGCGTCTGGTCCGCACCGTCGATCTGGATCTGGGCACGCATTCCAAGGCCGAAAAAGATGCGGTCGTCGATGGCGTAACCAAGGCCATCAGCATCCAGACCACTGGGCGCGACAATCTCTATACATTGTCCTATCGCGACCAGAGCCCCGACAGGGCGCAGCGTGTCGTACAGGCATTGCTGACCATCTTTGTCGAGTCCAGTCTGGGCGCCACGCGCCAGGATTCGGACAGTGCGCGCCGCTTCCTCGATGAGCAGATCAAGATCTACGAGGCCAAGTTGACAGAGGCCGAAGGCCGCCTCAAGGCATTCAAATTGCGCAACATCGAACTGCAATCCCAGAGCGGCCTGGATTCGGCAGGGCGGGCAGCAGAAATCGGCAACCTTCTCAGTCAGGCCAGGCTGGAGCTGCGCGAGGCTGAAAGTGCCCGGGCGGCGGCGGCTCGCCAGTTGGAGATGCTGCGCACGCAAACGGGTCAGTCTCTCATCGGCTCTGCAGCCGGCATACAGACGCCTGAGCTGGATGCGCGTCTTCTTGAGCAAAAGCGCAATCTTGATACGCTGCTGCAGCGCTATACCGACGAGCACCCCGATGTGGTCAACACGCGCAAATTGATTGGGGAGCTTGAAGCGCAAAAGCGCCGCGAAATGGAGGAGTTGCGGCGCAAAGCACTGGCCGATCCTGCTTCACCTGCAGTGGGAGCCAATCCGGCCGTGGTGGAGCTCAGCCGCGCTTATTCTGCTGCCGAAGTTCAGGTGGCGTCGCTGCGCGCGCGCGTCGTCGAATACGAGTCGCGTGCCAACCGTATCCAGGAACAACTCAAGGTGGCCCCGCAGCTGGAGGCGGAGTTGGCGCAGCTCAACCGGGACTATCAGATCCATCAGAAAAACTATGCCGATCTGGTGTCGCGCCGTGAATCGGCCATGATGTCGGGGCGGCTGGAAAACACGTCCAATGTGGCCGAATTCCGAGTCATCGATCCGCCGCGCGTGGCGCCCAATCCGGTTGCTCCCAACCGGGTGCTGCTGGTGCCAGTCACCTTGCTGCTGGCCTTGGGTGCAGGGCTTGGAATAGCGTTTGTCATGAGCCAGATCAGGCCGGTGTTCTTTGATGGTGCCGCCTTGCGCCAGTTGACCCAGCTGCCGTTGCTGGGGGTGGTGGAGCTGGTTCCCAATGACGCTTTCCGTCGTCGTGAGTCGAGAAGCTTCAAGCGCTTCATCGCGGCCTTGCTTGCGCTCGTTTTGCTCTATGCGGGTGGAATGTTCGCGCTGTCCTATCGATCCGGTCTTCTGGGGTGACATGCCATCATGACAAGTTCCATTGAAAAAGCGGCCCAGCGGCTAGAACAGCTGCGCAAGGCAGGTGCACCCATGCCTGGCAACGTAGCGCAGCCTGCAGAGATGACTGCCCCCGGCCCCCTGCAGCAGCCCGCACCAGCGGCCTCGACCACAGTAGATGCTGGCCTCAATGCGCAACGGGCTGTGCCAACGCCTCCGGCAGGTTCCAAAAGCGTGCACATCGATTTGACGGCATTGGCTGCGGCAGGCTTTGTCACCCCCAATGCGCCGCGTTCCGCCACGACGGATCAGTTCCGTGTCATCAAGCGGCCATTGCTGGAAAATGCAACGGGCAAAGGCGCCTCGGTGGTGGCCAATGGCAATCTCATCATGGTCACCAGCGCGTTGCCCGGTGAGGGCAAGACCTTCACGGCCATCAACCTCGCCATGAGTCTGGCCATGGAGATGAACCACACGGTGATGCTGGTGGATGCCGATGTCGCGCGCCAGTCCATCATGAAAACACTGGGCCTGCCGCCAGCACCTGGCTTGCTGGACTTGTTGCTGGACGACAAGATCGAGGTGTCCGATGTACTGTTGCGCACCAACATAGACAATTTCACGCTGTTGCCAACGGGCCTGCCGAGCCCGCGTGCGACGGAATTGCTGGCCAGCGATGCCATGGCCGTTCTACTCAATGAGATGGGCAAGCGCTACAGCGATCGCATCATCATTTTTGATTCACCGCCATTGCTGCTCACCACGGAGGCGCGGGTACTGGCCAGCCACATGGGCCAGGTCGTTATCGTGGTCCAGGCGGAGAAAACGCTCCAGTCCCAAGTTCAGCATGCCCTGTCCATGATCGAATTCTGCCCCATCCGACTGATGGTGCTCAACCAGGCGCGCAGCCGTGGTTTGGGCGCTTACGGCTATGGGTATGGGTATGGCTACGAGCCGTCGGTTGGCGAGCCCGGCAGAGCCACTGCCGCGGTGTGACGAAAAAATGAGCGCTCGCGTGAACCGACCGTATCGTTACTCCGCAAGTCCTTCCCGGGTTCGCTGGGTTTCTCTCGTGTTGGCAACCGCACCGGTGCTTGTACCCGCCACCGCCACCGCACAACCGGAAGATGCGCAGGCTCCATCGCGTCAACCCAGCCTGGTATTCGAGCCGCGTATTTCAGTGCAGCACACCATCACCAGCAATGCACGGCTCGATGCCGCCAGTGTCAGTGACCAGGTGACAGAGGTGATCCCAGGGTTTCGGCTGATCAGCAATACGGCCCGGATCAAAGGTTTTGCCGACTACTCGCTGCACGACACTTATTACGCGCGGGAGTCAGAGTTCAATCAGATTCGGCACAGCCTGAATGCCAGCGCTGTCGTCGAAGCGATTGAGCAGTGGGCCTTTATCGATGTGAACGCCGTCGTCGCTTCGCAGCCCATATCGGCTTTTGGCGCACCGGTGGATGGCTCACCCGCCAATCCCAACACTTCGCAGACTTCAAGTTTCCGTTTTTCGCCGTACCTGCGAGGTCGTTTGGGTGCCGTGGTCGACTATGAGGCACGCTACAGTGTGCAAGACACCCGCACCAAGACGGAAAGCCGCTCGGATGTCACCACGCAAGACTGGCTCTTGCATCTGGGCAGCCAGGAAAGCGGGCGGGTTTTGGGTTGGTCCGTGGATGCCAGCGACCAGGTCGCTGATTATTCCCCTGGTCGGAGTATCGAAACCACCACGCTGCGTGCGCGGGTGAATTTTGCGGTGACGCCGCAAATGGTCCTCACGGGGATTGGCGGAACCGAATCCACCAACCAGCTTTCGCCGACACGCGAGTCGCACAGCATTACAGGTTTCGGTGCTGCGTGGCAGCCATCGGAGCGCACCCATCTGTCGTTTGAGCGAGAGAACCGTTATTTTGGCGGGTCCCACAACGCAGCCATCGAGCACCGCACCGGGCGCACCGTCTGGCGCTACACCGATGTCAAGGCCATCTCCAACGGGCTGGGCGCACAGTCGGCGTCGCTGGGCTCTCTGTTTGACCTGTTCGACGGCTTTTACACCCAGATCGAACCGGACCCCATCCGCCGCACACAACTCGTTCTGGCAGAAATTGAACGCCTGGGGCTACCCGCCAACGTCCAGGTGTTTCAGGATTTCCTCCGGTCATCGAGCACCTTGAAACGGATGCAGCAACTGTCGCTGGCGCTGTTGGGCCAGCGCAGTACCGCGACGCTGGCCGTTTCGCGTTCTGACAGCCGCTCACTCCGCGGTGCGCTCCAACTGGGCGATGATTTTGACACCAACTCCCGCATTCGCCAGCGTGGGTGGAGCCTGTGGCTTGCCCATCGTCTTACGCCGAATTCTTCGATCCATGCGAATTGGGGCGAGCAGCGCAGCGAAGGCAATTTGCCGGGGCTGGAAACCCGGGTGCGTTCGCTCCTGGTGGGCTGGAATACCCTGTTGGCCCGCCGTACCAGCGCAGGCATTCAGATACGCCGCGTGCTGTCTGATGGCCCCGCCAGTCCCTACAGCGAATCGGCCATCGTCGGTATCATCACACACAGGTTCTGAGCCATGTACGAAGCGTTTTATGGGTTGAGCAGCAAACCCTTTCAACTCAATCCCGATCCTGGCTTCTATTTCAGCAGCTCGCAGCACCAGCGCGCACGCGCGTACCTCGAATACGGTGTGATGTGTTGCGAAGGCTTCATCGTGATCACGGGCGAGGTGGGGGCGGGCAAGACCACGATTGTCCGCGGCCTGATCGACAGTCTGGACCCGGAGGCGGTGGTGGCAGCCCATCTGGTGAGTACCCAGCTGGGTGCCGAAGATACGCTGCGCCTGGTGGGTGCTGCTTTTGGCGTGCGTGTGCATGGTGTCTCCAAAGGCGATCTGTTGCTGGCACTCGAAGCTTTCTTTATTACCCAGACGCTGCACGGAAAGCGTTGCCTGCTTATCGTGGATGAAGCGCAGAACCTTCAGCCACAGGCGGTGGAAGAGTTGCGCATGCTGTCCAATTTCCAGAACGGCCAGCATGCGCTGCTGCAGACTTTTCTGGTGGGCCAACCCGAGTTCCGTGAAATCCTGCAAAGCCCCGGCATGTTGCAACTGCGCCAGCGTGTCACTGCCACCTGCCATCTGGGGCCTCTGGAGGCGGATGAAACCCGTGAGTACATCCTGCATCGCTTGAAATGTGCTGGCGCCAGCGAAAAGCCCACCTTCGATCCAGAAATATTTGACTGCATCTACCGCTACACGGGCGGAATTCCCCGGCGCGTCAACACCTTGTTCGACCGTATCCTGTTGCAGGGGTTTTTGACGGACCGGACACATATTGACCTGGAACTGGTCAACGAGATCATCCACGAAGTTCAATCTGAAATGCATGTGTCGTCCAAGGCAACCTCTGTTTGGGAGATGCCGCTGCATGCGGCAGCGCGAGGCACACATGACGAGGCGGGCGACCTGGAGTTGGGGGCGTTGGAGATTGATGGCGCCCTGGCTGACAGCATGTCCCAGCAACTGGCGCACGTGACGGCCGAGCAACTGAGTGCACGTTTGCTGCGCATTGAACGCAGCGTGTTACGCCAGGAGCGCGTGACCCTGGAAATCCTGATGAACCTGCAAAAGCTGGTGGCCGCCAGCCGGCGCCCGCGTTCTGACAGCGCCGCCGGCTAGAACCGGGAGCCCATTACCATGCGCAGCACGCCCTCCATCACCAACGCGCTGACCATCGACGTCGAGGACTACTTTCAGGTATCGGCTTTCGCTCCCTACATTGAACGCAGCGATTGGGACTTGCGCGAATGCCGGGTGGAGCGCAACGTCGAGCGCATCCTGGCCTTGCTGCAAGAGAACAACACCCAAGCCACCTTTTTTACATTGGGTTGGATTGCCGAGCGGTATCCGGCGCTCGTGCGCCGCATCGTGGACGGTGGCCATGAGCTTGCCAGCCATGGCTACGGCCATGAGCGGGTGAGTGACTTGTCGGAGGCGGCGTTCTTTGATGACATCCACCGCGCCAAAGCCCTGCTGGAAGACATCGCCGGTGCGCGGGTGCAGGGCTACCGTGCCCCCAGCTTTTCGATCGGCGCAGGCAATTTGTGGGCGCTGGACACGCTGCAGCGTGCCGGCTACCGCTACAGCTCCAGCATTTACCCCATCCGGCACGACCACTATGGCATGCCGGATGCACCACGGTTTGCCCACCAGGTACGCGACGGATTGATCGAGGTCCCACCGACCACCCTGCGCATGTTCAACCGCAACTTGCCGTCCAGCGGCGGGGGCTATTTCCGGCTTCTTCCCTATGCGCTGTCGCGCTGGATGCTGCGCCAGGTCAATTGCCAAGACAACTCGCCAGCCGTTTTTTACTTTCATCCCTGGGAAATGGATGCCGGACAGCCGCGCGTGCAAGGCATCGGTTTCAAGACCCGCTTCAGGCATTACGTGAACATCGGTCGCATGGAACAGCGGCTGGGGCACCTGCTGCGGGACTTTCACTGGGGCCGCATGGACCATATTTTTCTTTCCCCGCATACGCAAGAGGTGGCCTGTGTCTGAAGTTGCCTCCACGCTCACCATTCGCCGGCTGGATGCGCACAGCGCAGCCGACGGAGCACGCTGGGACGCTTTTGTGCTGGCCTGTCCGCAAGCCACGTTTTTCCACCGGGCAGGCTGGCAGGCGCTGATACGCGAGGTGTTCCGCCACGACACCTATTTTCTCTATGCCGAGGCCAGTGGAAGCATCCGGGGAGTCTTGCCGCTCGGGCATGTCAAAAGCCGCCTGTTCGGCAATGCCCTCACCAGCCTGCCTTTTTCCGTGTACGGAGGCGTTGCCGCGCTGGACGAGCAAGCTGCCGTGGCGCTGGAGCAGGAGGCCGAGCAACTGGCGCAGCGCCTCCATGTGGACCATCTGGAGTTGCGCAATGTGCAGCGCCGCCACACCGACTGGCCGTTGCAAGACCTCTATGTCACTTTCCGCAAACCGATTGCGCCGAAAGAAGAGGACAACATGCTCGCCATCCCGCGCAAGCAGCGCGCCATGGTGCGCAAAGGCATCAAGAACGGGCTCACCTCCCATATCGACACCACGGTTGACCGCTTCTTTGCGCTGTACGCCGACAACGTGCACCGCCATGGCACGCCGGCCCTGCCCAAGGCCTATTTCAAAGGGCTGTGCCGAGTCTTCGGGCCGGACTGCGAAGTGCTCACCATTTGTGCGCCCGATGGGCGCGCCATCAGCAGCGTGCTGAGTTTCTATTTCCGTGATGAGGTGCTGCCCTACTATGCCGGCGACGACGAGGCGGCACGCGATCTGGCCGCCAACGACTTCAAGTACTGGGAGCTGATGCGCCTGGCCTGCGCACGGGGCCTGAAGGTGTTCGACTATGGACGCAGCAAGCAAGGCACAGGCTCATATGCGTTCAAGAAGAACTGGGGCTTTGAGCCAACGCCGCTGCACTATGAATACCGGCTGTACAAGAGCGACAGCGTGCCGCAGAACAACCCCGCGAATGCCAAGTACCGCCTGCTGATCGCCACATGGAAGCGCATGCCCATCGGACTGGCCAATTGGCTGGGGCCCAAAATTGTGCGCAACCTTGGCTGAGTGCCACCAACGCATGACCGCCATGGGCAACATTCTCTATCTGGTGCACAGACTGCCGTACCC